>Ga0116172_10004477_pt1 | contig 11320 bp, 8 predicted proteins | sample AD_UKC083_MetaG_FD_89799 | JGI IMG/M metagenome (GOLD analysis project Ga0116172, IMG submission 89799) | Active sludge microbial communities of municipal wastewater-treating anaerobic digesters from USA - AD_UKC083_MetaG | ecosystem: Engineered > Bioreactor > Anaerobic > Digestate | place: USA...
CACCAGGATCCCCGTTGAGGTTGAGTATGCCTCGGAGTTCAGGTACAGGGATCCGATTATCAAAAAGGGAGACATTGTCATAGCAATAAGCCAGAGCGGAGAAACAGCCGATACTCTGGCAGCAGTGAAACTTGCAAAGGAGAAGGGGGCAATAGTCCTTGGAATCTGCAATGTAGTCGGATCGAGCATACCCCGCGAAACAAATGCGGGTGTCTATACCCACGCAGGCCCTGAGATCGGAGTCGCCTCAACAAAAGCCTTTACGACACAGATAACCGTCCTTGCAATGATGGCCTTCGAGATCGGATTCCTCAGGGGAGTGATTTCTGCAGAGAAATACAGGCAGCTGATAGATGAGCTTGCCATGATCCCCTCGAAGATGGAGAAAGCACTTCAGGTAAATGAACAGGCACTTGAACTGGCAAAAATATACCAGAACAGCAGGAACGCTCTTTACCTCGGAAGGGGATTTCTCTTCCCGGTCGCACTCGAAGGCGCGCTGAAGCTGAAGGAGATATCGTACATACATGCAGAGGGATACCCTGCTGCCGAAATGAAGCACGGCCCCATAGCCCTGATAGACGAAAACATGCCTGTTGTGGTCGTAGCCACAAAGGACGATACTTATGACAAGATAATTAATAACATCCAGGAGATAAAGGCAAGAAAGGGTAATGTGATAGCCATTGTCACTGAAGGGGATGAGCTGATAAGGAAAATGGCAGACTATGTGCTCGAAGTACCGGAGACACTGCCTGCTTTTTCAGCCGTACTTGCTGTGATACCGCTTCAGCTGCTTTCTTATCATGTTGCCGTTCTCAGAGGCTGTAACGTCGATCAGCCGAGGAACCTGGCAAAGTCGGTTACCGTCGAATAATATCAAAATAATATTAATATAGTATCAAAACAATATCAAAAAGCTATATTAATAATATCATAATAGTATCAGAATAATCTCAAGGAAAATGGACCTAGAAAACAAATTCAGGGCTCTGGCGGCTAACGAGATCGGGATCCTCGAGTCGAACAACTGCTCGTGCGATGACTGGTCGAGAGTTGCCGTAAGCGATAATTTCGATCCCTCAAGATGCCGGAATGTGGTGTTCACAGGGGATATCCGGCTGGGCAGCTTTACCAAAACACATACCGACGAGTCGGGTGTGACTGTAAAATGCGGGATCCAGAACGCTCATATCCATAACTGCGACATAGGATCAGATGTCCTGATAACCAATATCGGAGATTACATAGCAAATTACACAATCGGGAACGACGTTGTAATCAAGAACTGCGGAAAGATTTGCACCGAAGGTGTTACTTCATTCGGCAACGGGACCAAGGTCGCGGTCCTAAATGAATCAGGAGCCCGCTCGGTAAGGATATGGGACAAGCTTACAGCCCACCAGGCCTATATAATAGCCCTCTACCGCCACCGTTACAAGGCAATAAGGATCATTGAGGAGATGGTGACAGCTTATTCACAGTCAATCAGCTCATCAAGGGGAACCATAGGCGCCGGATCGCAGATACTCAGCTGCAGGAATATCCGCAACGTAAGGATAGGTCCTCACAGCAAAATTAACGGAGCCATTAATCTTGATGAAGGGTCAATAAACAGCTGCGTCGAAGATCCGGTACTTATCGGACCGGGTGTTATCATGGAGCATTTCATCGTCTGCTCGGGATCGATGATAACCGAATCGACCCTCGTTGACAAATGCTTTATCGGCCAGGGATGTGTTCTCGGGAAACACTACTCGGCTGAAAACTCCCTCTTCTTTGCAAACTGCGGAGGATATCATGGCGAAGCATGCTCAATATTTGCAGGCCCCTATACGGTAACACATCATAAGTCGACCCTGCTTATAGCAGGGATCTTCTCTTTCATGAATGCAGGAAGCGGGTCTAACCAGAGTAACCATATGTACAAGCTTGGCCCTATCCATCAGGGGATTATGGAGAGAGGATCGAAGACAACAAGCGATTCCTATGTCCTGTGGCCAGCCCGCATAGGCCCCTATACACTGGTAATGGGAAGGCATTACAAGAATATGGACACTTCATCTCTGCCCTTCTCGTATCTGATTGAAAGCAACGATGAGAGCATACTTGTTCCGGGTGTTAACCTGAGGAGTGTTGGAACCATAAGGGATGCCCAGAAATGGCCTGTCCGCGACAAAAGAATGGATCCGGAAAAACTCGACCAGGTAAACTTTAACCTACTCAGTCCCTATACAATAAGGAAAATGTTCGAAGGAAGGGACCTGCTCCGGAATATCAGGTCCGTATCAGGCTCGGTATCCTCATCATATGCCTACAACAGCATGATAATAAAGGGCCGTTCGCTTGAAAAAGGAATACAGCTCTATCAGATGGGGATCAACAAGTTCCTGGGGAACTCCCTGATAAAGAGACTTGAGAAGACAGAATTCAGGACAAATGACGAACTGAGAAAACGGCTGGTTCCCGAACAGGAACTTGGCAGGGGAGAATGGGTCGACCTAGCTGGACTTATCGCCCCCACCCAGGCTGTAAGCGCATTTCTCGACGATATCGAAACGGGCAGGATCAGCAGAATTGACGAACTTACAGATGCCTTCAGGAATATGCACAGCTCTTATTATAAGTGGGAGTGGGCATGGGCCTGCGAAAGGATCGAAGCGGAGGAAGGTAAGTCTGTTAATGATTTCACAGCTGAAGATATAATAAGAATAGTCGAGAAATGGAAGAAGAGCGTTATTGATCTCGACAAGATGCTTTATGAGGATGCCCGCAAGGAATTTACCCTATCGTCAATGACCGGTTTCGGGATCGACGGGGGAGAAGAAATAAAGAAACTCGATTTTGAACAGGTAAGAGGCGCCTTTGAATCGAACGGCGTCGTTGCAGCAATACAGGATCACATCGAGCAGAAAACCTCTCTTGGTAACGAGCTTATTGAACGCATGATGAAGATAGGGAGTTAATCCCTATCTCCCGGAATACATCCTTTCGTAATACTTTTCATAGTCGCCCGAGATAATCCTTTCGAGCCAGACGGTGTTCGCAAGGTACCAGTCGACAGTCTTCTCCAGTCCTGTTGCAAAATCAGGTATGGGCGACCATCCCAGTTCTTTCTGAAGCTTCGAGGAGTCGATGGCATATCTCTGGTCATGCCCCGGCCTGTCCTTCACATAGGTTATCAGCTTCTCCGATGTCCCCTCCGGCTGTCCCAGCTTCCTGTCCATAATCCTGCAAAGGAGACGGATAAGATCGATATTCTTCCATTCGTTGTTGCCTCCGATATTGTACGTTTCACCCTGCCTTCCCCTGTGAAAGATAAGATCAATTGCCGATGCGTGATCCTCAACGTAAAGCCAGTCGCGGATGTTTTCTCCCTTTCCGTAAACAGGTATCGGCCTGCCGTTTTTTATGTTGTTGATGGCCAGTGGGATAAGTTTTTCAGGGAACTGGTTTGGACCGTAATTATTGGAACAGTTTGAAATAACAACAGGCAATCCGTAGGTATGTCCGTATGCTCTTACTATATGGTCTGAACTTGCCTTAGATGCAGAATACGGGCTCCGCGGGTCGTAAGGGCTTGATTCCGTGAAAAAACCCTCCTGTCCGAGTGATCCGAAAACCTCATCTGTAGAAATGTGATAGAACCTCCTGCCTTCGCTGCCATCCTTCCAGGAAGCATGCGCGGCGTTAAGAAGATTGACGGTTCCGACAATGTTGGTATAAATAAACTCATCCGGAGCCGAGATCGACCGGTCGACATGCGATTCGGCAGCAAGATGGATCACCCCGTCGAAATGATATTTTGCGAAGAGGGCACTTACAGCCTGCTTGTCAACTATGTCGATCCTCTCAAAGATATAGTTGTCCTTTTTTTCAATGTCGCTGAGATTCTCGAGATTCCCGGCGTAGGTAAGCTTGTCGGCATTGACAATAGTACAGGCGGGATAGTTGTTTACAAAGCGCCTTACCACATGCGATCCAATGAATCCGGCGCCGCCGGTAACAAGTATTTTCTTTTCTGAACTCATTATTTTGTTTCCTTTCTTATTTGTTTTTCCCATTCCCAGGCGCTTTTCATTGCATCATCCAGCGAACTGACAGCTTTCCAGCCCAGTTCCCTGTTTGCCAGCGAGGGATCGGCCCAGATCTTCTCAATATCCCCCGGCCTCCTGTTGGTGACAGTGTATCTGACTTTTATGCCGTTAGCACGCTCAAACGATCTGATGGCTTCAAGAACCGAAACGCCCTGACCGGTACCCAGGTTGAAAACCTCATAATTCTCCCTGCTCCGGCCTTCAAGAATACGGTTTACTGCAACCACGTGTGCCTTTGAAAGATCCACGACGTGAAGATAGTCCCTTATGCACGACCCGTCAGGCGTATCATAGTCATCCCCGAATACCTTCAGCTCATCCCGGAGTCCGTAAGCTGTTTGTGTGATGTAGGGTACAAGGTTCTCGGGGACACCCCTGGGTAACTCTCCTATGAGTGCCGAAGGATGCGCCCCGATAGGATTGAAATACCTGAGCGACACAGCCCTGATGTTACCTCCTGCCAGAACAGAATCCCGTATTATCTCTTCACAGATCCTTTTTGTGTTGCCGTAGGGAGAGACTGCCGGCTGAATGGGAGCATCTTCCGTAACGGGAAGTTTTTCCGGCTGTCCGTAAACCGTGCACGACGAAGAGAAAACAATGCCAGGAATCCCGTGCCTCTTCATCGATTCAAGAAGGTTGATAAGGGAAAGGAGGTTGTTCCTGTAATACTCGAGTGGTTTCCTTACAGATTCACCGACGGCTTTGAAGGCTGCAAAATGAATTATTCCTTCGATGCCTCTGTGGACAGCAAAGAAATTCTCCAGTTTTTCAGCATCGCAAAGATCGAAAACTGCAAGCTCCGGCTTAACTCCGGTTATCTGACAGATCCTGTCAGCAACTCCGGCCTCCGAATTATGAAGATTGTCGATAATCACCACCTCATAACCGCTGTCAATAAGCTCGACGGCTGTGTGTGAACCTATGTAGCCGGTCCCCCCGGTGACAAGGATTTTCTTTTTCATCAGAGACTCCAGTAAGTGTGTTTTCTGATCTTGCCTCTTAACAAACCCTTTACGTCGATCACTATACCGTCCTTATTCAACAGGGAGCTGAAATAATCTTCGTCAAGACCTGTATATTCCTTATGGCTTACAGCGAGGATCACGGCATCATACTTACCGTTTGGTGCGCTCATCAGTTCAATTCCGTATTCCTCCTTTACCTCGTGAGCACTGGCACCAGGATCAATTACATCGACCGCAACAGAGAAGTCGACAAGTTCTTTTATTACATCGACTACCTTCGAGTTCCGGATGTCGGTGACATTCTCCTTGAAGGTTATACCCATGATAAGGACCCTTGAATGTGTGGGATTTTTTCCTGCTGCAATGATCTTCTTGACAGTCTGTTTCCCTATGTATCGTCCCATGCTGTCGTTTGTGAACCGTCCCGAGTCGATCATCTGCGGATGGTATCCAAGAGCCTTTGCCTTGTAGGAGAGATAGTAGGGATCGACGCCGATGCAATGGCCTCCTACAAGCCCCGGATAGAACTTGAGGAAGTTCCATTTTGTTCCTGCAGCTTCAAGAACTTCAAACGTGTTTACACCCATACGGTTGAAAATAATCGAAAGCTCGTTCATGAAAGCGATGTTGATATCACGCTGGGTGTTCTCTATGATCTTGGCAGACTCGGCTACCTTTATTGAACTGGCCCTGTGAACACCTGCTTCGATTATCAGCTCGTAGACTTTCGCAATTACCTCTGCCGATTCGGCATCGCAGCCGCTTGTTACCTTAACGATCTTGGTAAGAGTATGGTTCTGATCTCCCGGGTTGATCCTTTCGGGCGAAAAGCCGACTTTGAAATCAGTCCCGCATTTCAGCTGAGAAAACCTTTCCAGGACCGGAACGCAATCCTCCTCGGTGCAACCGGGATATACTGTTGATTCATATACAACATAATCCCCTTTCTTGAGAATCCTGCCAACTGTCTCCGATGCTTTAAGAACCGGTGTGAGGTCGGGAAGATTATAGATATTTGTAGGGGTCGGTACCGCTATGATATGGAATGAAGCCTGTCTCAGATCTTCAGGATCGCTTGTGAACAGGATATCGGTATTGCTGAACGCTTCTGCCTTCAGCTCGTTGCTGGGATCGATCCCCTTCTTCATCAGTTCAACCCTGTCGGGTTTGATATCGAATCCGACAACGCTTATCTTCTTTGCAAATTCGAGTGCAATCGGAAGGCCTACGTAACCAAGGCCGATAAGAGATAGCTTCGTCTCCTTTTTTAACAGTTTGTTGTACATTTTAAGTTCTATTTGTATTTTAACATTGGATGATAGTCACCTACGAGACCAACTGGATTGGAGTTTCTGATAGTAAAAGCTGTTATGACCGACTGCCTGGCATCGTTGAGGCCGAATCCCTTCCCGTCAAGGATCTCACGGTATGAAACCGTATGAAGATCGCCGAATCCTTCACTGAATTCTATTTCCTCCCCTTCAATGGTTATCGATCTGAACATCCTTTTCCCCGATGCCTTTGCAGCTTCCGGGAGATCGTTGTAATCGATGCTGAGGAACCACCTCACCCTTGCATTCTCAAGCTCAAGATAACCTGCTGCCTTGTTCGGCTGTGAAACATGGACAACGATCCTTTCGGTGTCGCCGAAGATCCAGCCCAGCATATCAAAGAAGTGTATCCCGATATTGGTGGCAACACCTCCCGATTTCTGAACGTCACCCTTCCATGAAATGTAATACCAGTTGCCGCGGCTGGTGATGTACGACAGATCAATGTCGTAAACCTTGTTCTTCGGTCCTTTCCTTATCTTTTCCCTCAGCTCCACGATCCTGGGATGGAGCCTGAGCTGCAGGATGGTATAGATCCTGCGGCCGGTCTCATTCTCAATCTCCTGAAGCGCATCAACGTTCCACGGGTTAAGGACTATCGGCTTTTCACAGATAGCATCTGCCTGATGTCTCAGTGCAAAACGTATGTGGGAATCGTGAAGATAGTTGGGGGAGCATATGCTCACGTAATCAATCTTCGTTCCGGTTCTTTTCAGCTTGTCAAAATGCCTGTCGAACCTCTCAAACTCCACAAAAAAATCACTTGCCGGAAAATAACTGTCGAGCAGACCCACACAGTCAAATTTGTCGAGACTGGCGAGGAGGTTGTTTCCTGTATCCTTTATCGCCCTGAGGTGTCGTACAGCTATGTATCCTGCCACCCCGATAAGGCCAAAATTCTTGTATTCTGGTTCCATAATTATCTGTTGATGTTATAAAATGCCGGTTTACAGAATGATCTTTGTTACGCTTCCATCGGCAAGCCTGTATCTGTCGCCGCTTTCAGGACATGTGGCATATCCGTTCTCATCGAACTTAAGCTTATGTCCGTACTCACTCATCCAGCCCGTCTGCCGCGCCGGATTTCCTACAACGAGGGCGTAAGGCCTGACTTCCCTTGTGACAACTGCACCGGCGCCTATAAATGAATATGCGCCTATTCTGTTGCCGCAGACAATTGTTGAGTTTGCTCCTATTGAAGCACCTTTCTCAACGAGGGTGGTGACATAACTGTCTTTTCTGATAACCGCACTTCTCGGATTAATGATATTTGTAAATACCATGGAAGGCCCGAGAAACACATCATCTTCACAGATAACGCCGGTATATACCGATACATTGTTCTGAACTTTTACATTTCTTCCCAGCTTCACTCCGGGAGAGATAACGACGTTCTGTCCGATGTTGCAGTTCTCGCCTATCTCAGCGCCATTCATTATGTGACTGAAATGCCAGATCTTCGTTCCTTTTCCGATCCTGCATCCTTCATCGATCACCGCACTTTCATGTGCAAAATATTCCTTTTCCATCCTGAATCACTTATTAAAAAAATGAAGAACCTTATCTGTAATATATTCAAGCTGTTCCTGTTCCATCTCGGTGTGAACGGGAAGGGAGAGCACCTCACAGCAGAGAGAGCTGGTAACCGGGAAATCCGTTTCACTGTAACCCAGAAACCTGTAGGCTTCCTGCAGGTGAAGTGGCCCGGGGTAATAAACCATTGAGGGTATCCCGTTTTCTCCGAGGAACTGCTTTAGTTCATCCCTTCTTCCGTCAGGAACTCTTATCGTGTACTGATGGAAAATATGCGATGAATACTTTTCCCGCACAGGCACGATAATACCATTACACCCGGCAAATGCACTGTCGTAAAAATCTGCAACTGCCTTCCGCGAAGCATTAAACTCATCAAGATAACGCAGCTTAACCCTGAGGATGGCAGCCTGAATTGTATCGAGCCTTGAGTTGACACCTATATCGTTATAGTGATATCTCAGCTTCATTCCATGATTTGCTATGCTCCTAATCTTTTTTGCCAGCTCGTCGTCGTCGGTGTAGACAGCTCCTCCGTCACCGTAGCATCCGAGGTTCTTTGAAGGGAAAAAGGATGTGGTTCCTGCATTGCCCATCGTACCAGCCTTGCAGACAGTCCCATCGCTGAAAAAATAATCTGCTCCGGTCGCCTGGGCCGCATCTTCTATAACAAAGAGACCATGTTCCCCTGCAATCTTCATAATGACTTCCATGTCGGAACACTGTCCAAAGAGATGAACAGGAACAATGGCCTTTGTCCTTGGTGTGATGGCCTTTCTTATACCTTCAGGGGATATGTTGAAATTTCCTGCTTCGGGTTCAACGATAACGGGCTTCATCCCCAGTAATGCAACAGTCTCGAGTGTCGCTATGAAGGTGAAGTTGGTGGTAATGACCTCATCTCCCGGCCTCAGGCCCAGCGACATCATAGCAAGGTACAGGGCGTCGGTTCCGTTAGCACACGAGATTACATTTTTTACACCCATATAGTTCTGCAGTTCTTCCTCGAAACTTCGCACGTCGGGGCCCTTGATAAAGGCTGAAGTGTTGATAACCGAAAAAATAGCATTGTCAATCTCAGACCTGAGCCGGTCATACTGCGTCTTCAGGTCAACCATCTGGATCTCTTTCATTCAGGCAGTAGTTAATTAAGCTACGAATATAATATTTTTTAACCTGTCCGCAGGGACTTTTACGTAACGGCCGGGCATCAGGCAGGCTGAAAATAATGCTGAGAAAGTGTTGTTAAAATGTTAATAACATCCCTTTGATTTTTTAGTGAAACCATGGAGGATAGTCTTAATTTGCAGCCACTGCGAATAGTGTATTTTTGGATATCAGGGCTTACATACGGGAACTTTTGTTCGAGCACGATTGTGTGATCATTCCGGGCTTCGGGGGCTTCATCGGGAATTATTCCCCTGCCCGTGCCGACAGGAACACGGGGACATTTTTCCCGCCCCTCAAACAGATAACCTTTAACAGAAACCTCAGACACAACGACGGACTTCTGATAAGCAAAATTTCGCTTTCGGCCGGACTGAAATATGGCGATGCCCGACATGCCGTTGAGGAATTTGTTATGGATCTGACAGGAAAGCTTCTGAAAGGAGAAAGAGTGGTTTTTGACCACCTCGGAACTTTCAGGAACAACCACGAAAACAACCTGCAGTTCGAACCTGAAGCGAACATTAATTATTTCCCGGGCTCATACGGGCTTGAATCGTTCCACTGCCTGCCAGCACGTGATTATGATGTCCGGAGAAGGGTCGCAAGACGCATCGACCGGGAACCGGCAGCCTATTCTTCATCACGGAGAAACCTCTGGAAGGCAGCGGTCCTTATTCCGGTCCTGGCCCTGCTCATCGCCGTCCCTCTCAAAACCGACCTCTTCAGGATAAAAACTGAAACTACTTCCCTTAACCCTCTGGTGACAGCTGAATTCGAGAACAACAGGAAAGCCGTCGACGAATCGGCAATGAAGACTGTTGCAATAGATTCCTCTGCATTTGCAGAAACCGCGCCGGTCGAGCCTTCCGGACCAGTCGAAGCACCTGTAGTGACAGCTTCTGCAACAGATCAGTATTCCGTTATAACGGGAAGCTTTCAGTCGGAAGAAAATGCCGTTTCGCATGTTGAAAGCCTGAGAGAGGAAGGTTTTAATCCGGAGATATCGCAGGCCCCGAACGGATTCTTCAGGGTTACGGCAGCTACTTGCAGAGACCTGAGAACTGCAATCTCGACAAGAGACAGCGTAATAAAGAAATACCCCGGAGCCTGGGTCTCTAAAAGGTAGTTATTTTATCGGGCTTCCGTTGCCAACCTTTTCTGAAGGAGTTACCATCACCAGTTTGCCATCCCTGTCCTCAGCCATAAGGATCATGCCTTTTGATTCTATTCCCTTAATCTTTCTCGGTTCAAGATTGGCAACAATGGAGATCTGCTTTCCTATTATGGATTGCGGTTCGTAATACTCGGCTATTCCTGATACTATAGTCCTGACATCGATACCCGTGTCAATCGTGAGCTTCAGGAGCTTGGTGGTTTTCGGAACTTTCTCCGCTTCAAGAATGGTAGCGGTACGGATATCCACCTTAGTGAATTCATCGAAGGTCACAGGGTCCTTCAGGGGCATTACCTTTGATGAAGCATTCTCATTGGCCTTCTTTGATTCTTCAAGCCTGCTGATCTGCTTTTCAATTTCCTGATCCTCTATTTTTTCGAAGAGAAGTCCCGGCGCATTCACCTTATGTCCCGGAGCAAGAAGATCTCCTCTTCCGGCTTCATCCCATGGCAGCTTCCCGATGTTGATCCAGGTCCTTAGCTTGTCCATCGAGAATGGAAGGAAAGGTTCAAGGATTATTGTCAGATTGGCAGTGATCTGAAGCGCGATGTTCATAATAGTTTTTACTCTGGCGGGATTGGTCTTAATCACCTTCCACGGTTCGGAATCGGCCAGATATTTGTTCCCGAGTCTTGCAAGATTCATGGCCTCCCTTAAAGCTTCACGGAATCTGAAAGCGTCGAGGCTGCTGCTGGTGTTTTCCCTTATTCTTCCTATTTCCTTAAGAACCTCATTGTCGTTCTCATCAGTTGCCCCGCGTTCAGGAACCAGCCCTCCGTAGTAATTTGTTGTGAGGACAAGGGTTCTGTTTACAAAGTTGCCAAGAATGGCGACAAGCTCGTTGTTGTTGCGTGCCTGGAAATCCTTCCAGGTGAAATCGTTATCCTTTGTCTCGGGAGCATTTGAACAAAGCGTGTACCTCAGAACATCCTGCTTACCCGGAAAATCCTCAAGATACTCATGAAGCCATACGGCCCAGTTACGCGACGTTGAGATCTTGTCGTTCTCGAGGTTGAGGAATTCATTTGCAGGAACATTGTCGGGAAG
>Ga0116172_10004492_pt1 | contig 11303 bp, 6 predicted proteins | sample AD_UKC083_MetaG_FD_89799 | JGI IMG/M metagenome (GOLD analysis project Ga0116172, IMG submission 89799) | Active sludge microbial communities of municipal wastewater-treating anaerobic digesters from USA - AD_UKC083_MetaG | ecosystem: Engineered > Bioreactor > Anaerobic > Digestate | place: USA...
ATCCGTAAATTCTTTTCTGGCAACCAATCCAACCTTGACTACATTCAATGTGAGGAACTGGATGTGCTTCGTGAAGTGAATGAACATGCTACCCCATATAGTGGAACACTTATACGGGATGCCAAATCAGCAAAGGATACGCTGACGAAAAAAGTTATAAAGCAAATCGAGGATGAAAGGAAGTTGACTGAAGCAGAAATTAGTAAGGCTAAAGACCTGATTCAATCACATGATGATTTTAAAGCACTGGATGAAAACAAACGGATACAGGTTTTGAAACCATTTGAAGATGAAGCCAAGAAAGTTAAGGAGCAACGATTTATTGCCAATTTAAGGGGTACACGAGCATCTGTTAAGGGAGAACTTCTCGAAAAGCAATTGAATGAAATGGCAAAACTGGCTTTACCACCTGAAAAGCCTGACACTCCAGTCGTGCATTATCAACGAATTAATACTGTGAAAGTAGAGTTCCCAAAGACTGAACTTAAAACAAAAGAGGACGTGGAAAAATATGTGGAAGCACTCAAAGCCAAACTAACAGAATTGATAAACAATAATAAAAGGATATCCCTTAACTCATGAATACCAACCAACTTAAAAAATTTGCTCAGGAAGCCAGAAGAAAACTGCTGGAACAGGTTGGTGCAAAACTCAACTTTGTTTTAACTACAGATTCGGCAGAATTGCGGGAAAAGACCGAGCAATTAAAGCAACTCAGGCAGGAACTTAGCAGAACCACCAAGGAGCAGTTGATTGAAAAGGTTGCCTACACATGGTTTAACCGTTTGATGGCACTTCGCTTTATGGATGTAAATGATTATCAACCACTGGGCATACGTATAATAACACCAAAAGATGGATATACTATCCCTGAAATTCTTGATGAAGCAAAACGGGGGAACTTACATGATGAATTAAAGGTGAAAAGACAAAAAATATTTGATTTACTGGATAACAAGATACCAAGCACGAATCCACAGAATGAAGCATATAAAGAATTATTGATTGGTACCTGCAACCATCTTAATACAACATTTCCCTTCTTGTTTGAAAAAATAAACGATTTCACAGAATTATTATTACCTGATGACCTCACCAGTGATTTTTCGATAGTGAAAGATGTTAGGGATGGAATGCTGACTGAAGATTGTAAGCATGTGGAAATAATTGGGTGGTTATATCAATTTTATATTTCAGAGAAAAAAGATGCTGTTATTGGGTCAAAAGAAAAAGTTAAAAAAGAAGATATTCCTGCTGCAACTCAATTGTTTACACCACGATGGATAGTTGAATATATGGTACAAAATACAGTTGGTAAATTGTGGTTGCAAAACAAACCCAAGTCAATTCTAAAGGAGTCAATGCCATATTTCATTGCAAATGGGTCTTCACCAACCGATAATTATCTTAGAATCGATACTCCTGAAGAAATCAAACTGATAGACCCTGCAAGCGGTAGTGGACATATATTAGTATATGCTTTTGATTTGTTTGTAAAGATTTACGAAGAAGAAGGTTATAACATAGTTGATATACCAAAACTAATAATTGAGAAAAATCTATATGGTCTGGAAATTGATGAAAGGGCAGCACAACTCTCTGGTTTAGCTTTAATGATGAAAGCCAGAGAATATCAACGTAGGGCATTAAGGAAAGGGATACAACCAAATATTCTTTGCTTTCAGGACTTACGTCTAAACAATAGTGAAATTAAGGAAACTCTAAATTCATTGAGCATAAAAGTATCAAATGAATTAATATATGATTTGAATCTGACGCCACAAGCAACTCATTACGGTTCATTAATTACTCCACGTGCATCAAAAAACGAAATTTTAAACCTAATCGAAACATTAAATCGACTACTCTTTAATATTGATGTATTCCAACGAAGTAAAATAGATGCTTTGTTAGCTGCGTGCAACCATCTATTAATACTCACTGAGAAATATCATTGCGTTGTTGCAAATCCACCCTATATGGGGGATGGGAAAATGAATGATACAATATTGAATTGGGTTAAAGAAGAGTACCCAAAATCTAAGGCAGATTTATTTAGTTGTTTTATTGAAAGGTCTCTCAGGTTTTTGCCTATAAGTGGTTTCTGTGGTTTGGTTACTATGGAAAGCTGGATGTTTCTTTCAAGTTTTGAAGATTTTAGGAAAGAATTAATAAAATCATGCAAAATCATTTCGTTGAGCCATTTTGGTTGGCACGTTATGAGAATTGCCTTCGGTACGGTATCGTTTATATTGGAGAATACAAAACCAGAAAAAGAATTCACTGGGACATACTCATATATAGAAATTGAAGACATTGATAGAGATACGGATAGACCATCTGTATTTCCTAAGATTGATAACGGGAGATTTAAAATTAATAATCAAAAAAACTTCACCAAAATTTCTGGAAATCCAATCGCATATTGGTTAAATGATAAAATTTTCGATGTTTTTAGTGAACTTGAAAGTTTGGAAAATATATTATCTGTGCGACAAGGATTAAGGACGGGAAATAATGAACGATTTCTGAGGTACTGGCACGAGGTTGAATTCTCCTTAATTGGATTTGATTGTCAAGATGAGGTACAGTATCATAAGCAAAAAAAGAAATATGTACCACATCAGAAAGGTGGCGTATATTGTAGATGGTTTGGGAATAACGAATATATTTTAAGATATAATGAAGATACTCTTCCTGTATTAACCAAGACTGGGAATAAACTACCGTCAAGAGATTTTTACTTTAAGAATTCGATAACATGGACTGGAATTACTGCAGGTAAGTTATCCTTTAGAATTAATGGACAGGGATTTACTTTTGATGGTACAGGGTCTTGTGCCTTTGGCAGGGAAACCGATTTATATTATTGTTGTGGTCTGTTACAATCTACTGTAGGGAAATTTTTTTTGGATATTTTAAGTCCTACGATATCTCTTGAGGTTGGTCATTTGAAGAAATTTCCTGTAAAAATAGTTAATGTGGATTCAATAGTCTCCTTAGTTAATTTAAGCATTTCTATATCAAAAGATTATTGGGATAGTAAAGAGACCTCTTGGAATTATAAACAAAATGATATCATTCGGAAAAACGAGCCAGACCTCGAAGATGCATATGACCTTTACAAACAAAACTGGGGAAAGAAATTTACGCAATTGCATAAAAGCGAAGAAGAAATCAATAGCAAGTTTATTGAGATATACGGACTTCAAAATGAATTAAACGAAGGAGTACCTTATGAGGAACTGTCTCTCCTAAAAGATGAAATCAGCATTAATAACGATAAATTAAGTTTTCACGCAAATGAAATATTTTTCCAATTAATAGGTCATTTTATTGGGTGTGTGTTTGGACGTTTTAGTCTGGATAAAGACGGCTTTATTTTAGCAAATCGGGATGAAAAAATAAATGATTACCTCCTTAAAATTGGAAAGACAAAGGAAGAATGTACTTTTATTCCAGATGAAGACAACATCATCCCAATATTGGATTCTGACTGGTTTGAAGACGATATTGTAAGCAAATTTTATCGTTTTTTAAAGGTTACATTTGGAGAGAAGAATTTTAATAAAAACCTTGCTTTTATTGAAGAACAGATTGGTAAAGACATTCGGAAATATTTCATTAAAGATTTTTATCCTGACCACATAAAACGCTACAAGAAGCGTCCAATTTATTGGATGTTTTCTTCATCCGAAGGGTCATTTAATGTGTTGATTTATATGCACCGTTACTCACCAGATACGGTCAGCAACATACTGAACAAGTACCTGAAAGAATTTATCGGCAAATTAAATACCCGCAAGGAACATCTTGAACAGGTGCAGGTCACTGGCTCAGCTTCCGACAAAACCAAAGCAATAAAAGAAATTGACAGCATTGTTAAGATATTAGTAGAACTCCATGAATATGAAAGAGATATTCTCTACCCATTGGCAACAGAACGCATTGAAATAGATTTGGATGATGGTGTGCTGGTGAATTATAACAAGTTCGGTAGAGCGGTGAAAGAAGTGAATGGGTTAAATGACCCTGCCACCAAGAAAAAAGTAAAACAGTTCGATTGGACTGATACAAGCCAAATAAAATGAACAAGATAGAAGAAGCATTATCAAAACTTTTCGACAAGCATCGCATCATCTTCTGGTACGATGAAAACGAACAACTGAAGCAAGAGTTCGATGAATTGGCTTTGGGTGGGGTGGAAAAGATGATTGTCGGGAATAACCAGTTCTATACTAAGTATCTCGTAACCAAAGAAAAACCAAACATTCAGTTTTTGCTTTATCTGCCTTACAAGAAGCCAAGTAATGCTGAAAACTGGCTGCTGGACTTGGAACTTGCTCACTATGTTTTTCAAACAAGGCAGGAAGCAATGTTTGCACAGGAACTGGAACTGGATTATGATTACACCAGTCTGATTGCTGAACATATTGATTTTTTTAAAAATAAAGAAAGGAGAGCGTATTTAAAAGAACTGCTTGGCAAAGATGATGATTACCAAGCTATCCGTTACAAAATGCTGGCAGTCCTTTTTAATACTGATAATGTAAGCCTTGTTTCATTCCTTCAGATTCATGCCTCGGCTTTCAGTGATGGCAATGAACGATACGACAGGGAACTGGAACGCTATAACCTGAAAAACTTCTATTGGAAAGAAATTGCAAGGAAATATGGCTATAACAATGAAACGCCAGCAATATATGATTTCCTGCTGGAAGTATTCAATAACAATTTCTCTATAGGTAAAAAGACAGGTATTGCCAAAGAATCAAAAATATTAGTTGGCATATGGAAGGATTCCATATCCTACCAACAGGCATATCGTAAACTTTCACAAAAGATTGCTGGTGATTTAAAAGTTGAATCAGCTTTGAATTCTGTCAGGGTGGATGATATTATTCAGGATGATTTATTCGAACTCATTGACAAACGAATAATCTCTGAACTTGCACAATTAATATGCGAAGAAGCCATATCCAATGAAAGATTGAGCCAACTGATTAAGCAAAGAGAAAACAAATACTGGTATCCTGATTACGAAGATTTTTATGCTTGTCTTGAAAATAGCATGCTGATGATAACATCGGTGAGAAAAGCTGACAAGCTAAAAGTCGAATCATTTGTGGAAGGTGCTCAGGCTTACGTTCAGAACCTATTTAAAATCGACAACTACTATCGAAAATATATCACCCATTATCGCAAAGCCAAGCAAAATAAAGTATTGCAGCCATTGACCGAAAAAGTGGAGAAAGTGTATTGCAACGATTGGCTGCTTAGCTACGGTAACAAATGGCAAAAGGTCATTGATTCCACAGAAAAATGGTATAACCAGCCAAAATTAGCACAGCACAGGTTCTTTACTGACCATATTAAACCATTTACTACCAAGGGACAAAGGCTATTCATTATCATTTCGGATGGTTTACGCTATGAATGTGGCTGGGAGTACTTGCAGAAAATCCAGACTGAAAAACGTTTTGAGGGGGAACTGGAATACATGGTTTCATCACTCCCATCTTATACCCAGTTGGGCATGGCAGCACTGCTTCCCAACTCAAATATGACATTCCAGCCAGATAGTGAATACGTCCTTATCAATGGGAATTCCACCCAAGGGGTGCAAGCAAGAAGCAAGATACTGGAACAGATGGCTGGAGTAAGAGCCACCGCAGTTGGTGCAGAGGATTTCATGAAAATGAATTCAGCTACCGATGGTCGGGAGTTTGTGAAGCAGTACGACTTGATTTACATCTACCACAACCGAATTGATAAGGTAGGTGATGACAAAACATCTGAAGAAAAAGTATTTGAAGCTGTTGAGCAGGAATTGGAATTCCTGATGGACGTGATAAAGAAGATTGCCAACATGAATGGCAATAATATGTTCATCACGGCTGACCACGGGTTTTTGTACCAGAATAAGGAATTGGAAGAAAGTGATTTTTCAATTGGTGATGTTAAAGGTGATATCTGGAAGGAATCCAGACGGTACGTTATAGGAAAGAATCTGAAAGGCGATGCCAGCACTAAACATTTCACAGCAGAACAACTTAATCTGTCAGGTGATGCAGAAGTACTTATTCCAAAATCCATCAACAGGATTCGAATTAAAGGCGCAGGTTCAAGATATGTGCATGGTGGAGCATCGCTTCAGGAAATCGTCATACCACTGTTAAAAGTCACGAAAACACGTCAGGATACAACAAAACAGGTGGATGTGGACATAATCAAATCAACAGATAAGATAACTACCAATATTCTCGCTGTATCCTTCCTTCAAACTGACTTGGTAACTGAAAAAGTACTGCCAAGGCAAATCCGCAGTGCCATTTATGCAGAAGACGGAGAGGTGCTTAGTGACCAGTTCACTTACAATTTTGATATTGCTGAAGGTACTGAGAGAATGCGTGAAGTGAAGCATCGTTTCCACCTGAGTTCAAGAGCGAGTGGCAAATACAAGAATCAAACAGTAAAACTAATATTGAACGAACCTGTGGAAGGAACAAGTCAATGGAAAACGTATAAAGAATACTCCTACACTTTGAATATTTCATTTACAAACGACTTTGACGAGATGTAATATGAATGAACTTGATAAAAAAATAAACCAGCACTTCGCTGGCAAAGTGGTCAGAAAAGACCTGACCAAATTGGTGAAGGGTAATGCCATAGTCCCAACCTATGTGCTTGAATACCTTCTTGGACAATATTGCGCAACTGATGACGAACCGACCATCGTACAGGGTGTGGAAACGGTAAAAAGTATTATCGCTAAGCATTTCGTTCACCGTGATGAAGCACAATTGATCAAATCTACAATCCGAGAAACAAAATCACATCGTATCATCGACAAAGTATTGGTCAGGTTGAATGACAAACGGGACATGTACGAAACTTCATTCTCTAACCTCGGTCTCACTAAAGTCCCCATCAACGAAGGAATTGTCAAGCAGAACCAAAAGTTACTGTCAGGTGGTGTGTGGTGTTTGGTTACGATGGGATATCAACCATCTGAAGAAAGAGATGCATCTCCTTGGGTAATCGAGAACTTGAAACCCATCCAGATTTCGAATGTTGATATTGAAGAATTTAAAGAGTTACGAGTAAATTTTACCACAGAGGAATGGATAGACTTATTGATGCAGTCAATAGGTTTGAACCCGGAAGAATTTACATTTCGTTCAAAACTCATTCAGTTAGCACGCTTGATTCCCTTCTGTGAAAATAACTACAACTTGATTGAACTTGGACCAAAGGGTACGGGGAAGAGCCATATATACTCAGAGATGTCACCACACGGTATACTAATTTCAGGTGGTGAAGTATCCAAGGCTAAGTTATTCGTTAACAACAGTAACGGTGATATTGGACTTGTTGGATACTGGGATTGTGTGGCATATGATGAATTTGCCGGAAAATCCAAGAAGGTTGAGCGTGCACTGGTGGACATCATGAAAAACTATATGGCTAATAAGACCTTTAGCCGGGGTAAAGAAATATATGGAGCATCAGCATCGATGGCTTTCATAGGAAATACAGAACATCCAGTGCCATATATGTTAAAGCATAGCAACCTGTTCGATGCTCTTCCAAAGGAATACTATGATACAGCATTTCTGGACAGGGTGCATTGTTATTTGGCTGGATGGGAAGTGCAGAAGTTACGTAATGAGATGTTCACTGATAATTATGGTTTCATTGTGGATTATCTGGCAGAGATCATGAAGGAACTTCGCAAAGAAGACCGAATGAATGATTACGCCAAATATTTTGAACTATCCGACTCCATAACAACAAGGGATAAAACATCAATAGCAAAGACATTTTCCGGATTGGCAAAGGTTATTTTTCCTCACGGTGAGTTTACAGAAGAAGAAGCTCGCTTAATGCTCGAATTTGCTATTGAAAACAGAAAAAGAGTGAAAGATCAACTCCGTAAAATGGATGAAACATTCGAAAGGGTTGATTTCTCATATATCAATAAAGCAACCAAGAAGAAAACATTCGTACAAACACTTGAATACATCGAAAACAAGAACCTGCTGGGATTGGCTGATGATGAACCTATGCCAGAGGTGATTCAGGCAGGAATCAAGAAGGAAGAAACCAAGAAAGGTCTTGATTTAGTCGAAGGTCAGAAAGTAATACGAGATAACCAGTCAGGGATATCATATGACATGCTTTTTGGTGCTTACCTTATCGGTGCAAAAGATATAATTGTAACCGACCCGTACATTCGTTTGCCATACCAACTCCGAAACTTCATGGAGTTCGCAAAACTGGTATCAACCAAAAAGGATGAATTGGAAGAAGTTAAACTGCACTTGATCACAAACAACAACGAAGAATATATTGAAAATTCCAAGGAAGCATTTAAGGAGATGGCTGACTCTTTGGAATCACTGGGCATAATCTTTACTTACGAATTCGTTGATAATACACATGACCGATCCATCGAAATAGATAATGGGTGGAAGATCGTGCTGGGAAGGGGATTGGATATTTATCAAAAAACCAACGGGTGGCATGATATTGCGGAATATTATCAGGAGAAGAGGCTGTGCAAAGGGTGTGAAATTACTTATGTAAAAAATCATTAAAACTCATCCATTCGTAAAATTTTATCAAAATGAAAAGGTATTACAGACTTATGCTTGGGAAGGGCAGTGAATACGCCAATAATTGTTTATCAGGCAATTTTGTTGGTGTTTATTTCGGAATTGATATGGACTTGACAGGTCGTTTCCATGAGACATGGAAAGAATTCAATAAAGAGTTTATTCCCATCTATCTTAAAAATCGTCCAAATAAGAAAAAAGTTGCTGCTGGGTTAGCATGCGCAACTGTATGGGTTGTATCGTACTATATGAAAATTGGAGATATTGTTCTATGCCCTAATGGATCAGGGAGTTACATGGTAGGTGAAATTGAGAGTGATTATTTCTTCCAACCAGAGCAAATACTTCCCCATAGAAGAAAGGTAAAGTGGTATCCCAGTTTAATTGAACGGTCATCAATGAGTGACGCATTAAGACATTCTACAGGTGCTATTGGGACTTATTGTGATATTACAAAATATAGTGACGAAATTGAATCATTGATTGGTGGGCAGCGACCAGCAACTCTTATTAGTAACGATAGCACTATTGAAGACACATCTGAGTTTGCCATTGAAAAACATTTGGAAGATTTTCTTGTGCAAAATTGGTCACAAACCGAATTGGGTAAACACTATAATATTTATGAAGAGGAAGGGGAATTAGTAGGACAGCAATATCCTACTGACACTGGAAATATTGACATTTTGGCAATTAGTAAAGATAAGGAAGCACTATTGGTAGTCGAACTAAAGAAAGGAAGGGCAAGTGATAATGTGGTGGGTCAAATCCAAAGATATATGGGTTATGTAAAAGAAGAATTGGCAGAAACGAACCAACATGTTCACGGTGTAATAATTGCCTTAGAAGATGATATAAGATTAAAGAGGGCATTAACTGTTACATCAAATATCGAATTTTACCGATATCAAGTGAGTTTCAAACTTTATAAAAATAGCAGTAAACCCAGTTAGAAAGCAGATTTCACAATTGTACTGAAAAGCCACAACTATAATGTAACATCCACATGATGGATACACCCACAGAATTGGATCAGCAAAATTATTGGAGAAACCTTAAACTCTTTCTGGAAGAGCAGAAAAGTATAGTCAGAATCACAAAACCATTATCACAGAATTATATCAACATTCCAATCGGTAAAAGTGGTATTTGTTTGGCTGTAGCAGTTAATTCCCAGACCTCAGAATTATACATATGGTTGTTGTTTTATGGGAAGTATAGCAAGGAAAACTTTGACAGACTTAAAAGAATTGCATTTGACCAATCATTGATCGAGGTTAGCAAAGATTTGGTCTGGGATAGGATGAGTAATCGTATAAGAAGTGCAGTCAAATTGACCAAACATGCTGACTATAAGGATGAACAAGATTGGGGTAATCAATTCCAGTGGTTTAAAGTTTACCTTGAGAAATACTACAATTTTTTCTATCCACTAATATAGATTCGTTAACAATCAGACAATTAAATTGATAATTATGGAAAAGAAAACAACTGAGGTCATAGTTAATGATATTAGGTATGACCTGAAATCGCAAAGCATGACAATCACTCAATTGCCTTGTAGTAATAAAAGAGATGCAATTAAAGTATTTAATAAATTAAAGAAGAATATACCTAAACATTACAGGGCAGCATTAGTTAAATATGAAAGTTCAACCGGAGAGTTTCTTGGAGACACATTTCATGATTTACACTATTATCTGGTGGTGAGTCGATATGACTTTAGATATTTTAATTATATAAAGGGATATACAGCCTATTAATAATTATAAGATTTGGAGAAGGATTATCGGCTTCATTACCCAAGTGCTTTCTTATTACAATATTTTTAATTTTCAGAGTATGATATTATAACTGCAAATAGCAGCCCTAATTAACTGAGCAAGCACTATTAGTATATTTGTTAAAATAATGTTTCATGGTCGGAATATATTGTAGAATAAGTAAACATAAAGAGGAAGGTCGGGATGTATCAATTGCAGTGCAAAGAAAGCACGGTATCGAGTTTGCTAAATCACAAGGATTAGAATATAGATTATTCATTGATGAAGGAGCGAGTGGCACTACAGATAAAATCTCACAACGACCAGAATTTGCCCTGCTTCTTAATGCAATAAAGAATAAAGATGTGTCCCATGTTTATTGCTATGATCAATCTCGTATAGAGAGAAATAGTCGAATATGGAATATGTTTTTGTCCATCGTTCTTGAGTATCAATGCAAGTATTATCCGGGAGGCAAGTTCCTTGATCTGGATGTTCCTGAAAACAAGTTCTTTACTGGTGTAATGTCACTGGCTAATGAATTGTATGCAACACTCACTGGAATCAAAGTAAAAGAAGCGATTGCAATTAATGCGAAGAATGGCAAGACACATGGTTTATGTGCCTATGGGTATAAGAAAGGTGATGATGGCAAATTTGAGGTTGTGGAAAAAGAAGCAGTTGTAGTTAAAAGGATATTTCAGATGTCATTGGACGGACTCGGAACATATACGATTGCCAAAAGACTTAATGCTGAACATATTCCGACCAAATTCAACCAATTTTCGGGTAACTTTAGAAGGAAAGACAGGTACACAAAACAGATAACCACCTATAAAAAGGATAATATCATCTGGCGTGGAAATGTAGTTCACGATATTATAACCAATCCAGTTTATAAAGGTGTTCGGATGTGGAA
>Ga0116172_10004495_pt1 | contig 11299 bp, 8 predicted proteins | sample AD_UKC083_MetaG_FD_89799 | JGI IMG/M metagenome (GOLD analysis project Ga0116172, IMG submission 89799) | Active sludge microbial communities of municipal wastewater-treating anaerobic digesters from USA - AD_UKC083_MetaG | ecosystem: Engineered > Bioreactor > Anaerobic > Digestate | place: USA...
ATTGAAAATTGAAGTTTGAAAATTAAAAAAGGCCGACCCTTTCAAAACAGCGGACTTATTTTGCGCGCGTTTTGTATTATACAACACTCATAGACCATTTTGGAAAATTGCGCTACAATGGCATTATAATATTATGGAAAATCAAAATTTAACACTGCCTCGCGGCAAGCACATCGTTTATGCTGGAAGATTTCAGCCATTCCATAACGGGCATTTGGCTGTTGTCAAATGGGTTTTGCAGCAGGCAAAAGATATTACCATTATTATTGGTTCAATGCAGGAATATGGACAAAAACGCCATCCGTTGGATTTTAATCAGCGCAGAGAAATCATTCAAAATTCCCTTGATGCCCAAAAAATCACCAATTATAGAATTATCGGCATTGTTGATTTTTTGAGTGATACCGCTTGGGCGAAAAAGTTTGTTAAAACGACTGGTTTTAAGGCAAATGAAATGGTTGTTTTAACTTCTAATGAATGGGCGCAGACAAGCTTAAAAAAGATCGGCGTACAAGTAATGATGCATCCAATGTTTTTATACGACTTATCAGCAACGTCGGTGCGCAAACGGATTGCTGATGGCCAAAACTGGGAAGAATTGGTGCCTGCTCCTGCCGCTGAATATCTCAAACAGCGGAATCTTGATAAAAAAATTGCTTTATTGCAGATTCCGGCCGCTGATCGCATTGGCGAATTTATGCAGCGCAGCGTGGCAGCAGCTGGTTTGAAAGGCGTTATTCTTGGGGTGTCGGGCGGTATTGATTCCGCCTTGCTATCAGTTTTAGCCAATAAAACCTTTGGCAAAAAAGCTCATTTTTATTTTTTGCCTTTTTTCCGTCGATGCCCGTACCGCGAAAATGTTGAGCTGTTGGCAAAGAAATTTAAAATTAAGATTAAGATTATTGAACTTGACAAAATAATCCAGCAATTTGCCAAAATTTTGCCGCCTGCTGGTAATGTTGTTTATGGAAACTTGAAACCGCGCATTAGAATGGCAGTTTTATATTATTTGGCTGGTTTGAAAAAATTAATGGTTTTAGGCACGACTAATAGATCGGAAATGGAAATAGGCTACTTTACCAAATACGGCGATGGCGGCGTTGATATTAATCCGCTGGGAGATTTGTATAAAAGCGAGATAATGGAAATGGCCGCTGATTTGAAAATTCCCGAAGATATACTAGAAAACGCCCCCAGCGCCGCTCTTTGGCCCGGGCAAACCGATGAAAAAGAATTGGGAATAGAATATTATTTGCTGGATACGATTTTGAAACTTTTAAATCAAGGATTTGGCACCAGAGAAGTTTCCGCCCTTACTGATCTTCCGCTGGAAAAAATCCAAAAAATAATTGACCGCAAGAAAGCCAATATCCATAAGCTTGCTGTGCCGCCAATTTGCATTTTAAAATCATAACGCAAAATAATGTTTAGCGATACTCACGCCCATCTTAATTTTAGCGAATACAATGACGATAATTACCAAATAATTCAGGATTGTTTCCAAAAAGGAATTTCTATTATTAATGTCGGCGTTAATTTTTTTTCTTCCCAACGGGCAATTGAGATTGCCCAACGTTATGAAAATAAAATTTATGCCGCTATTGGTTTACACCCCGAAAATATCCAATATGAGTTAGACGCGCCAAAAACCAGAGGCAATAATCCCGAGGATATTGTTGAAATATTCTTTGATCCGATAAAATACGAAGCGCTGGCAAGGTCGCCAAAAGTTGTTGCTGTTGGCGAAATTGGTTTGGACTATTTGCGATTACCTCAGTCTTTGGCAAAATCAGCAGCCGCAAAAACAAGACAACGGGAAATATTTTTAGCGCAGCTGGATTTTGCCCGAAGCAAAAAACTGCCGGTTATCATCCATTGCCGTCTAGCGCATAATGAAATGATTGCGCTTTTGCGCCGAAATTTTTCATCAAAAGGCAGAATACCCGGCGTTATCCATTGTTTTAGCGGTGGCAAGCAAGATGCTGAAATTTATTATGATTTAGGATTTTATTTTGGCATCAACGGCATTATTTTTAAAGCTGATCATAATACTATTGCCGCTATTGCCCAGATTCCGTTAGACCGTATTGTACTAGAGACCGATTGCCCTTTTTTGGCGCCGCCGGGAATGCCAAGGCGCAATGTGCCGCAAAATTTGCCTTTAATTGCCCAGTATTTGGCGCAAATTCGCAATGATAGTCTTGATGCGGTTATTGAAACCGCTGCCGCCAATACTCAGAGATTATTCAACATTAGCAATCAAGCATTTTAACTATATTACCTTATTACCTTAATTTTTTGTTGACCAAAGATGTATTTGACGCTATTATCCAAAATAAAATAATCTATTTTGTTTGAAGCTTATGATTTGTAATTTGTAATTTGTTTGTTGAAAAAATAAAGCAGAAAAGGAGGGGTCGCATAACGGCATTGCAAGAGGTTGCTAACCTCTGACGGTGTTAAAAGCCGTCCGTGGGTTCGACTCCCGCCCCCTCCGCCAATTAGAAAAGAAATCGCTGGCGAATCCGTGTAGCAGGTTTGCCAGCGATTTTGCAACAGAATTTGATTTTTAATAAAAATCAAGCATTAAACTATGGCAAAAATCGCCAAGTCGGTAAGCGTTTTAATAGAAGAATTATTAAAAAAGTAAAATTATGGCCAATAAAACTGTAAAATTAAATTCAGATATTCAACAAAGAGTGATTAAAAAAAATCAAGAATTTTTTGTTTTGACAGACGAAGAACAAAAAACCAATTATTCTCTAAATGAAGTTTTAAATAAAATAGTTATCGGGGATTGTTTTAAAGTAATGGAAAAATTACCCGCCGAATCTGTTGATTGTGTTTTTGTGGACCCTCCATATTTTTTACAACTTCCGCCTAAAAAATTATTAAGATGGACTGGGAGTGTAGTTAATGGAGTAAATGATCAATGGGATATTTTTAAGGATTTTGATGATTATGATAATTTCACGAAAAATTATTTGACAGAGGTTAAAAGATTGATGAAGTTCAATGCGACTATCTGGGTTATAGGAACATATCATAATATTCACAGAATTGGAAAAATAATGTTAGATTTGGGTTTTTGGATTTTGAACGATGTTGTATGGTTTAAGACTAATCCAATGCCTAATTTTTTGGGCGTTAGATTCACAAATGCTACAGAAACTTTACTTTGGGCAGTAAAAGATAAAAAAGTTAAGGGATACGCTTTTAATAAAGAAATTGCGAGAAGTTTTAATGGCGGAAAATTGGGAATAAATGTTTGGCAGATTCCACTTTGTACTGGTCAAGAAAGATTAAGAAACGAGAAAGGAGAAAAGATACATTCAACACAGAAACCAGAAGAATTGCTTAAAAGAGTGATACTATCTTCCACCAAAGAGGACGATATTATTTTTGACCCAATGGCTGGCACCGGAACAACTGGTTTTGTAGCTAAACAATTAAATCGTAAATTCATAATGATAGAAAAGAATAAAGCATATATTGATTCTATGGTCCAAAGATTTAATTTAAAATTTAATTCATTTTAATTATGCTATGGACTACAAAAAATTTTGTTCAATTTTAAACAAACACATATTTGAAGGTGAAAAAAAAGAATTATTAAAGAATATCGCCGAAAGGCCAGAGCGATTTATTGGTTTATTTAGACCGACGAAGCCGGGCGCTAAAATTCTTCAACATATTTTACAATCCCACGAAATTAGATTTGGCGATGCTTTTGAGGAATTGATTGAAGAAATTTTAAGAGAGTTGAATTTTTCAATTCTTAATAAATCAATTATTGGTGAAAATGGCGATTTTTTGTCTTTGGACCAGTATTACGAAAACAGGGGTGTACATTATTTCATTGAACAAAAAGTAAGAGATGATCATGACTCCACTAAAAAACGAGGGCAGATTTCCAATTTTGAAACAAAATTAGAAACATTATACAAAAAGCACAAAGATAAACTTGTTGGAATTATGTATTTTATTGACCCCGACCTTTCAAAAAATAAAAACTACTATTTGCCAGAGTTAAAAAGATTAAGTGAATTTTATGGTATTAAAATTCATTTACTTTACGGTAAAGAATTATTTGATTATCTTGGAAAATCCGATTTGTGGGAACAAATCCTTTTTTGGTTAAAACAATGGAAAGATAGTTTGCCGGAAATACCGGAAATTGATTTTGACAAAACGCCAAAAGAAAGTTTTGAAGAAATTAAGGAGCTGCCAATAAGACATTGGCGAAAATTATTAGAAAATGAAAAGCTATGGACAGAAGGAATTATTAAGGTAATTTTTAAAAACGGAAAAACATTGGGGTTGATATCTGATTATTTCGAAGAACAAAACAACAAACCCCATACAGAATTGGTGACTTTATTAAATACTTTATCAAAAAAGTATTATTAAAAATTATAAGCAAACACGATGAAATTGCCGATAAATTGGTTAAAAAATTCAAAACAGAATATAAATCTGATAAAGGTATTGATTTAGTAACGAAAGATAAAGTAATTGAGGTTGAAACAAAGAAAGCAGATTTATTTCAAAGGATCGACCAAGTGGTCAAATCGCAAAAAAGCCCGTTATCTCGCTGTAAATAAAATCAATGTTAACAATGCATTTGAGGTAACAAAAAATACCGGTGTAGGTATTATGGGTGAAACGGGACGAATTGTAGCCGTCACACCCGCGAAGCGGGCAATCCAGTGGGCGGGCAAAAAGGAAGGGGGTCTGGGGGAAGGAATTTTTCTACCCGCCCAAAAAGCGAAGTCACGCCGTACCGCCCTAATATCGGCAGAATTGCGGCGAAGTTTGTTTTTCTGCCGTTTTATGTCATATCATATATATGGAAATAACAACAAAACTTAATGGATTGAATCAGAATGAAGTGCAAAAAAATTTAAAGCGTGACGGCTACAATGAATTACCTTCGCAGAAACAGCGCCCATGGTATAAAATTTTTCTTAATGTTTTACGTGAACCGATGCTGGCAATTCTTTTAATTATTGCCGTCATTTATTTTTTTACCGGAGAAAAACTTGACGCGTTGGTGCTGGCGTTTTTCTCTTTTGGCATTATCGGTACCACTTTTTATCAGCAGTATAAAACCGACAGAACACTTGAAGCTTTGCGAAATCTTTCCAGTCCGCGGGCGTTGGTTGTAAGAAGCGGCCGCCAATTTCTTATTCCGGGTCGTGAAGTAGTAGTAGACGATATTATTATTGTCCGCGAAGGCGACCGTGTGCCGGCTGATGCTGTAATTATTGAACAAATGAATTTAATGGCTGATGAATCTTTGCTGACCGGCGAATCTTTGGCGCTAAAAAAAGACGACAAATCCTTTATTTATTCGGGATCGTTGATTACACAGGGCTGGGGAATCGCCAAAGTTGTTGCTGTCGGCGTCAAAACAAAAATGGGTTCTATTGGAGTATCTTTGCAAACCATAGAGGATCGAGAAACGCTTTTACATAAAGAAACAAAAAAGTTAGTTTTATTGCTTTCGGTAATAGGAGCGCTCTGCTGTTTATTTTTAACCGGTTTCTATATTGTTTTTCGCGGCGAACCCTTAGAAGGATTTTTAGCTGGTTTAACGTTGGCAATGTCGCTTTTGCCCGAAGAAATTCCCGTGGTATTAATGATATTTTTGGCTTTAGGCGCTTGGCGTCTGGCAAAACATAAAGTTTTAACCCGCAATCAAGCGGCAATTGAAACTTTGGGAGCAATAACTGTTTTGTGTGTAGACAAAACCGGTACTATAACGCAAAACAAAATGGACCTGCAGTTTTTGTCAGATAGCCGGCAGATATATGAAATTAACGCCGCCGCCAACAGCCGCTTGCCGCTTGCTGAAAGTTTTGCCGCTCTTTTGGAATATGCTGTTCTTGCCAGTCAGCGCCAGCCATTTGATCCATTGGAAATTGAAATAAAACGCGTTTGCCAAAACCTTCTGCCTCAAGAAAAATACTTACATAACGATTGGCGTCTGGTAAAAGAATATCCTTTTGAAAAGAAATTGTTTGCTTTGTCGCATGCTTGGCAGGCGATGCCAAATTCTGATTATATTATCGCGGCGAAAGGCGCGCCCGAAGCAATTGCCGATCTTTGTCATTTCGATTCGCGCCAAACAGCGGATTTAATGTCAGCAATGCAACCCTTGATAGATCGCGGATTGCGTTTAATTGCTGTGGCTTATGCTGAGTATAATAATCAAGTTTTGCCAGAAAATCAGCATGATTTTGAATTTAAATTCTGCGGATTGCTTGGATTTTGCGATCCTATTAGAAAAAATGCGCCGGAAGCGGTAAAAATGTGCCAAGAAGCAGGTGTTAGGATATGCATGATTACCGGCGATTATCCCGAAACCGCGCAAACAATTGGCCGCCAAATTGGACTCGCTAACCCTGATTTTTATTTAACTGGCGCCGATATTGAAAATTTATCAGATGATCAGCTAAAAGAAAAATTTAAAAATATTAATATTTTTGCGCGCGTAATGCCCGAACAAAAACTGCGGATTATAAAAATTTTCCAGTCGCAAAAACAAATTACAGCAATGACGGGCGATGGCGTTAATGACGCGCCAGCGCTGAAAGCCGCTGATATTGGCATTGCTATGGGGGAAAGCGGCACCGATGTGGCGCGCGAAGCGGCTGATCTTGTTTTGTTGGATAGCAATTTATCTTCAATTGTCAATGCGGTAGCTTTAGGCAGGCGTATTTTTGATAATCTGCGCGAAGCGGTAACTTATATTTTTGCGGTGCATATTCCGATCGCCGGCATCGCTCTACTACCAGTAGTTTTAGGTATGCCTTCAATTTTAATGCCGGCTCATATCGCATTTCTGGAAATGATAATTGACCCTGCTTGCACAATTGTTTTTGAAGCTCAACCAGCCGCAAAAAATATAATGAAACGCCCGCCGCGCAGATTGTCAGAAAAACTTTTTGGACAAAAAGCCGCTTTGACAAGTTTAATGGAAGGTATTGGGGCATTGGCAATAATTTTTGGAGTTTTGAAAATTACTTTAGCATTAGGCGCCAGCGATGGTGAAGCGCGCGCCATAACCTTTGTATCAATGGTGCTTGTTAATATCGCTCTAATTATATCAAATTTTTCTTTGTCAAAAGGAATTATTAAAACAATTTTTAGCGGCAATAAAACATTATTTGGGATTATTGGTTTATCAATTGCAGGTTTGGCGGCAATCACATTGACGCCGGTTCTGCGAGGATTTTTTCACTTTGAGCTATTTCATTACAATGATCTTTTATTCATTTGTCTGGCGGCGTTTATCAGTCTATTGTGGTTTGATTTGGCTGAACGTTTCAGCGCTTTTATTTTTAAACTTAAACAGCATTAACTTTTATTTATTATGGAAAAACCAGATAATGAGATTATTCAAAGAGCTAAAATCAATTCACAAATTTTTGAGGAAATATACAAAAAATATGCTGATAAAATCTATAACTATTTTTGGTATCGCGTCGGACATCAAAAAGATACTGCCGAAGATTTAACTCAAGAAACATTTTTACGAGCATTTAAGCATTTGGCGCGTTTTCAAAATAGAGGCTATTCCTATTTGAGTTATTTGCTGGCAATCGCCCACAATGTTTTAGTGAATTATTATCGTTCGCACAAACTGATACCTTTATCTGTCTTTGAGGGTATTGATATTCCAGTTCCAGAAGAAATTACCAACTATTTGGAAAATAAAATTACTATTGAACAATTGAAAGAAGCGTTAAATACCCTTTCTGGCGCCGAAAAAGAAATTACACTGATGCGCTATCGCGACGAGATGTCTATCAAAGAAATCAGCAAAATTACCGGCAAAAGCGAAAATGCCGTTAACTTATTCTTTCGCGCGCGCGCAAAAAACTCGTTAGTCATCCTTATCTGCGTAATCTTATTTTCCGTTAAAGTGCCGCTATTTCAAATAGCGGTTTTTTAATGACACCTTTTGGTAATTAAAGTGTTATATATAGTGGAAGGGGAAAAGCAAGTTCTTTGGAAAAGGTCGAAGATTTACAAATTTTAATAATAGGCTTACTGTGCAAAGATTTTTGTAACGAAATTCGCAATTTGCGAGTAAACCAAATAAGGCCAGAGAAAGCATATTTGAAGCTAAATCTGCCGACGGGCAGTCGTAAATTGCGAATTGGAGGAGGAGATCTTTACACAATAGGTCTAATGTAACCAACGTATTCCCAAAGTGCCGGCAATTTTAAACTTTAAATTGCCGACAACTGAAAGGAAACGTATAGCCATGGCTCGTGAATTAATACCTCGCAATTTTTTAGAAAATTTTTGGGATTTTGATGATGATTTATCATCGTTTTTTGATAGTCGTTCAATTGGGGGAATTTCGTCAGGATTATCTGTGTCAGAAGATGACAAACATGTATATGTAGAAGCCGCAGTTCCGGGCGTTGAACCAGATAAAATCGAAGTTTCGTATGATAAAGGCGCCCTATGGATACGCGGCCAGCAAGAGCAAGAAAAAGAAGATAAAAACCGCAAATATTATCGCAAAGCATCTTCCTCATTTTCATATCGTCTGGCAGTGCCGGGAAACATTGATGAAAAAAAAGACCCTGAAGCAACTTATAAAAACGGCGTAATGAAAATAACGTTTGATAAAATTCCTGAAACTCAACCCAAGAAGATTGCTGTGAGAGTCCAATAACCAATGCTAAAATTAAAGATAAATTGTAAGACAAGCAATAAGGCATCCGCTTGGATGCCTAAATGAGCAGGTTGGGCGCGCTTCCAAGCCAATCCGCGGCCAATCTTTTCATTTAGGCAGATTTATTTAATCAAAAAAACTATGACTAAAGAATTATGCGAAATTTGTCATCAGCGGCCAGCGGTAATGGATGTGACAGTTACTCGTAATGGCCGCAAAGAGGTTCTGCATATTTGCGAATATGATTATAAAAAGCTTTTAAAAGATCAACAGTTTCGTTCGCCAATTGAAAAAATGTTTTTGGGCGGCCCGCTTGATGAATTTTTTGCCAACTTTGATGATTTTGGCGATTTTGGCGATTTTTCTTCGCGATTAGGCTATCCATTGCCGCGTCATCGCGAAGCCGTTGATATTGATCAATATTTTTCTAACAGCACCAAAGATCTTATTCAAGAAGCGGGACAAGTCGCCGTCAAATTTAAAAGAAATGAAGTGGATACTGAACATTTGCTTTATGCTATTGCCGACAACGAAGTGGTAAAAGAGATATTTAAACAATTTAAAATTAATTCCGAAGATATTAAAGGTTATATTGACGCTAACGCGCCCAAAGGTATTACTGAGGCAAAAAAAGGAGAAACAATAGAATTGACTATTTCTCCGCGGATTAAGAATGTAATAGAAGGAGCTTTTAACGCCAGCCAGGAATTGGGACATAATTATATCGGACCAGAACATTTATTAGCGGGTTTGGTGGAAGAAGAAGATGGTTTAGCAGGCAATTTACTGCGCAAATACGGATTAACTTCTGAAAGCATACGGCAAAAAATTATTAAAGTAGTTGGCAAAGGTGCAAAGGAAGGCCGCATTGAATCACAGTCAGCAACACCAACATTGGATAAATATTCTCGCGATCTTACCAAATTAGCAGAAGCCGGTAAACTAGATCCAGTGATTGGCCGCGCCGATGAAATTGAAACAACAATTGAAATTCTTTCACGGCGCACTAAAAATAATCCAGTTTTAATCGGCGAGCCGGGAGTGGGCAAGACAGCAATTGTGGAAGGTTTGGCGCAAAGAATTGTTAATGATGATGTTCCCGAAACCCTTCAGAATAAAAGAATAGTAGAGCTTAATATTAACGCAATGGTTGCCGGTTCCAAATACCGCGGAGAATTTGAAGAAAGAATCAAGCAGGTAATAGATGAAATAGTTGAACACAAAGACGAGTTGATTGTTTTTATTGATGAAATTCACACAATTATGGGTGCTGGCGGCACCGGCGAAGAGGGAGGATTAGATGTTTCGCAGGTAATCAAACCGCATTTAGCTCGCGGTGAGATGCATTTAATCGGCGCAACAACTTTAAATGAATACCAAAAGCATATTGAAAAAGATGCTGCTCTTGAACGAAGATTCCAGCCGGTATTTGTGCAAGAACCGACAACAGAACAAACAATCGAGATTTTAAGAGGATTGCGTGATCGCTACGAGGCTTACCACAAAGTTAAAATAACCGATGAAGCGATTGTTGCGGCATCTGAATTATCCGCCAGATACCTCACTAACCGTTATTTACCCGATAAAGCAATTGATTTAATTGACCAAGCGGCTTCCAGGGTGCGTATTGGATTGACTTCGCTTCCCGAAGAAGTGAAAAAAATTGATCAGGAAATAGAAAGTTTAAAACGCGAACGAGAATTTGCTTCTTCTCATAAACAATTTGATAAGGCTAAAGAGCAAGAGGCAAAAATTAAAAAACTGGAAAAAGAACGAGCAGAAAAAGAAACTGCTTGGCGCAAAGAAAAAGGCGTAACAACTGCCGAAGTTACCAAAGAACACATTGCGCAGATTATTTCCAAGATTACAGGCATACCGGTGCAGGAATTGACACAGGCGGCAAAGGAAAAACTGCTTCATTTAGAGGAGAGACTTCATGAGCGGGTTATTGGGCAGGAAGAAGCAATTGTTGCTGTCTCCGATGCAATTCGCCGTTCCCGCGCCGGGTTAGCCACGCAAAAAAGGCCAATTGCCACTTTGCTATTTTTGGGACCAACAGGCGTTGGCAAAACGGAATTGGCAAAAGCATTAGCGTGGATTGTTTTTGGCGATGAAGATGCTCTTGTGCGGATTGATATGTCAGAATATATGGAACGGCACAGCGTTTCCCGCTTAATTGGCGCGCCGCCCGGCTATGTTGGCTACGAAGAGGGCGGACAGCTTACAGAAACAGTGCGGCGTCGACCATATCAGGTTATTCTTCTTGATGAAATTGAAAAAGCGCATCCCGATGTCCATAATATTTTACTGCAAGTATTTGACGATGGACGCTTAACTGATGGGAAAGGGCGAATAATTGATTTTACCAATACGATCATTATTGCTACCAGCAATGTTGGTTCTGATATTATTCAGGCAAACTTGGCGGCAGCAAAACCAAAATCATACGACGAACTTAAAAAAGAACTGTCCGAAATCCTGCGGACACAATTCAAGCCAGAATTTTTAAACCGCATTGACGAGATTATTGTTTTCAATGCTTTAACCAAAGAAGAAATTAAATTGATTGTTAAGCTCCAGTTGGAACGGGTGAAAAAAACTGCC
>Ga0116172_10004498_pt1 | contig 11294 bp, 11 predicted proteins | sample AD_UKC083_MetaG_FD_89799 | JGI IMG/M metagenome (GOLD analysis project Ga0116172, IMG submission 89799) | Active sludge microbial communities of municipal wastewater-treating anaerobic digesters from USA - AD_UKC083_MetaG | ecosystem: Engineered > Bioreactor > Anaerobic > Digestate | place: USA...
CTTACTGCCATGTGCTTCTTTTCCCCCTTACAAGTGAATTGGTTGTCCACACTTATATTACAAGCTTAAACCTTGTCAAGACAATTATCCCCAGCCAATTTCAGGGAAATAAACGGATTTTCCTCCGAAACGCCGGGGTAAGTTTGACAGCCGACTAAAGATTATGCTACGAAACATTCGACCTGCGGGTCAAGCACGGAAAGCAATACCTTATATTTTTTCATGGTGTGGGGGGTGTCATGCGGCCAGAGGGCAATCAGACGAAAGAGGAGATCTTCGAGCTGTTTTCCCGCCACGTGTCCAGCGGGAAGGCGGATTTCTTCCGGTCCGTGGGGCTCGACTTCGTGTTCGGCAGGAGGCAGGGCCCCTTTGTCTGGGACGCCACGGACGAGCGAAGGCTCATCAACTGCCACTGCAACGGCGGCGTGTTCAACCTCGGCCACGCGAACCCGAAGATCGTCCTGGCCCTCAAGGACAGCCTCGAGACCCTCGACATCGGAAACCACCACCTGGTGAGCCGGTGGCGCGCCCTGCTCGGCAGGAGGCTCTCCGAGCTCACCCCCGGTGACCTCTCCTGCACGGTCTTCGGCGTGGGCGGCGGGGAGGCCGTCGACTTGGCCGTCAAGCTCGCGAGAGGGTATACGAAGAAGAGCAAGATCATATCGGCCTCAGGGGGGTACCACGGCCACACCGGCCTGGCCCTGGCCACCGGCGACGGCAAGTACCGCGACCCCTTCGGCCCCAACCTGCCCGGCTTCGTGCAGATCCCTTTCAACGACATACCGAGCCTCCGGCGGGAGCTCGATGGAAACACGGCAGCCGTGATCTTCGAGACGATCCCCGCCACCCTGGGCATGCCCATCCCGGACCCGGATTTCTATGCGCAGGCTCGCGACCTCTGCCGCAGGTCAGGCGCGCTCCTCATCGTGGACGAGGTCCAGACCGGCCTGGGCAGGACGGGAAGGCTCTGGGGCATCGACCACTTCGGCGTGGTCCCTGACATCATGGTCATCGGCAAGGGGCTCTCGGGCGGCATCTACCCCATGAGCGCCACCTGCTTCTCCTCCGAGCTCGAGGGCTTCTTCCACGACAACCCCTTCATCCACGTCTCCACCTTCGGCGGGGCCGAGGTGGGCTGCCCGGTGGCCCTGGCCGTGCTCGAGGAGTCGTCGAGGCCGGAGTTCCTCGACCACGTGAACACCCTGGCCGGCATTTTTACCGACGGCTTTGCCAAGCTCAGGGAGAAACATCCCGAGATCCTCGTGGGTCTGAGGCAGCTGGGGCTCATGATGGGCATCGAGATGGTCAACGGGCACTGCGGCCCCTTCATGTCGAAGGCCTGCTACGACAACGGCGTGCTCTCGGTGTACGCCAACAACGACACCCGGGTGAGCCAGCTCCTCCCGCCGCTCATCATCGACGAAGACCTCGCCTTCGAGATCATCGAGCGGGTCGACCGCGCCCTCGACGATACGAAGCGTTTCCTCGGCCTGAGCCCGTCATGAAGGACCGCACCCTCGACATCGACACCCTGCGCAGGTTCGAAAGAGGGGCTCAACCCCCTGGAGCCCTCGAAGAGCGCCCTGCCGGCGCGCATTATCGGCTACGGCGAGATCAGCACCATCTTCGAGATAAGGGAGCCGTCCCTGCAGGGCCTGGCGTTCAAGCGGCTCCCGGTCTTCCGGTCTCCTTCCGAGATGGATTCCTACGAGGACCTGTTCAAGGAGTACCACCGGGTCCTCGAAACGATCGGCATCCACGTCCCCTGGCACGCCACGGTGAGGTTCTCGCCTGCTGCGGGCAATTCGGTGGTCTACTGCGTGCAGGAAAAGATGGCCGAAGGCTCCATCTGCCACCAGCTCCTCCACTCCCTGGACGACGCCTCCATCCTCAGGCTCTTCCGGGCAGTGCTTCAGGAGATGAAGAAGGTCTGGGACTTCAACACCGCCCACGAGGGCATGGAGGTCGCCTGCGACGCCCAGCTGTCGAACTGGGCCCTGCTGGCCGGCTCCTCCCCCCATGGTGTGCACGAGGACGGCATCAGCCTGGCCTACATCGACACGAGCACCCCGTTCATCAGGCTTCAGGGCGTCGAGCAGCTGAACACGGACCTCTTCCTCAGGAGCGCGCCCTCCTTCCTCGTGTGGCTCATCAAGCTTTTCTTCCTCGAAGACGTGGTGAGCCGCTACTATGACCATCACCTCGTAGTGGCCGACATCATCGCAAACCTCTACAAGGAGGGCAGAGGCGACCTCGTGGTGCCCTGCATAGCCGAAGCGAATCGCTTCTTCGACGAGGAAGTTACCCATCTGAAGGTCAAACCCATCACACTTCCCCAGATAAAATCCTACTACCGGGAGGACGCATTCATCTGGCGCCTGTACCTCGCGCTCAGGAGGCTCGACCGTTTCCTCCACCTGAAGGTCCTGGGGAAGCCCTACCCCTACATTCTCCCCGGAAAGATCAGGCGTTAGAGAAGGAAAGGCGCCAGAGTGACCATTACTGTAAATCAACTTCCGGGGTGTCCAGCGGAATAGAAGCTTTCTCTTCTACCAACTCAGCATGTATTGCCTCGGGGTTCACGTTGAACATCGAGCCACTGATGGCATCAGTTAAAAAGCCCAAAGCTCCCCCAAATATGAGATTTCCGTAAATCCAATAACTGAGGTCCCTTTTTGTGAATACCTCATAGGGAAGATAGCCATCTTTCTTCACAAGAATCTGATGCACATCACGCCTTTTCAGGAGAACCAACACCGGGGTGTTTCCCTTGTACTCGTTGTCAATGAGGACAGCCGATCCGGAAGGAGTACTGTTCACCTTGATCTCCTGACTGATACCCATGTGGATAATGCTGCAGCATCCATTCAGGAAAGAAATGTATATGAGAAGGACGAATAAATTTATCCACATGGTTGTCCCACCGACCATGAATATTGACCGTATGGGAAAGGGCATGAGTGATAAGGAGGGGTCCCGAGTTCAGGGAATTCTCTTCCAGACGGTTTCCGTGACCGGCATACTATCTGGACATTTCCATGAATCAGGCCCCCCAGTTTAGGTATGTTAGATTTTTGGTCGAGGACAGTAATTTTCGCCCTCTCTTACTTACTGCCCATATACGATAGTCTTGTAGTTTCCAATAATGCCAAGTATATTCTTCGCTTCCCAGTCGACATGGGTTACCTTTGAGATGTTCCCATTCTTCATGGCGGTCTGAATGCTTGCATCGCCAATTGCAATGAGGCCAAGAACACTTAGGCATTCGGCTGTGCCCACCTTCGAATTCTTGGCAGTTTCGCCTGTCACGGTGACAGGCATCTTGAGCTCAGTGTAAAGACCGCCAACGGGCACCGATGTTGCGCAACTTGTTAAAATAAAACCTACCAGCAGCAAGAACATGAACCACAGTTTTTTTCTCATACAACTCCTCCTCTTATTATTTGATGAATCAAGTTAGTCGGACAAGGAACGAGATCTGATGCAGTCCAATCCGATACTTATGCTCTTCTCTAATTGGCTGTTTCCGATGCTGTGCCCAAGGGTAAATGCCAGATGAAAGGGATGCCCAGTATGCCTGTCATGTACCCACGATAGTACCTTGGATCTTACTAAAATTTTATAATAATCCAAGTAATTATTTTCATTATTTAATTTAAATCTGTCAAAAAATAAAGTCAATTTATTAATCATTATCAAAAATCCTATAACAAATAAATATGCTTAGGACAAGTTTAATTAAATAATTAACTTCTCGAACCTTGCCTTTCATAATATTGTCTGATATTAATATAATACTTTTAAAATATATTGGGGGATCTGAAATGAAAACTCTGTTCGCGGTTTCATTCATGGTGGGTATTTTTGTCGTTTCGGGTTTGACTGTGTGCATGGCTGAAATGTGGCCTTTGAAGATAGAGCGGGTGGATGTTCTATCTCAGGGGCAAATGTTTATGAGCGCAGGTCTCGCCTATGAGAAAAACCGTGAATATATGGGGAATGAATATGACAATGTACGCTTAGCCCCGTTCGGGCTGAGATATGGCCTCGGCGATTCAGTCGAAGCAGGCGGGTTTCTCTCTTACAGCAGTAATTCCGCTAATGATGATGGCGCTCCCGATAAATCGGGATTGGAAGGCGTGACATTCTTCGGGAAACTGTCGATAAACAATAATTTTGCCATACAGGTAGGAGGCACCTTCCTTGGCGATGATTCAGTTGCACCGTATGCTAATGACGGCCTCGATATATTTGTAAATGTCCCCATGCAGCTAAAGTTGGGGCAGGGAATGCTGTACGGTCAGTTTGGCTATCGGGTTCAAGGTGGTGATTATGACGGAACGAGCTATTTCAACTACGGCATCGGGTATGGGAAGCCCTTTAGCAAACAACTTGCCCTGAATGTCGAACTTGTGGGTGAAGAATTTCAAAGGAACACACAACACGCTCGACTTAGTCCTAGGGGGAAACTATCTGGCCAATAACAAGGTAAGCCTTTTGCCTTATATATCCTTTGGACTCTATGACGACAGTCCTGATTTCTCCCTCGGGTGTCTTCTGAACCTGATGTTCTGAGAGCCCCGCAGGGAATGGAATATTAAATAATTTTAGGAGATTTTCTATGAATCATAAAAATGTACTGTCAGTATTGTGTGTGACAATCGTTCTTTTTGCGTTTATCCAATTTTATGGCTGCAAAGGGGGAGAAGACAACATCTCTTCAAGCGGCGATGTCATAAAGGGACAGGGAGATCAGGCAAACCAGGAAGAACAGCAAGGGACAAAGGACATTGGTGTCTATATCAACCCGCAGGCGGTATCCGTCAAACCGGGTGAGAAAAAAATGTTCACCTCTTCGGTCCCGGGTCAAACAAATACAAACGTTACGTGGAGCATCGTGGAATCAGGGGGGGGAAGCATCGATTCTTACGGAAGTTATACTGCGCCGTGGAATGTGGGAACCTATCACATAAAGGCGGTAAGCAAAGCAAATTCCGGCAAGAGCGCCACGGCTATGGTGACGGTAACCAATACCACTCCTGTTTCTGAACCTTTCCCAAAGGGGACGTGGGTCGCCCTTGGAACCTCAGGACTCTCGTTTACAATCACCTCGAGCATTGAGATGTGGAATTATGCAACGCAGTATTGCTCGGGCACGATATACTATCGGGGTGGGATAATAAATATCAGCAAAACCAACCCAACTCACGATAATTATATTACTGCAGATAATAGCGGTCATCTAATTTTATGCGGCACAACTGGCAGCTACGCGGAAAATCATCTTGAGTATATTACGGCAGACCTATCTCCTTACTGGCTCGATGAGATAGATCTAATCGGAATTACTTCATTGATGGATGTTTTTAAGCCCGATGACTCATATTATGATGAAACAATTTTCGAAAAGCAGTAGAGCACGCTTTTGCTGCTGTACCATGCTTGTTGCAAATAAATTCCGAGGAGGATTGTGTTGAGGAGCATAAACGGATTGGCTTTATTGATTGTCTTCGCGATTTTTTCAGCACAGGGCTGTGCATCGGTCCAGCAGGTCGAAGCTAAGACAAACGCAAAGTATACTAAGGTATGGAAAGCATGTCTGGACAGCTTGGCAGACGTCCAGTTCTCTGCAACCTCGACCGATCTTGCATCAGGGTTAATCGTGGCCGACCAAGCCGTCGTTTCAGGGCATGGAACGGTATCACGGTTGAATATTACTGTTATAAAAGCATCCAGAGGCATTACTGTGACAGTGAAGTTCGTGCCCCCGCCAATGACTATAGGGGGCCAAGGCACGGCAGATGCGTATATTCAAGCCCTGAAGCAGCGGATTCCTGACCTTAAGGTTATGGTATCCAATTAGAAATACACGATAATTAGATGCTCGGTTGCTCGAGTGCCCCACTGGGGCTTCATGATGACTAATACCTGCACATAAAGGCGAGACTTATTCTATGGGTTAATGCTGTACAAAATAAATCAGATCCCTGAAGTGAGTCAAAGTAATTCAAGCACATAGAATACTGATCTGCAAATTATCATGACCTGGTTACCCCATTGCCGATCTTGCACACCTGCTGTCCAACACCGGGAATGTCGTACGGGCTGGGCGATACCTTCGGCGACGTCCAGGCCTCTGCCCAGTCGAGCTTGACCCTGAGCCGGAGGCAGAGCATCGCCTTGGACGTGACGCGCCGCAAAACGGGCGGATTCTACCAGACCGAGATCAAGACGCTGTGGAACCTGTTTTTCTGAAAAAAGAGGCTGTATGCCGTATAGGAACGCCATTGGACTGATCGTGCCTGCCACCCTGGTGCTGCTGGGAGCGGGGTGCATCTCGAGCGCCATCTACCACCCGACGGGAGACATCCGGCACACCCCCGAGAAGGCCCGCCTCGCCTACGAGGACGTGAGCTTTTCGTCCCGTGATGGGGTAAAACTCTCCGGCTGGTGGATACCTTCGGACAACCCCCGTGGCACGGTCCTGTTCTGCCACGGCAACGGCGGCAACGTCTCGAGCTGCCTGGATTCGGTAGAGCTTATCAACAGGCTCGGGCTCAACCTGCTCATCTTCGACTACCGGGGCTACGGCCGCAGCGGCGGGTCTCCCTCCGAGCAGGGAACCTACGCGGATGCCGATGCCGCCTGGGAATACCTCGTGGACGTGAGGAAGATCCCTCCCGATGAAATGGTCGTCTGGGGCAGGTCCCTGGGCGGTCCCATAGCCGCGAGGACGGCGTCGGAGCATACCTCCGGGCTCGTGGTCCTCGAGTCCACCTTCACATCACTGCAGGAACTGGTGGCGGACCGTTTCTTCCGCGCCCCCTCCTGGGTCCTTGCCGACTACGCCCATGACACCCGGCTGCACCTCGGGAAGGTGGACGCCCCGGTGCTCGTCATCCACAGCCCGGACGACGAGGTGGTCCCCTTTGCCCACGGCAGGAGGCTCTACGACGCCATCAAGACACCCAAGTCGTTCCTGCAGATCAGGGGAGACCACAACACCGGCTTTGTCGAGTCCCGGGAGGCATTGAAAACCGCTGTTCACGATTTCATTTCCGTACATCTCGGCCGGCAGGAGGGGGCGCAATGAGGTTTCCCATGATCCTGAAACTCCTGATAGTTTTGGCGGTGTTCTGTTCAGCAGGGCCTGCGGGGGCATTCGAGATGCCGGAGGAGGCATTGAAGCTCCTTGCGGAGGCATCAACCGATCCCTGCTCCATCTGTGCCCAGGCCGACAGGAAGAAGGCCTTCGCCCTGCTCGAGAAGACCTATGCCCCGGGCAGCGTGATCAGGACCGTTCCCGAATGCCGCCTGGTCAAAGCAGACCCCGATGCCAACGATCTTTCGCCCACCTGCTTTCCCACCGAAGCCTTCATGAGCTCGCTCAAGGAAGGCGGGCAGCCTCCCCGGGTGGTGTTCACGTTCCACACGCCTGAAAAGAAGCTCGTGGGGATAGCCGGGAAGGATTTCACCGATGGGGAAATCGCCCTGACCTTGAGCCGGGCAAAGCCGGGGACCGTGTTTCAAGGCAGGCTCGAAATTGTCGGGTACCCCTACGGCGACGGCTCGTGCTTCAATTATTTCAAGGAGACGGGCAGGCTTCAGGTGCACTGCAGGGTGCTTGAGCTCAAGGCCGCCGGGAAATAAATACATCATGAAAAGAAAGGGCCACGTTCAGAGCGCGGCCCTTGTCATGTCAGGTGAGCTGACGAGGGGCATGGAGTCCGTCTTTCCGGGACGACGCCCACTTATTTCTTGAACATACCCGTGGGAAATGGTGCCGCGGGAAGGAACCGGAAGTCCTTCACCGAGCTCATGACGACGAAGATGCGCGTGTTGTTGCTGCTGGGGTCCGCGGGGATCAGGTAGAACCCGGTGCGCTGACGGTCATAGCCCGCAGCGGTTCCCTGGAGCACCTCGTTGTCCTTGAAGATCACCTCGGCCTTGCGTCCCTGGGTCTGGTCGCCTTCGTTGAAGAGCTTGCGCTCTTGATATTCCTTGTTGCCTTCCATGGTCCTGACGAAAAACAGCGCCTTGATCTCGTTCATCTTCACGAGAATGGATTTCGACCCCGGGGCTGTGTCCAGAAGGATGTAGAAGAAGGGAGCGTTTTCATTGAACCCCTGGATATATCCCTTGATGAGCTTCCCATCCAGACAGTGCGCTACTACCTTTACCGGCTGCATTTCTCCTCCTTATGTAAGACCAACTGTTCTCATTTAAATATTACCGTATTTAACGTCCAAAGCCAAAATAAAGTTTAAGGAAAAATGAGCGCAGCTTGGCTCGGGGATGCATTCATGGCGCAAAGCAGGCTTCCCGAGGGGGATACACGCCCTGTCACAAACGGGAAGCCCCGCCCCTGAAAGGCTCACGTTACCTCCTCGAAGAGGTTTTCCGCTTCTTTTTCTGAAGATCCGGCAGCAGGCGCTTGAGGTATATTCCCGTGTATGAGCTCTCCACCAGCGCCACCTCTTCCGGCGTACCCGTGGCGACGATGGTCCCCCCGCCGTCCCCTCCTTCAGGGCCGAGGTCGATGAGGTGGTCCGAAGACTTGATGATGTCCATGTTGTGCTCGATCACCAGCACCGTGTTCCCCTGGTCCACGAGGTGGTGCAGGACCTTCAGCAGCTTCGAGATGTCTTCGAAGTGCAGCCCCGTGGTGGGCTCGTCGAGGATGTAGAGCGTCTTCCCCGTGGAACGTTTCGAAAGCTCCCGGGCAAGCTTCGTCCGCTGGGCCTCGCCGCCGGAGAGCGTCGTGGCGCTCTGGCCGAGCTTGATGTAGTCCATGCCCACGTCAACCAGGGTCTCGAGCTTCCGCTTGATGGAAGGCACGGCATCGAAGTGCTCGAGGGCCTGGACAACGCTCATGTCCAGCACGTCGGCAATGGACTTCCCCTTGTACTTGATCTCGAGGGTCTCGTCGTTGAACCTCCTGCCCTGGCACTGGTCGCACACCACGTAGACATCGGGCAGGAAATGCATGGTGATCTTGATGAGCCCGTCTCCCTGGCACGCCTCGCACCGGCCTCCCTTGACGTTGAAGGAGAACCTGCCCGGCTTGTACCCCCTGAGCTTGGCGTCCGGGAGCATGGTGAAGATCTCCCGGATGAGGGTGAACAAACCGGTGTAGGTGGCGGGGTTTGAACGCGGGGTCCTGCCGATGGGGCTCTGGTCCACGTTGATGACCCGGTCGATGAGGTCGACCCCCTTGATGGCCTCCACGTTGTGCGGCATCATCCGCGACCCGCTCAGCGCCTTGGTGAGGTAGGGGTACAGGGTGTCGATGATGAGGCTCGACTTGCCCGAGCCCGACACGCCGGTGACGCAGGTGAACAGGCCCATGGGGATCGAAACGTCGATGTTTTTCAGGTTGTTGGCCTTCGCGCCCCTGATGGCGAGGGCGCCCCTGGAAGCGTGCCTGCGATGGTCGGACTCGTGCACCGTGAGGGCGCCGGAGAGGTATCTGCCCGTGAGCGAGGTCTTGGAAACAAGCAACTCTTCGGGGGTGCCTGCGAAGATGATCTCGCCGCCCTTCTCCCCTGCTCCCGGCCCCATGTCGATGACGTAGTCGGAGGCGCGGATGGTGTCCTCGTCGTGCTCAACCACGATGAGCGTGTTCCCGAGGTCGCGCAGGTGGACCAGCGTGCTGATGAGCCGGTCGTTGTCCCGCTGATGGAGCCCGATGGTGGGCTCGTCGAGGATGTACATGACGCCCATGAGGGCCGACCCGATCTGGGTGGCCAGCCTGATCCTCTGGGACTCACCGGAAGAGAGCGTGCCCGCTGAGCGCGCGAGGCTGAGATAGCCGATGCCCACCGAGGTGAGGAAGCCGAGGCGGTCCCTGATCTCCTTGATGAGCCGGTCCGCGATTTCCTGCTTCTTGGGGCTGAGCTTGATGGTGTCGAAGTACTCCAGCAGGGACTCGACGCTCATCTGCGTCAGGTCGTGGATGTTTTTGCCGCCTATCTCAACGTGGAGCATCTCCTTTTTGAGACGCGCCCCGTTGCATTCCGGGCAGGTCTGGTAGTCGAGGAAGCGGGAGACGTCTTCCCTGATGTCGCCGGTTTCGGTTTCCGAGAGCTTGCGCTGGAGGTTCGGGATGACGCCCTCGAAGGGCGATCCCCAGGGTCCCCTGACGCCGTTGCCGTAGAAAATGACCCGCTGGATGTCCCCGTCGAGCTCCTCGAAGGGGGTGCCGGGATCGAAGCCCAGCACCCTCGCGAGGTGCCTGATGAGGCGGGTTGCGAACTTGCCCGGCGGCACGCCCCAGGGGACCACCGCGCCCTTCAGGAGGGAGAGCTTCGGGTTGGGCACCACGAGCTCGGTGTCGACCTCCAGGAGAACGCCCAGGCCCGTGCACCGGGGGCACGCGCCGTGGGGGTTGTTGAACGAGAACATCCGGGGCGATATCTCCGGGAACGAGACATTGCAGACCGGGCAGCTGTAGTGCTCGGAATAGATTGTCTCCCGGCCGTGAGCGTCCCGGATCTTGAGCACCCCGTCGGAAAGCTTGCACGCGATCTCGATGGAGTCGACCAGGCGCTGGTTCACGCCCTCTTTGATGACGATCCGGTCCACCACCACGTCGATGGTGTGCTTCTTGTTCTTGTCCAGGGCCGGCACGTCCTCGATGTCGTACATCTCGCCGTCGATGCTCACCCGCACGAACCCGTCCTTGGCCAGACTCTCGAAGAGCTTCGTGTACTCGCCCTTCCTGCCCGTGACCACCGGGGCCTGGATGACGACCTTCGCCCCCAGCCCCAGGGCGAGCACCGCACTCGCCATCTGCTGGACGGTCATGGACTCGATGACGGCCCCGCACTGCGGGCAGTGGGGCGTGCCGATGCGCGCGAAGAGCACGCGCATGTAGTCGTAGATCTCGGTGACCGTGCCCACCGTTGACCGGGGGTTGTTGGACGTGGTCTTCTGCTCGATGGCTATGGCGGGAGAGAGGCCCTCGATGGACTCCACCTGGGGCTTGGACATCTGCTCGAGGAACTGCCTGGCATAGGCGCTCAGGGACTCGACGTACCGTCTCTGGCCTTCGGCGTAGAGGGTGTCGAACGCCAGCGACGACTTGCCCGAGCCCGACACGCCGGTGATGACCACGAACTTGTTTCTGGGGATGAGCACGTCGATCCCCTTGAGGTTGTGCTCACTTGCTCCTTTTATCTCGATGAATTCCTTCATTGCTGCTCCGTGTGCAGGCAGCGGCGGAACGGGGATGGTGCGGTGCCGAGACGGCTTCGGATCCCTTCAGGGCTGATCTCGCTGCCTTTAAATGTATA
>Ga0116172_10004500_pt1 | contig 11292 bp, 6 predicted proteins | sample AD_UKC083_MetaG_FD_89799 | JGI IMG/M metagenome (GOLD analysis project Ga0116172, IMG submission 89799) | Active sludge microbial communities of municipal wastewater-treating anaerobic digesters from USA - AD_UKC083_MetaG | ecosystem: Engineered > Bioreactor > Anaerobic > Digestate | place: USA...
GAATAGGTGCTGTCGCCCCAGAAAATTTCCACAATGGAATCAATCGGACTGGGGTCGTAGAGGTAGAAAATCACGTTGCCACGATATGTCAGCTGCGAAATGTTTTCATAAGTGAGTTCCAGCGATTTCACATTCATTGAAAACGCAAAGCTGCCTGTCAGTAATAATAATAGTATGGAAACGAAAAACTTTTTCATTTACATCGGCTGAAAACACAGATTCCAAACGTAAAAGTACAAAAAAAATTTCGCGTTTCTAAACATTCTGATACATTTGTTATGGCCAACACCTTTAAATGTATATAAATGCTTCTTATACCTGCATCCTTACAACTATAAATTGTACAAACCAGGTGCAAAAATTATGTAAGTTTCACAAAGTGTTTTCGTGTACTAAATCATTTTTAATGGAACACATGAGCTCGCTCCGCTGGTGCCCGGTACCAATCACTATCAGAATTTCATCCGTGACAGTGCAATCTATGCCGCATTCGTTGTGCATCGTGCACCGCATGCCGCACTTGTCACGTTTTACGTGATGCTTCCTGTCGCATGCCTAAAACGAATAAGTCACGCCACCCAGAAAACGAAAACGATAGGTCGGATAATGATTCCACAACATATATCGCTGCGAAGCAATATTGCTGAATTCAAGATAAGCTGACAACACTTTCGAATAGCGGTACTCCAGTGTAAGATTGGCATCAATGGCTGGTTTCAATTTTGTCAAGGTAGGTACAACAAAAGCTGTATTACCAGTATAGCTTATATCTCCTTCTGTGATGCGGGAATATCGTGTACCCATATAAAATACTCGTGCGCTGGCCAGAATCTTGTCTGCCAGATTATAACTCAGTCCAACCATTCCTTCGAAATCAGGAATATTGTATGCTTTCTCATTGTTCACTGCTTCGGCCTGATTGTAAGCCACCATGAGCAGTCCCTTCCATTTGCTTCCGATGTTCAGCGCGCCGTTGAATTCGCCGCGGAACCAGTTCACTTTCTCATCATAAACCACATTCATCTGATTTTCGAGATACGAAATGGAATCATCAATCACAAACAAAGGACAGTTTTCAATTTTACGGTTTACCGCCTGAATGCTGTAACTAAAGGCGTGTGCAATGTTTCCGCGGATTCCACCATACAGCATCTGTTTTGTTCTTGAATAATCACTCGTGACAAAATGATGAATGAATGGATTTTCATTGGCAAGTATGCGGTATGAATGATATTTCAGATTGCCATCAAGTCCGCCAAAAGCGCTCAGGATGCCGGGAAGCAGATTCAGCTCAAGTTTTATCTCCGGGAAGAAATATGCCCCGGCAGTTGAATCCGTTTCCATGGCAAGCTTCGGGGCCAGCTCAATAAATATGGGACCAAAATTCGTATTGATAAACGGTGCCAGATTCACAAGACCGGCATTCCATGAGGCAAAACCGCGATTCTGAAAATAATGTTCCACATCGTATCGTAAACCAACAACCTGGTATTTACTTACTTTTTTCAACCAGTCAACGCGCTTGTTCAGATATCCGTCAAGCGAAACACTGTTTTCTGTGGCATTGTAAATATTCCAGAAACAATGATAATTCAGATCCGCTTTGTAGTTCAGATGCGACGAATCGGCATGGGTGCTGTAGAACGAGATGAGTGCACCGGCATCGTTGTAGCGTTGTCTGATGTCTTTTTTATCAGTGGAAATCCATTCGGTCGAATCCATCGGAAGCATCACTGAATCAGGCTTGAAGCCATAATAATGAACCACATCGCGGTGAAAATACAATTTGCCGTAAATCGTATTCTTGGGTTTTATGCGCGATCCGCTCAGGTCAACCTCATTGTTGCTCATTCCCGAAAATGCATAATCCGGAATTTTAGCATTGGTTGAGAAGTGTTTCATGTGCAATCCAAAACTCTTTGTCTTATTGCGTTTTGTATTCACAAACAGCTCTCCATAAGGCGTACGGCCTGTGCCAAAACCAACGCGGATATAATTTCCGTACAATTCAGTAAATGGTTCCCCACTCATTTTGGCTGCCTTGATGGGCGCTGCCTGAAATGAAATCTTCATTGGCTGCGTGAAAACCGAATACTTCATGTCAGTCTTCTTTACCTCTTCCGGAGTGAATGACGGACTGAACTCCTTCTTCGGAAAGTCCATCAGACGCGGATCGTAGGAGCCCACCACCATTTTATATTCTGTGTAGATATTCGCTGTGTCGGTTTGCGCTGAGACATTGGCGGTCAAAAACAATGTGGCCGCTGTTCCGATAATCAATGCTTTTGTTTTCATTGTACTATTCATTATTTCCGTCAATGATTTGTTCACCTTCTCCGTCGAGCTGCTGCTCCTTCTGTTTTTCCAGCGTGATAATAGCATCCAGTTTTGTCCGGGCCTCTGTAACAAGATCTTCGCCCTTGTAATTGTCAATCACGCTCTGCAACGTATATTTGGCCTGATAGTAATCGCCTTTTGCCACATAAACATCACTCAGCAGAATGAACGACTTGGCAACCCAGTATTCAAACGATGCAAATTCGTTGATCAGATTAAATACCAGCTTTTCCGATTCATTGTAGCGTGCATTCTGATACTCAATCAATGCAAGATAATAACTGGCCTCAGCTCCAAGTTCCGTTGATTTCAGCTTCACCAGTTTGCTGAATTCGGCCTGTGCTTTCGGCAGATCATTCAGCTGATACGAAGAACGTGCAATAATGGCCGATGCTTCGTTTCTGTCTTTCGGAGCCACAGCTGCATCATCAATCACTTTCTGCGCCGACACAATGGCCTCGTAATACAATTCGCTGTTGAACTGGGCATACATGATGTTGCGCTGTGCTTCCTGCTTGTTGGTAACCGACTGCGTAATCCTTTCGAGCTCAGTATATCGCTCAATAGCTTTCGTGTAATTCTTCGCGTTGAAATAGATGCGTGCGGATTTCAATAATGAAGTTTCGGTGAATGAAGAGAAGGGGTTCGAAATGACAAACTCATAACCGGTCTGTGCATTCTGAAAATCTTTCTGACCATAGAGACATTCAGCACGGTAGAAATGTGCGTTCTGAATGAATGCTCCTGCAGGAAATTCCTCAATGTATTTTCCGAATGCCACCGCCGATGTTTCACAGTCACCATCCAGGAATTTGTTTTCTGCAGCCAGATAAACCATGCTGTCCTTCTCCATCTGCGATACGGAACTGCCCTGCGAACTAACGAGATCAATCCAGTCCGGTATACGGTCCATGTCGGTATAAATGGCCTTCAGATTCATCCAGCCCTGCTTCGATTCTTCAGAACCTTTGTATTCAGTCACCAGCAGTTTAAATGCATCAATGGCTTTATCATTCTGGCCCAGAATCCTGTAAAGACTTCCTTTTTTAAGCATTGCTCTTGCACGAAGCGAACTCTCAGGATAATCGGTAATCAGCTTTTCGTACGATGAAAGCGCCTGTGTGTTCTGATCCTGAATTTCATAGGTTATCCCTGATTCAAAATAGGCGTCATCAGAAAAACGTGAGTTCGGATATTTTGTAAACAACATGGACAGCGTGTTCTGCTTCGCCGTGAAATTTCCCTTCACTCCTTCGCATTTTGATTTCTGAAGCAATGCATAATCCATGTTTTCGACATTCATTGTCAGTGACTTCTCATACCATTCAATCGATTGGGTGTACTCACGCAGAATGTAGTAGCAATCGGCCAGACGAAGGCTTGCATCGTTTCTGAAAAATTTGTCATCCTTTTCGCCATATTTGAAATAAGATTCAAAACTCGATGCTGCATTCTTGTAGTTTTTGCGCTGCATCTGCGAATATCCGAGACCATAGTATCCACGCGCAAAATAGCTTACTTCGGCCGAAGCCGGATACTTTACAAACATGTCGTAATTCACGGCAGCCGAATCATACTGCTGTTTGCGGTAATGTGTTTCACCTTTCCAGAACAAAGCTTCTGCGCGGATTTTCCTTTCATATGTGTAGGTGATTGCCTTGTTGAAAAGTACCAGAGCGCCGTTGTAATCACCGGAATTGAACAACTCAACGCCATGGTAATAATTTACTTTCTGATATGCAGTCCAGATGCGCTCATTCTTCACCTTGATCCCTTCAATAACAACAATGGCATCTTTATAATTTCCTGTCGACATGAGCAGTTCAACCAGCAATTCACGCGCTTCTTCGGCACGCAACGATTTCGGAAAATCATTCAGATATTGCTGCAACGATTTGATGGCGCCATTGTACGGATGAAAATCAAGTTCATATGATAGTCTTGCAAAATTGAATAACGCATCTTCCGTAATGGCTGGATTGAATTTCAGACGATATGCATCGTTAAAACAATTGAGCGCATATTTCTTGTTTCCCATCTTCAGGTAACAGTCAGCCAGATGATAGCTCGTGTTCTGATTGAGTGAATCCTCAAGCGAAGTCACATTTGAAAAATGCACGGCTGCTTTCTGATAGTCCGTATTGACGTAGTATGTGTAACCAAGCAAATATTCATCTTCCCGTGTTAACGGAGTGGACGTTTTGGCTGCATACTGCTCCAGATATGGCAATGCCGACTTGTAATCTTTTCTGGCAATGTATGCGTCGCCCACCATGCGCGCCATTTCGGCCTGCCGCTTTACATTCGGATTTTCGAGCATGGGCGGAACAAAAGCGATCAATTCGTCATACTTGCTCTGCAAATAATAAATCTGCGAAATGTAATAAGGAACCACGCCACCGAATGTCTCATCATTCACCAGCTTGTTGAAGGCGCCCAGCGCCACTTCGTACTGTCCTTCCGAATAGCTGATGTGTCCGTAATAATACGATGCCGGTGCAGCCCAGTGGGTTTCCCCATCCTTCACCTGCATGAAACAACTGCGCGCCTGCAGCATTTCCTCGCTCATGAAATGCGCATATCCTTTTTTGAAATAATATTCTGCCTGCTGCTCCTTCGATAAATGCTGCGGACTCATGGCATCGAACGATTTCACCGCCTTGCTCCAGCTCTTGTCACGGTAGTAAATACTTCCGAGATAAAAACCGGCCATTGGCGTGAAACTGCTTTCGGGATGCTTCGAAATAAAAGTATGCAACAGCCCTCTGGCATCGTTGTTCAGAAGCTCGTATGAACAACGGGCAATCTGAAATTCTGCTTCAATCCGCATCGGATCTTCTTCATTCGGTATGCAGTCAATCACCTGCTGATACGCTTCGCGGGCTGCGCCAAATTTTTCTTTTGTCATCAGATCGCCTGCCGATGTGAAAATGGCAAACGGATCGCTATACTCACGCGTAAGCTGTCCCATTGAGGCAAACTGCATCAGCAACAGCCCGGCCATGAGTAAAAATCGTGTGTTTCTCATATCTGTGAAAGATTTTGAACGATAAAATTACTTCGATAACAAATCGCTTATTTATAAGAGGTGCAAACTTATCAACAACAGTTTTTTAATATTCTGCTGCTATTGTTCACAAATCACAGATATAAGTGCTGCATCATTCCGGTTCGATATAATTACTATTTTTACAAAACGTTTGCAGAGACCAAATATTACACAACGGCATTGAAACAGAAATTCAGACAGGGAATCACTCTTCAGGGACAATGGAACTTCATCAGTTTCATTTTTATCATTGGAGGAATTGTCCTGATGTCATACCCGAAAACATTTTACTTCGGTGTGCCGCTGGTGGTTTTATTGTTGCCGGTCCTGTTGTCGATCCGCGGAACCGATATCGATTATTCAGAAAAAACATTCCGGAAATGGATATGGTATTATGGTGTTAAAATCGGCAAAACTATTTCACTCGACGGATATACTTTTGCCGAGCTGCGAAATTATTATGCCTGTCATACCATGGGCTGCGAAAGCATTTCAGGCACATACACCGCCAAAACGTTCGAAATTCTGCTTGGTGGCCCAAACAAACCAAAAATAATTTTCACCGAAATACCCAACTATGCTACTGCGCGCAAGGCACTTGATGAACTCTGTGCGCAGTCTGGTCTGGAGCTCATCGATTCATACGAAGCCATGATTGACCGGGTAAGAAATTTACCTCATTCCGATCCGGGCCGGATGCGATAAACAGCAACTTTAACTTTCTTATTGAAGATGCTCAACTTTTTTAACCCATGAAAAAGTAAATATCTTACATTTGCAGAAAATAGCAAAAGTAACTCACCCGGATTTCGAAAACCGCCTTTAATGAGAACAAAGTACATTGATCTGATCGAACAGACATTTGAATTTCCACAGGAAGAATTCAAAGTGGTTGATAATGAGCTGTTATGGAACGATATCAACCTGATGCAGATTATTGAACAGTACGGAACACCGCTGCGCATATCATTTGTACCCAGCATCAGCCGCCAGATTCAGAAGGCGAAGCGTATGTTCAATGTAGCTATGGCCAAGGTAGACTATCAGGGTGAATACTTCTATGCCTATTGTACCAAAAGCAGTCATTTTGCCCATGTGCTCGAAGAAGCGCTGAAAAATAATGTTCACCTCGAGACCTCAAGTGCATTCGATATTCATATCGTTGAACAACTTTTTGAGGAAAATAAAATTAATAAAGATACTTTCATTGTCTGCAACGGATTCAAACGTCAGCAGTACATTGAAAACATTTCACGGCTGATAAATGCCGGATTTTCGAACTGTATTCCGGTCATTGATAACAAAGAGGAACTGCTCGAATACAAGATCCGGCGCGGCGTGAAGGCCAATCTTGGAATCCGCATTGCAGCAGAGGAAGAACCGATGTTTGAGTTTTATACATCGCGGCTGGGTGTTCGTTACAATGATATACTGCCGTTCTACAACCTCTATGTCCGCAATCACCCGAATTTCGATCTCAAGATGCTGCATTTTTTCATCAACACCGGCATCAAGGATTCGGCCTATTACTGGAGTGAGCTTACAAAGTGTGTGAATGTCTATGTGGAGCTGAAGCGCATTGCACCTACGCTTGATACACTCAATATCGGCGGTGGTTTTCCAATTAAAAACTCACTCGTGTTCGATTACGACTACGAGTACATGGCTGAGGAAATCATTGCTCAGATCAAAAACATCTGCAATCAGAACAAAGTTCCGGAACCCAATATTTTCACTGAATTCGGCTCCTACACTGTGGGTGAAAGCGGTGCGGTGCTCTATTCCATTCTTGGACAAAAGCAGCAGAACGACCGTGAAATGTGGAATATGATTGACAGCAGCTTCATGACGACCCTACCCGACACATGGGCGCTCAATCAGCGATTTATTCTGCTGGCCATCAATCACTGGGACTATGAATATCAGCGGATTTTTCTCGGCGGGCTCACCTGCGACAGCCACGATTACTACAATGCCGAAGCGCATGCAAACGCCATTTTTCTTCCGAAAATTGAACCCAACGACCCGCAATACATCGGATTCTTTCACACCGGCGCCTATCAGGAATCACTCGGTGGCTTTGGCGGAATTCAGCATTGCCTGATCCCGGCCCCAAAACACATTCTTATTCTCGAAGACCCCGAAACCGGCGAGTATTATCCGAAACTCTTCGCCAAGGAACAAAGCTACAAATCGATGCTTAAAATCCTCGGCTACTGAAAACCAAGCACAAGGTCAAGGTCAAGTAGCAATCAGCCGTCAGTTTTCAGCCATCAGTTCTGAGAAAGAGCTGGCACGTTGTGCGTTGTGCATTGAGCGTTGTGCACCGCGAGCCGCTTGCCGCTTGCCGCTTGCCGCATGCACTATGCCGCTTGCACAATTCTACAAACCGCCCTCTATTACCGACAAACAAAAAGTAAAAAATCAGTTCGGTACAATTTTTTATGTATTTTTGCCTCAAACTCAAAACATGAAAAAGTTAGCCCTTATTATTGTAGTTGCATTGATAGCTGGTTTTTCCGGCAATGCAGATGCACAGAAGCCTTTCAAAGGTATTCTCACCTACACCATTACCTATGATGGAACCTGGGATGCAGCAACACTTGCACAGCAGCCGACAGAAACCAAAATGAAAATCCTTGGCAAATACAGCAAGTCCGAAATGATTGCTCCGGGTGCTACCGTCGAAACCATTACAAATGGAAAAGACTCTTCACAGATAATTCTGCTCGATATTCCAATGCTTGGTGAAAAATATTACATGGTCACCAAAAAGGATAAGATTCTTGAAAGTCTTGCTGAAAGTAAAGCACCGGAAATAACCTACCTCGACGAAACAAAAGTGATTGCCGGATACACTTGCAACAAAGCTGAATACACTACCGAAGACGAATACGGTGACAAAAAAACCACCGTTGTTTATTATTCAACGGCCGTAGGCGGACCGGAACTCAATTTCGGCGGCCAGTTCACAGGCCTCAAGGGTTTCCCGATGGAATACGTTATGGAAACTGAAGAAGGCAAAGTCACCTTTACTGTTTCAAGCGTTCAGGTGAAAAAAGTAAAACTGAAAGAAACCGATTTCTTCATCCCGACTGATTACAAAGAACTCACCGAGGAAAAAGCCAAAGAACTTTTCGGCGGCGAATAAAAAGATTTACACAATAAATTGTTCAAAAAAACCTTCTCTTTTCAGGGGAGGTTTTTGTTTTTCAATGCTTTGCTTTAAGTATTTTTGCATAATCATGAAAAAGAACAGACAGGATAAACCACTTTCAAATACCCGTAAAGAACCAAAAAATACGGCGCGTAATACCATTAAAGCAATTCATAAAAATAAAAGCAATTCTAAAAAAGAAAAATCAACAACCAATAAAACCAAATCAGAAACAAAGAATAAAGAGCCCAGAGAAGACCGCAAATCATTAATGGACTTTCTCAAATCGAAAGAGACTCATTTCGGATTTGGCCTGTTCCTGCTCATATTCAGTGTGTTTTTACTGTTCTCTTTTATTTCATATCTCAAAAACTGGCACAGCGACGACAATGTAGTTCAATCCGGACTTGGAATTTTGTTTGATTCCGATGCTACTGTCGAAAATAATATGGGTAAACTGGGTGCCTGGTTTGGTTACCTTTTTATAAAAAAATGGTTCGGCATCGGCTCATTTCTGCTGCTTATATTTTTCATCAACAGTGGTCTGCTGCTGCTTCGCGTGAAACTCATCAATTTCTTTGAAAGCGTGCTCTACCTCATCGGAACAACGCTGTGGCTTTCCGTTTTTATGTCGGCCATTTTCACACGGCCCGATGCAATGATCTGGGGCGGCTTGTTTGGATGGCAGATCCGCGACTGGATCAGCAGCGCCATCGGAAATTTCGGACTCATAGTGTTATTGCTGGTCGTATTTGTTGTGTACATTTCTGCTCTGTTCGGTTTCAAATTGCACGAAATACGCCTGCGCCGTAAAACAACGGAAACTGGAACCGACAGTCAGGAAATCGCTGTGCTGAGCCACAATGAAGAAAATACTATTCCTGAAGATGAGGTTTCCGATGATGTTGATGATGGAATGACTGTAATTGAAAAAAGTCCGGAAGAAATTATCGCTGAAACTGAAAACAAAGATGTCCCTGAATTTGAAGTCACTGAAAAGGTCACAGTTTTCAACGACAGCGACGAAAAAGACGAAAACGGCGGAATCGATCTCACAGTGCCCGACCTGATAAAAAAACAGAACGATAAAAAAGACGATGATGTGCAATTTGTCATCGAAACAAGTCCTGCGGAAATCGCTCCTGCACTGACTGATGAGCCGGAGCATTTCGGACTCGACACCTTGTACGATCCGATGAAAGATCTGAGTCAGTATCAGATGCCGCCCACAACACTGCTCATCGACCGCGGCGAAGGCGAAAGCAAGGTGGGACGCGAAGAACTTGAAAGCAATAAAAACCGCATTGTTGAAACGCTCAACAACTACGATATCAAAATCAGCCAGATCAAAGCAACCATCGGCCCTACGGTGACCATGTACGAAATTGTGCCCGCCCCGGGTGTGCGCATCAGCCGTATTAAAAATCTGGAAGACGATATCGCTCTGAGCCTTGCTGCACTCGGAATCCGCATCATTGCCCCGATTCCGGGGAAAGGCACCATCGGTATTGAAGTCCCCAATCTGACCCGCGAAACAGTATCGCTGCGCTCCTTGCTCGAAAGTGAAAAATTCACCGGCTCAAAAGCGGAGCTTCCGTTTGCCATGGGCAAGACCATCACCAATGAACCATTTGTGGCCGATCTTGCAAAGCTTCCCCACTTGCTTATTGCCGGTGCAACCGGTCAGGGAAAATCGGTCGGACTCAATGCCATCATCTGTAGTCTGCTCTATAAAAAGCATCCAAGCCAGCTGAAATTTGTCTTTGTCGATCCGAAAAAGGTGGAGCTGGCTCTGTATGCGAAAATCGAAAAACATTTCCTGGCCAAGCTCCCCGATGCCGACGATGCCATCATTACCGACGTAACAAAGGTTATCGCCACTCTTACATCACTTACACAGCTGATGGACAGCCGCTACGATCTGCTGAAAAATGCCGGCTGCAAAAACATTATCGAATACAACCACAAATTTCTCGAACGCAGACTCAATCCGAACGACGGGCACATGTACATGCCATACATCGTTCTGGTCATTGATGAATTTGCCGACCTCATCATGACTGCCGGAAAAGAAGTTGAATTGCCGGTTGCACGCATAGCGCAGCTCGCCCGGGCCGTGGGCATTCACCTGATTGTTGCCACTCAGCGTCCGTCGGTGGATGTGATTACTGGAAAAATCAAGGCAAACTTCCCTGCCCGAATTGCATTCAAGGTTTCTTCGAAAGTCGACAGCCGCACCATCCTCGATCTGAATGGGGCTGATCAGCTTATTGGAATGGGCGATATGCTGTATTCACATGGCAGTACCATGCTTCGTTTGCAATGCGCCTTTGTGGATACGCCTGAGATTGAGGCCCTGACTGACTTCATCGGCGATCAGCAGGGTTATCCGATTACCTATGAACTTCCGGAACCCATTGTGGAAAAAGACAATATTAAGGGCGATGCTGATTTGAAAAATAAGGATAAATTGTTCGATGAGGCAGCACATATCGTGGTTGCTCTGCAACAAGGTTCAACTTCACTTTTACAGACAAAACTTACGATTGGTTTCGCCAGGGCCCGCAGAATCATCGAGCAACTGGAACAGGCGGGCATCGTCGGGCCACCACAGGGAAGCAAGCCCCGCGATGTTCTTGTAAAAGATGTTGAAGTTTTGGAACAGTTTTTGAAAAATTCGGAGTAACTTTGAACCCCAAATTTCTCATTTATGAAAAAGATCTTTTTGATTGCGTTTGTTTTTGTGTCC
>Ga0116172_10004501_pt1 | contig 11292 bp, 8 predicted proteins | sample AD_UKC083_MetaG_FD_89799 | JGI IMG/M metagenome (GOLD analysis project Ga0116172, IMG submission 89799) | Active sludge microbial communities of municipal wastewater-treating anaerobic digesters from USA - AD_UKC083_MetaG | ecosystem: Engineered > Bioreactor > Anaerobic > Digestate | place: USA...
ACCAACATAACATTTTGTTTTTCAACACCTTCATCCTCAACAACATCAAGAGGAATATATTGAACAACATAGCCTTCAGGGTCAACAGGCAAATATTCATCCAATTGATAGTTTAAAATCGAAGCAATCTGTTTTTGTTCAACCCTTGGAATTCTTATTTCTCTGATGATTAAATTTGAGGATTTTATTACGCCGTACACATCACCACGAGATACATTGTTCTTTGACAGCCCCTTTTGCAATACATATGAAAACTTATCCATATCCTTTATTACTCCGTCTTCATATAAACCCTCAGGAACCTCTACAGAAAAGCACTTATCAACAATGATATTTTTCTTATTATACCTTCCTTCTACCACCTTTACCTCATCCGAACAGAATTCGATAGAAATGGTGGTTTTTTTATTAAGTAAACCCAAAGTCATCACCCCTTATTATAATAGAATAAAATACCAATTTATAATTTCCCCTCCCCACAAGGACGTTATCAAAAATCCTAATACGATAAACGGTCCAAAGGGAATAGGGTCTTTCCGTGTTTTAATCTTTGAAGCCAATAAAACTATAGAAATAATTGCACCTAAAACAAATGATAAAAATATATTCAATAATATATATTTAACTCCCAAAACAAAGCCTAAGGCACCGGTTAAAGTTACATCTCCTCCGCCCATGCCGCCCCGGGATATTACCGCAATGGCTAAAAACAATCCGCCTCCGGTCAGCAATCCTAATATACTGCCGATTAAATCAGGAGATATGCCATACAGAAAATAATTAATTGCCTTTTGTACTATAGATAAAACTAATATGCATAGTACCAAGCTGTCCGGAATAATCATTTCCTTTAAATCAATAAACACTATTGCCAAAAGTACCGAAGACATCAATGAATAAAATATAAAATCTGCTCCAAAGCCAAATTTTAAATACATAGTAATGTAAATAAAAGCATTTAATGATTCAACCAAGGGATAGCGTGCCGAAATTTTAGTCTTACAATACCTGCACCTGCCCTTTAACACTAAATATGAAGCCAAGGGAATATTGTCATACCATTTGAGGCTGTGGCTGCATGCCGGGCAATGAGAGCCCGGCCATGCAATACTTTCTTCCCTTGGTATTCTGTATATACATACATTTAAGAAGGAACCGATAATAAGTCCGTATATGAAAATCAGTATGGTCATTGGTTCCTCCTTAACGTTTGGTTAAAGGACAGGATCACGCCCTGCCTCCCCTATTCTCTATTCTTAATAAACTCCAATATTTCATTGTACTGACTCTTAATTATTAACTCTACTTTGTAATCTAAAGGTTTTTTGAAGGAATCTGCCATTAAACCTATTAACCATTTAAACGTATCTCTATTATCTTCATAAATACCTTTAACTGAATCATATAACGTTTTTATATTATTAATTATTGATTTATACCCCGGTTCAAGCATATCTGAAACTTCTTGAATATCCGGATCCATGTAGTAATATCCGGTTAATGCAACATAATAACCTCTATTCATGTTTTCATCCAATTCAGGAGCAACATATTTTAAATCTATTGTATCTCCCTGAATCATTTTTGTTCTCTTGTTGTCATTATGTTTTTTTAAATCATTATAAACATCCGTTTCTCCATTTAATAATGCGGAAGATATCTTCAATTTTCTTACCGTATTAATTTGATTGATGGAGTAATCCATGGATACAGATTCAATCTCAAATAATCCTGCACCGTGAGAAAGCCTGATGATTACTTCATCAGTATTTTGAGTAATAAGTGATAAGTCAATCGGTACAAGGAATTCTTCCATTAAATCCCGCCCGGCTTTTATATTGCCTTGTTCAATCCACTGCTTACCATCCCAGACTTCCACAGTCATGGTTATTACTTTCATGAAGTCCTCAAATCGATTCTCTACCAGTGGTAAACCCAATAATTTTTCTAAAAACCAGAAATCAGTTTGTGCATTAACTTTATCCAAATAATATTCACCAAGGATTGTAGTATAGTGTGACTTTTGAACGGTAATCATAAACTTTCCAAGTTTTGTTTCTCTTGATGGTTTATTAAATTTCACTTCATACCTACTCATGAAATCTTTGCTGTCAATTTGTCTGAAATCAGTGCCTGCTAATACCCCTTCCGTTGTTACATCATATAGTACATCCTTCCCGGTAGTTTTTTCTTCCATACTTAAGGGATATTGCTTATCCGCAATCGTATGAGGATTGCCAAATATGTCAGCCTTCACATACTCTATACCTGAATTCTTTGGATAATCAACTGCATAAAGACTAAATCCGTTAACAAAGGATTTTTCATCAAGCTCTTCAGCAATTCTTACGTTATATATACCCTCTACCGATTGGAGTTTTCTTAAAGTTCCATATGATGTTGTTTCCAATGCTCTGCTGATAGAGAACGGTATGGACTCGTGTTCAAAATGATAATCTGTTCCATCAAAGGAATATACAAACGGGCAGCTTACACCACCACCACCGCTCCATTGAGCATACAATGTATGGTCATAAGTTTTTGTAAATAGTGTGGTTGAAGTAACTAAATCTCCACCAACTCTATCCGTAAACCAACCATCGAAATTACGATTTCCATTAGTTACTGTAGGCAATGCACCATAGTTACTGCCAATTGCAATTGTTTTTGATGATGGGTTCGGATTGCTTCCCCCATTGCTGTCAAAGTATACTGTATATGAATTTGATGACCAATGTGCATACAATATATGATTGTTAGGATTTGAAACTAATGTTGTTCCTGTAATCAGCGTTCCATTAGTGCGGGCTGTATACCACCCTGAGAACACATATCCTGATCTGGTTGTCGCAGCTAAAGTACCATATGGCTCATCATAAGTAACTTGTTTTGATGTTGGATTTGGAGAAGTTCCTCCATTTGAGTCAAAAGTAATTGTCAATGTATTTTTTGTCCACTGTGCAACAAAGTGCAAATCATGTGCCGGCATAGTATTCGGCGGGGTTTCATTCCAGCCGTTAAATGTATGTCCTGTCCTGCTTGGATTTGGAATAGATATTTCCTGACCATACATATACTTTAAATCATTTATATAATTTCCGCCATTGCTGTCTAAAGTTATAGTGTATAGAATTGGTTCCCAGATTGCATTTACTTGTAAATCATAATCAGGAATTACAGAAGGAACAGTTTTATCCCACCCTACGAATCTATATCCGGTTCTTGTTGGATCAGGTACTGTCCCAACGCTATCCCCTGCATAGCCTTCTATAGGAGAAATTTCAGAGCCACCATTTGTATTAAAAGTAATGGTATAGAAATTTAGCGGTGGTGGATCTTCGACAACTATCGTAGAATTTCCTGAACTATCAACTGAATATACAAAATATCCGCTTCCTATAATTTCATAGTTATATCTGTCCCTAACATCAAATTTAATTTTGGTGTTATTCCTTACATTGGTTGTTACAACGTTTACTGTAATTATACCATTGTCAAATGAGTATTCTAAATCTTTAACATCACCGTTGCCGCTTAACACACTCGTTGAAAATTCAAAGTTTTGGTTATTGCTTCCTAATTTAGTCCATAGCCCAGGCATTATTACCTTTTGATTATTTGATGGGCTGGCATAATTTACATTTCTAATATAATTTATTGTAGTTAATTTAAATGAATTATCGGAATTCTTTTCCAATCTTATTCTTAAAGACCTGGCTAAATCTTCAATCATTGAATTTTGGAAGTACATTTTATTTGTATTGCCTGCATCGATAATACCTGCATTCTGAACCTTGACATCCCCTTTTACAAACAAAATATCTTTGTTGTCTGGTAGGTATAGAGTTTGATTGCTTGACCATCCTCCTCCCTTAAACAAAATATCTCCCTCTGATTCTAACATTATGTTGCTATTAGGATTAATACTTGAAAAATTTGCATTTTGCAGTTTTATTGATCTGTCTCCTGTTATCTCAGGGTTTTTCTTAGTATTAAGAACAATGTGGTTATTTGAAAGCAGTGTTGAATTGGTAATTTGTATGCTTCCTCTTGCTTCAAGATTAATACTATTTGCTTTCAATTGATTATGATTTAAAAGCTCTATGTCGCCCCTGCTCATTGTTTTTAAATTAATATTCCCATCAGTGGAAATTGAAGCGCCGTGATTTATAATAACAGGAAATCCTCCAACATAAACAGGGTTTCCGTCTGCATCTAATTCAACGTAAGGATAAAAATAAATGCCGCCCCCATTTCCGTCAGTACCGGCTGTAATATTAACGTCACTGTTATTTAAAACCTGAAAATCTTTAGCTATATTTATACTGTTTTCGAAGGACCAATTTATAACATCTTCTCCTGATATTTGTACAGGTACATCTCCAGGAATTAAACCACCCACCGGCTCAATATTCATAGGAACAAATAAACTTGAATTTTTAATTGACAGCATTTCAGTAGGGCTTAGAAACTTAGGAATAGAATCAGTTGATGCATTCAATGGTTTATTAATTCTTTCCGGAGCAATTCGAACATCATCACTATCAACAAAATTATAATCATTGTTAATGTCTGCCCATGGGAAAGGACCAACTCTCCATTCAGCACCCTTTACAAACACATAATTTGAGCTGAGCATTGTATTTCCTCTATTTCCGTTAATATCAACAGGTGTTACTGTCAATGCAACAAATCTGCCTGCTCCTACGTTATCCAATAAATTAGTTAAAACATCTGTTGTCTGACTTACATTAATCATCGTAAAATCATCGGGAAATACCAATGACGCTAAATCTTTACCCGGATTTGACTTCCACCATCGATATAAATTTACATAAAAGTTTGGATCGCTTGTATTGTCATCATGGACAGCTTTTAAGTTAGGCAAAGGAGATAATGATAAATCAGCTACTAAATCATCTACATCTGTACTTACATCAATCATAACACCAGTCAATGACAATTTGTTTACTTTTTCTTTCTCTGCCAATTGTCTAGACAAATAAATGGTATTATCTTTGGCTACCTCTGCATAGCTTTTATTAAGCTTTTGCATAACTATATTTTCGCCTAATACCTCCACTGTTTCATATGACCACTCAGGTACTGTAGAAACCAATGAATCCAATGATTCTGCCGGATTATGGTCTTTAATCATTGTTTTAACATTGTAGATTATATCTTCAAAGTTAGACTGCTCTTCTAAAGCTTGAACAGTAATAGCTGTTCCCTTGTTAATATTAATCAACTGAGACGGAAAGCCACCTATTAAGGATACAGATATAATACCTAACAATGCTATAGATACAATAACTTCAATTAAAGTCATTCCGCTTCTATTTCTTTTCATACTTCTTCCTCCTTAACGAGGTATGTTTTACTAATTATAAGGGCCAAATATATGCCACGCATCCATTTCTATCTGTTTACTTATATCTTTATATACATCTTGTAAAGCTTCGCCGCTTGTTGCCTCGTAGTAACGTCCTACAATTTTTGTATTGGTAGGACTGGTAACATATCCTGCTATATTATTCAGTCTGTTTATGTTGGCAGAATTTGCAGAAAACCCTATAACAAATGTTTTAATCTCAACGCTTCCTAACTTATACATATTTTCACCCACTGCACTAACATAATTCATACAATCGTTAACGTTAGATGTATCTTCTTGTCCTGTTCCCCTTATAAGAGAACTTGAAATATCTCCAGTGCTATAATAGTAACCACCTCCATCTTTTCGAGTCCAATATGTTGGATTTCCATCCATAAGCATAATGTTGTAATGAAGTAAGTTACCTGTATTTGATGTTTTAAACGAATCATGAATATAGTAAGCACGCCTCATGGCGTCTCCTATGTTAGTACCGCCACCATCTTTTGGAATCCCATTAACCAAATTAACTAATGTAGTTTTATAATCGCTTATTCTATAAAGATTATGATAATTACCTGATTTATTTGCATCAGTGTCGAAAGGAACAACTGCAACATGAACGTTTCCAATACCTTCTAATTCATTTAACAAGTCAACGGTTTTTAATTTCATAATTGCAAATCTGCTATTTGAATTATCAAAACCATTGTATATGGTGTCCCCATCTAAATTCCATGCCATACTACCGGATTTATCCAATACTAATGTTACAGAAATTCTGGGTTTGCTTGGGTCGGGAATATCTTCAGTTCTATAAGCCAAGGCTACTGCAGGATTGGAAGCATTGCCCGAATTGTCAACAACAACTGAATTTAATGCATTCACTTCATTTTGAATATTTGCTTTAACTGTTCCGGATTGCCCGACAGCTTTTAAACTAAACCCTCCCAATAAAGAATCATCATTCGACTTATCAAATGACAAACTGTATACTAAGCCTGGATAAGAATCAGATAATATAATTTTATCGTGAGTGTTTGTTGCAGTATTCCATTTGTATTGTACAACTTGAGTTTTATCAGCACTTAATGCAAAATAATCCCATTCGTTTTTTAGGCTGTTATTGTCAAAATATGCATCATTCAGCATAAAGATAGCACTTGATTCTTTGATGTAATTACCTATAATTTGACTTGTTAATCTAATATTAGACTGAATCTGAAACTCTTCATCAACAATTCTATGTGAACGAGTTGAAAAAATCATCATTGTAGTACTTAGGGAAATAACTATTCCTACTATTGCTAAAACAAGTATAACTTCTACTAAAGTAATTCCTTTTCTTTTATGATTCAATTTACTAAACATAACATTTCCCCTTATCTTGACCACTTGATATTTTTAAATCCGTTAAGGTCAAATTCAAGTACTGCTTTTCTGCTTATACTGGTTCCATTTGCTTCACCTATGGATATGATTTTTACTCTTTTCCTGCCCTCATGGGTAGTTTTTTCTACAGATACAATAGCCTTTCCTTCCGAAAAATCAATAACCTCATTAGTTATATAAGGATTGCTCCATGAATCATATTGTGAAAGCCTTGTTGCATCATTTACTAAAAATTCAAACATAGCTTCCGCACCAGAACGGGCAATATATTCGGAGTGTATTCCCTGCTCCTGTGCAACAACTTGTTTAGTATTGCTTTGGGATAATATAAACACAGATGATAATAAAATAAACACAACAAGAAATGATATAAGAACAAAAGCTAAAGCAGAACCAGATCTTGTATTGTTTAACTTAAATATTTTTCTTGTCATATTATCACCTACCCCCAAATCAATAAAATAAATTTTTAAATTTAAAACAATAATTGTACAACATATTCAATTAATTCATTAACTCAATTGCAGGCACCGGTTTCTTGGTGTCTCATAGTTGAGAGTGTAATATATCACCATCTATTTATAAAGACTGGCCAAGACCGTAACCTAAAAACTATCTTATTGTGTCCATTAGTTTACTATTCTTACATTGTATTTTATCATATCCTAAGTTCCTAACAGCCTCTTTTATTATCAGTTTCTTGTAATCGGCCATATATGGATTGAAGGTAATTTCCATATTATTAAAGAATTCATCATTCAATGAAACATATAGGCAGTTTGCATCCCTTATGAGGTTGGCATCATCGACTATGAAATACCTCAATTCCTCTTCGTAACTCCACACTTCTCTCTTTTGGCAAGCCATATTATAAACATTTGTCAATCTTATAGAATCATTACCTTCTGATGGACTCTTACTAGCAAGCTGGTTGTCATACTCCATTTGACCATATAGAATTCCACTAATAGTTGATAGATTAATTATATTCTTATTCCCATCATCATTGTAGAAATAAACATCTTCTCCAAAGATATATATATTTGGGAACCCAATTCTTATACCATTTTCTTTGTTAGCATAAATATGCCAAAGAGGTATGGACTCTTCCTTTGAATAAGTAAGGCAACTAGCGAAGAATTTGACATATTCATTTCTAATAGATTCAGACAAATCATTAAAATTGTCTACTTTGTTAAATTTCAGTACTTTATTAATAAGAATAAACAATATACTTTCTACAGTTGTATAATGATATAGATATTGATGTTCTTCAAATTGTTGCTTCATAAAATTATTTTCCAAGCTTTTATCCCCCATAAAGATTATACAATAATCTACTTAAAACACTTATCTGAAAACGTCTACTCTTCTAAATAAAATTATTAGTCCGTATGTTATGATTCATAAATATAATATTTCTCAATATAAAAATGGTACAAGAACTAAATAGCATTGCTATTTAGTTCTTTTTTGTTACAATAGAATTTTGCTTTATTGAATTTTACTTCCATAACATTCAATAAGTTAATAACTCAATAACTCAAGTGCCAGGCACCAGTCGTTTTATAAGAACTAAGCAGTATTGCTGCTTAGTTCTGTTTGATGTAATAAGACAAATAACACGTGGAAATGATCCAACAAGAACCGTCCCCAATAGACACTTCAATAAGTCAATAACTCAAGTTCAATTGTTAACTGACAAAATCAGTCTCCATAACCATTGGAATTTCAACAACAATAACTCAAGTCAGTGGTGCCTGTCACCGGTCATTCTCAACTTAGGTTACAGGCTTAGCTAGCCTCCAAGCCTAAGTGCCTCGCACTATAGCCTTCAATCTTATGGAGTAGTTTCAGCAACAACTTTAGAACCAGCACCAGCAGCTTTTACGTATGTTAACGTAGTTGAGCCAGGTTGTTTAGGCATTTCATTCACATATCCTGGAACTAAACTACCTGCAGTAAGTCCAGAAGCTGCACTTAGTGCTCCAGTATTTGTCATTACTACATCTTCAAAAGAGCATGTCGCGTTTGTGTTTGCCATGTAGAGAGTAATTGCACTTTCTAATGTTGCGATATTAGCTTTGTTAGCCTTTTCATTTGCACTCGTTTGAACATTAGCAAACCTAGGAATAGCTATAGCAGCCAAAATACCTAAAATTGCAATAACAACAATCAGTTCAATAAGGGTGAACCCGAAAAATTCTCACTATTTGTTGATGTGCTTTGTAAGTACGAATGGCTGTTTTCTGCGATTTATCGGGGTTTTTACATTCTTAATATATGGTTTTGTTAGCTATCACAACCAAATCATATGTTTTCATAGCTATTGCAATAGTATTAAGCAACTTGAAAGCCATTTTATGCTCACCATTAGTTAGTTTTGTTGATTGTATCTATAACTATTTTATATATCAAAGTTCTCTATTACAAATAGTGTGGAGATGGTATTCTTCTTATAGCCTGTATATTCGATGTTTACCCAAATTATACCACACTAATCTACAACTAACAACAAATATTTTTTCTAATTTTCTTAATTTTTCCACTACTTATATTCTAATCAAATAAGTCCTCTACAGCTTCTGCTTCTCCATATTTTAAAAGGAAATCCACTACTGCTATCTCAAATATATCTTTTTGACTAATCCTTCTATTCTTACTAAAATCTATTATCATGTTTTCTAAAGTAGAATTCATATTAAATGCTTTTGATTTGTAGTTTCCCTCTATTTTATATCTTGGAAGCTCATCAGCTTCTTCATCTGTAGCACCATTTTTTACAGCCTTTTTCTTCCCACTCTTTAGTTCATTTATTCCTTGGAGCACCTCCATTAATACTTCTTCCAAGGCTTCTGATTCGAGATTTAACATTCTTAGGTTTGCGTTATCCCCTTCTTCTCTTTTTATCTTTACATAGTTGTTTTTCTTAACATCCCATTCATATTTTTTTCTTTTCATAAAGGTTGCCATCTCATTGTGACTTGTAAAACCAGTTTGTTCTGCAATGTCTTTAGGGTTTGCTCCGTCTTCTGTAAAGAGTGAAATTATAAGGGCAGCTTTTGATATTCCCTTTAGTTGTAGAAGATTGTTTCTTGCTTTCCCAGAATACTTTTCTGCAGCTGGTACATATTTTCCATCTCTGGATTCCCAGGCGAAGTTTCTTCTTCTCATGTAGTTATCAAGAGATGCTGGATTGCTATAACCTAATTCTTCAGCTATATCTTCTTTCTCTTTTCCCTCATCAAGTAGGGTTAAAACCTTATTAACTTGTCTGTCAAATACAGGTTCCTTGCATTCTATAAGTGCCATGTCTAATCCTCCTTATCTTAGCTGTTAAGTGTATTTACTGCTTCTGAAAGTGCATCTATGTTTGTGTGGGTATAAACTGAAGTGGCGGTTAAGTTTGAATGTCCTAGTAGTTTTGATATTTCTACAATCCCTACCTTCTTCTGTACTAGGGCAGATGCAAAGGAGTGTCTTAGTATATGGCAAGTGACCTGCTTCTTTATACCAGCTTTTTGAGCAGCCTCTCTTAATGTAAAGCTAATGTGTGGATATGATATGCTTCCTGTACCAGATTGTCGTGTGGCAAAGAAGTAATTTGATTCAGGAGCATCCCTATGGTTTTCAATATAGTCAACCAAAAGCTTATGAAGCTTATTATTTATTGGTACTACCCTATCCTTTTTATTCTTACCTTCAATTACATATATAAGTTTACTTTCTAAGTCCACATCTTCTATTTTTAAATCTCTGCATTCAGAAATTCTAAGGCCAGTGTTAAAAAGAAATATTACTATAAGCCTTATAAGGTAAATATCTATATTATCGGCTACCTTCATTACTTCTTCTTCTGATAAATATACCCTCTCCTTTTGCGGAAGTCTTATAGGATCCATCCTTGCCGCAATATCTTTTTCTACTATATCCTTCTTCTTAGCATATTTAAAAAAGCTTCTTAGGGTGTAAAAGTACCTGCTCCTGCTATTTGGAGCAAAGTCTCTTTCATCCTTTATATATAGCATAAAGTCTTCTAAGTCCTCTTCGGTGATTTCGTCTACATATACTGGTCCGTTGGCTTTTTCTTCTAAATATTTTCTAATAAAGGTCATGTCCCTTGTGTAACGTTCTATGGTGTTTGGACTTCTATCTATACTTTCCAAATATTTATCAAACCTTTCACAGGCTTCACTTAGTAGCATATTGCCACACTCCTTTCTTTTAGATTTTCATTATTAATAGGTATAAACTATCCTCCTATTAGTGTTACATGTTACCACTACCAACCCTCGCAATCAAGTCATTTCAAAGGGTTAAGGCTATTTAGATTTGTTTTTAATACACCTAAAAGATAAAAGAAGCTGCAGATAAAAACAGCTCCTAAACCTTTTTTATTCTTGATTCTTCTCTACATCCGCATCTTCTTCATCTGGGTTGCAATAGGCCATTATTGATACTCTAAAATCCTCCCTTGAAACCAAAGTCTTTTGGGCTTTGCACCTGCTTAATTCTTCCTTAATAAG
>Ga0116172_10004505_pt1 | contig 11284 bp, 7 predicted proteins | sample AD_UKC083_MetaG_FD_89799 | JGI IMG/M metagenome (GOLD analysis project Ga0116172, IMG submission 89799) | Active sludge microbial communities of municipal wastewater-treating anaerobic digesters from USA - AD_UKC083_MetaG | ecosystem: Engineered > Bioreactor > Anaerobic > Digestate | place: USA...
AACACAATCGAAAAAATTGAAGCCGTTCTGCAAAATGAAACCAACGAAATAACGTTATCTGATGATCTGATCCGCAAAGCTTTGAAACCGTTGAAGCGAATGCTTGAAATGAGCTGATATGAAAAAAGTATTTCTGTTTCTGATATTAATTTTTTCACTTGCTGTTGTGAAGGCACAGACCGACACATCGCTGGTCCCTGTAAAATACACCTATCCGAATGGTAAAATTTCATCAGAAGGATTTCTCAGAGACGGAAAACCCGATGGTTACTGGAAAGCGTATTATGAATCAGGAATATTGAAAGCGGAAGGGAACAGAAAGAATTTTCAGCTTGATGGTTTGTGGAAATTTTATTCAGAAGAAGGTACAATCACTCAAGAAATTACCTATGGAGAAGGTCTTAAAAATGGCATCAGACGCACATTTCAGAAAGATGAAACCATTGAGGATTACTTTGTAAATGATATCAGGGAACAATCGACAAAAATATATTTTACTGATGGAAAACTGAAAAAGATAATACCTTTTTCAGGTGGACTGGAAAACGGGACTGCATTTGAGTTTAACCGCGACAGTGTTATTATTCTGATTATGGAATACCGCAAGGGTTTTCTGCTGAGCCGTGAACACATCAACAGAAAGGACCCGAATGGTCTCAGACAGGGTTTGTGGAAAGACTTTTATCCAAACGGAAAAGTGCAGCAGGAAGTCACCTATCTGAATGATAAAAAAAACGGATACCTGAAAAAATATGATTCAACCGGAACGCTGCTCAGTATCGAAAAATATGTGAATGATGAACCCGCCTTGTTTGCCGAAGAGCTGAAAGAATATGAAATACGCCGCGATTATTTTCCGGATGGAAGAGTGAAGATTGAAGGAAGTTATTTCAGGAACAAACCGGATGGAATACGGCGTGAATACGACAGTCTGGGTAATATTGTGAAGGGATATGTATTCAGTGAAGGCATTTTATTGGGTGAAGGAATTATTGATGGTGCCGGAAAAAAACAGGGGCCATGGAAAGAATATTATGAAACAGGTGAATTGATGGCCTCAGGAACGTACAGAAACAACGAACGCACGGGAAGCTGGACATTCTATCATAAAAACGGAAAAGTTGAGCAGAAGGGCTCCTATACGAATAAAGGCATTCCGGACGGAGAATGGAATTATTATTACGAAAGCGGAAATCTGTTGCGAAAGGAGTATTACAGTGATGGAGAGCCGGAGGAAGAGTACATTGAATACAGCGATAGCGGCGAAGTCATTGTAAAAGGAACATTTACGGAAGGACTTGAAAGCGGAGAATGGTATTATGCCATAGGAGATGTTATAGAAACCGGCAAATATCAGGACGGCGTGCAGGTTGACTGGTGGGAACAGCGTTCAAAATCAGACGGACAACTCATTTTTAAAGGTAAATATGCCGACGGATTACCTGAAGGGCGCCATTCATGGTATTTTCCAGATGGGACAAAAAAAATGGAAGGATTGTACGTCAATGGCTTGCGCGAAGGAGACTGGCGAATTTTTGCACCGGACGGAACTTTAATAATAAATATTACATACAGGAACGGAATAGAGATAAAATACGATAATGTTGTGATTAAACCCGAAATTGATCCGATTACAGAAGAATAATCTGTTTGGTTTCAGGTCTTGCTGACTATAAATTCGCACTAAACGGGAATAGATGGGGGAATTTATTGACGATGTTGATAATGGAAGATTTGTAGAATATTTTAAAGAATATTCATTTCCTTTTATTGTACTTACTACAAACAATATCATTTGCGATGCAAACAGCAGTTTTCTGGAAGCATTGGATTATACCGGGCAGGAAATGTTCGGTAAAATGAAAATTACTGATATCACGATTTCCGCTTCGCAAAACAGTTTTGGCGTTATCAGATCTTCTGAATTTCTGAATGATAAAAAGTTTGGAATTTCTGATTTCATTGCTTTAAAGCATAAGAACGGAAAGCTGAAATATTTCTTTTTTCAGATCGGAAAAGCAGGAAAGGGAAAGAAAATAATTTATCTTTTTGAGCATTCGAGTCAGCTAAAAAACCTGGAAAGTCATCATTCTGATAAAACGGAGAAGCGCTTTGCAGATGCATTTCCTGAAATAACTATTTTTTTCAATAATCGTTTTGAAATTACTGATGTCAATTCTTCAAGCGACATTGATCTGCTTGAATTATTTAATATGGGAGTTGGAAAAAAAATTGATGATGCAGTTGCCCCTCATGAATTAAAACAATTATCTGTTGATGCTCTGAAATATTGTAAGAAAACAGGCAAAAAAGCAGAGTTTGAATATGAGTTGCAGGTCAATGAAAAGTCGCACCATTACCGGTTCAGGGTCTTTCCGTATGCGACATTTATTGCTGCTCTGATAAGTGACATAACGGTTGAAAAACAGGAGCTGCAGAAACTGATTGACAGCCAGCAGCAACTGCAGGTGGTCATTGATGAAATGCCGGTTGCTGTTCTGCTAACCGATTTGAAAGGCAACATTGTGTTCCGGAATAGTCCATTCAGCCTGCTTATGGATAGAGCGGGACTTGTCAATGCCGACAATATAAAGGATTTTATTGACAGCAAGATGTTTCATGTACTTACCTCTGGCAGTAATGGTAGCAAGTCATACTGTATAGAATTTGGAAAGTTGTATGTTGACCTGACGAGCAGAATCATTGACAAAACGAATAAGCAGAATTATATCATTTCGTTTGTTGATGTAACAGAGCGGGAAAAGTCAAAAACAGCTCTGGAAGCTAATTATAAAAAGCATACGGTCATTGTTGAAACTTCGCCGAATGGAATCATTATCCGTGATTTCAAAAAGCTCTATTACGCAAACCCTGAAGCCTTGCGTATTCTGGGTTTTAATAAGAGCAGCGAAGTTAGCCTGGAGAAAGTACTGAGACCAGAAGATATGGCTTCCATCAATGAGCGTCTGATGACTGTGAAGAACGGTGGTGACGTTGATTATATGGAATACATGATTACTCCGGCCGATACGAAGAAACCAATTTCGATAGTAACAAAACCGATTCTGATAGATTATGAGGGTAAGCCCGCCTTTCAGATAGTTTTTCGCAACAATTCGACCGAGAAACTTCTGATGGAAGAAAAGGTAAAAAAACAGCTGCTTGAAGACCATAACCGTAAATTAAAGTCTGAAATAGCCCGAAGGATTGAAATTGCGACTAAACTTAACAAAACTATCGATGAAAACAAGCTTTTGATAAATGAAGTACATCATCGGGTAAAAAACAACTATCAGATCATTTCAAGCATGCTGAACCGTTGTACGAAAAACATCTCGGATCCAGCATCATTAAAGGCAATCAGCGGTGTAAGAAACAGGCTTGTTTCAATGGCAATTGTGAATGATTTTTACATGGATGCTGAGAATTTCAACTCCATACTGTTGGTCGAATACCTGAAGAAAATCTATCAGAATTTTATTCGTGAAAACGGCTCTGCATCTGCCATTTCTAAGTTCGGATTCAGGACAAAACTGAGGGATGTTGTAGTTGATCTGAATGATGCAGTGTCTATAGGTCTGATTTTCAACGAAATATTAACAATCTTATTTCAGCTTGTCGACAAATTAAGCGATAATTTTTGTAACTTTGTATCATTAAAATGGCAAAACACAAACAATTTAATGTTTACTGTCAGGTTTCATAGTGAAGTGGTCGAATTGCTGAGGGAGAAGTTTGATTCTTCTGCCGAAAAAGCTTCTCTGACCGAATTGCTTGAGCAGGTGGATGGATACATTGAAAACCATTTTGATAAATCAGAGCTGAGATTAATTGTTAAACTGACTAAAATAAACTAATATGAGCAAAATCAAAATTGTGATTGTCGAGGACGAAACCATCGTTGCAAAAGACATTCAGAACATTCTGACCAACATTGGCTACCAGGTTGCCTCTGTGGTTTCATCCGGCGAAAAAGCCCTGGCTGAAGTTGAAAAAAACATGCCCGGTCTTGTACTCATGGACATTATGCTTAAAGGCGACATGAGCGGTATTCAGGCTGCTGAAATCATCCGCGAGCGCTACGACATTCCGGTGGTATTCCTGACTGCTTATGCCGATGAAACAACCATCGAGAAAGCAAAATCAGCTATTCCTTATGGCTACATCATCAAGCCCTTCAAGGAAAAAGAACTGCACACCACCATCGAAATGGCGCTGAACAAGCACCAGAGCGATATGGAACTGAAAAAAGAGCGTAACCTCCTGCATTCAATCGCCCTGAACAAAGATGATAAGGAAAGCATTTTCGTACGCGCCGACTATCGTCTGAACAAGGTAAACTTCAAGGAAATCTACTTTGTTGAAGCATTGAAAGACTATGTGGTTATCAATACTGCAGACAATATTTACACTACACACACCACGATGAAGGAAATGATGCGTATTCTTCCTGAAAAGGATTTTGTACGCGTGCATCGTTCCTATATCGTACGTCTCGACAAGATTTTCTCGATTAAATATCCGGATCTTGTAATCGAAGGTAAGATGAAGGTTATTCCGATCGGTGGACTGTATCGCAAAGAACTGTTCAGCCGTCTGAACCTGATTTAATATTATTGATTGACTTTGAAATGCCGCTTTGGAATTCCTGAGCGGCATTTCTGTTATAAATCAGACTCATTCGGCAAAAATCCTTAAGTTTGTCATGACTATTCAATTATGGAAAAAAGAAACGAAAAAAACAGCAGGGAGAGATCTCCAAAACAACATAGCGGTGACCGAAAAACAGGTCGCCCTGAAAAACGATTTTCAAAAAGCGAAAAACCGGGATTCGGCGGTGACCGGAAAAGGGTGAGCAGGGAAGAACGGGGAGCCGAAAAGGAGAAACCGGTACTCCGGAAGAAAACTGATAAATTTTCAGAAGAAAAACCCCAAAAAGGCCGTTGGTCGGATACCCCTCGCAAACCAAGACGTGATGCGGGTTTTGATAAACCTGAACGGAGATTTAAACCTTCTGAGAATCCAACAGACGAAAATCGCCGGGGAAATTCCCGGAATATTTCACTTAAAACAACGAATCGCGACAAGGATTTCAAGCCGACCAAATCGTTTGAAAAATCGTTCAGCCGTGATAAAAAGTTTTCACCCAACAAGGTTGGGGAAGAAACCCGACTGAATAAATATATAGCGAACAGCGGCATATGTTCGCGCCGCGAAGCCGATGTGTTGATTTCAACCGGAGTTGTAAAAGTGAATGATGAGGTTATCATCACCATGGGGTATAAAGTGAAACCGGGTGACAAGGTAACCGTTGACGGCCGCGAACTGAAATCGGAACGGAAAGTTTATATTCTGCTCAACAAACCAAAAGACACCATTACAACCACCGATGATCCGTCGGGCAGAAAAACAGTGATGGATTTAGTAAAGGATGCCTGCCGCGAGCGGGTGTATCCGGTTGGCCGGCTCGACCGCAATACAACGGGACTTATTCTTCTGACCAACGATGGTGACATGGCAAAGCGACTCATGCACCCTTCGCATAAAATCGTCAAGGTGTATGAAGCAACACTTGATAAAAATATTTCAAGGGAAGACATGAATACCATTTCTCAGGGAGTCACCATTGAGGAGGATTTTATTCCGGTCGATGGTATTGCCTGGCCCGAGCCCGACAAAAAAAATGTGGTAGGCATCGAAATTCATAACGGAAAGTACCATGTCGTGAAACGGATTTTTGAGCAGTTTGGATACGATGTCATACGACTTGACCGCACCATGTACGGACCGCTGACGAAGAAAAACCTGCCGAGAGGAACCTGGCGTTTTCTTACGGACAGTGAAATTTCAATATTGCACAGACTTTAAAAACATATTATCATGGACATGAATTTTGATCATTTGTGGTCGGCCAATGTTGGTAAAATGAAAAAATCCATCATCAGGGAATTGCTTAAACTTACCCAGAAACCCGAAATCATTTCTTTTGCCGGTGGACTTCCGGATCCCAAACTTTTTCCGTTTCAGGACATTCAGGAATGCATGAATGCCGTTCTCGAAAAAGATGGCGGAAAGGCATTGCAGTATGGAACAACCGAAGGGGATAACCGTTTACGGGCTCAGCTGGTGAAACGCTACAATGAGAAAGAAGGCCTGAACATCACTGAAAATAATCTCCTCATCACCACTTCATCGCAACAGGGACTCGATTTCTGCGGACGCGTTTTTGTCGATCCGGGCGATGTGGTTTTCTGCGAACTTCCATCATATCTGGGCGGATTGAATGCTTTTTCAGCCAGCGGTGCTGAGTTGTATGGTATCGAAATGGACGAAAATGGAATGAGCCATATTAGGCTTGATGAAGCCATTCAGGAGACAATTCAGGCCGGGAAAACACCGAAATTCATTTATGTTGTTCCCGACTTTCAGAATCCGGCAGGCATGACCATGGGCGAGCAGAGGAGAAGAGAAATTCTGCAGGTTGCCTATAAATACAAACTTCCGGTTGTTGAAGATTCACCTTACCGCGATCTGCGTTTCGAGGGAAAAAGTCAGCCCATGTTTCAGCAGCTTGATACACAGAATCTGGTAATCACCCTGGGTACTTTTTCCAAGGTATTTTCACCGGGTTTCAGACTGGGGTGGGTGATAGCGCATCCATACTGGATTGATAAATTTGTTACCATCAAGCAGGTGGCCGACCTCTGCAGTTCCGCCATTTTGCAAATGACCGTGGCTGAATATTTCGAGCGCGGCTATTACGAAAAGAACCTGAAAGTCATTATTGAAAAATATCACGAGAAGCGCGATTGTATGCTCGACGCTTTGCAGAAATACATGCCCGAAGGTGTTACCTGGGTGAAACCCGAAGGAGGTTTGTTTCTGATGATAACCATGCCGAAGCATATCGACAGCGAACAATTGTTTTTAAAATCAATTGAAAAGAATGTGGCGTTTGTCATCGGCCATGCGTTTTACTGCGATAATTCCGGTCATAATACGATGCGACTCAATTTTTCGTTTACTACTATGGAGGATAATGTTGAAGGTATCCGCAGATTGGCTGAAAGCATTAAAGAAATGTTGTAAATGGAAAAGATCCGACTTAAATCCTGGCAGAAAATACTGCTTTTTTCGGTGGCCGGACTGTTGGTATTGCTGGTCGTTCTGAATGTCATTCTGAACAGTACAGATAACAGTAAGCGCTTGCCTGTTTCAGTAAAAATGAACATCGATCTGCAACCGACTGATTCGACTGGGCGCATTTTCAATGATGAAATTGTAAAGGGCGATTCGATACGTTTCGAAACCATTGGCGGCACAGATGTGGGATGGATTTTTCAGGTGTTCAGCGTGGGGCAGGCGATCGACTATACATTGTTTATCGATTTCAGACAAACCGAACATGTGTGGAAAAAGGGCGATAGTTTAATCTTTACTGAGAATGTTCCAGGAATGCAAAAAAACAGCCCGATCGGATTGATACAGTTCAAACTTCAGTCGAAACTGCAGATGGGGGGAAATTCTTTTCTCACGGATAATATTGATTTTTCGAAATACTACCTGAGTCTGAAATGTCGCCGCTATGATTCACTGGCTTCCTTCGATGGTGTTTTTTATGCCGAGGAATATTTGCTGAACCCGGATTATAGTCCTGATAAGCTTGTTTTAACAGGAGCTTTCCGGGCCGACAGTATTAAAACAGGCAGAAGAGTTGTAAATTAGCAGTACGATGGAACAGATTCAATGGCTCGAGAATGAACTGAAACTTTTTGCCAGGAAGTATTACATGAACATTTTCTGGCAAAGACTGGCTTTATTTATTGCTGCCGTTTTTCTGCTTGTTCTGGTTTTCTCCTTGGCGGAATATTCGTTTTGGTTTGAATCCGGTACCCGTTTTTATTTGTTCTGGGGACTGATCATTCTGGGGTTTGCCTCTTTTGCAATCTTTCTATTACAACCCCTTTTTCTTTTGTTTGGCATTAAAAAGCAGTTGTCGCGACAGGAATTTGCTCTTGTTATTGGGAAGCATTTTCCGGAAGTCAATGACAGGATTCTGAATATTCTTGAGCTGAGTGAGGGAAAATATTCTACCGCCAGCGTCGATTTGATTGTGGCAAGCATAAGGCAAAAGTTGGGTGAAGTGAAATTTTTTCATTTTTTCGAGGCCATCGATCGCCGGCGCACGCTCAGGCGAATACCTTTAATAATAGTTCCTTTTCTGTTTTTACTCATCATGGGATTCACCATGCCCGATGTGTTGCTCAATCCGCTGGAAAGACTTTCGCATTACAATACCGAATATGTTAAGCCGGCGCCATTCGATTTTGTTGTTCAGAATCAGAATATGGAGGTTGCCCAGAATAGTGACTTTACTGTGATGGTGAAACTGGAGGGATCTGAAATTCCGGAAGAGGTTTTTCTCGAAGATGGCGATCGCCGGTTGAGGATGAATCAGTCAGATAAAAATGTTTTTCAATACACATTTAAGTCGGTTAAAAAAGATCAGAATTTTCATTTTTTCGCCGATGGTTTTAAGTCGGCCGATTATAAAGTATCGGTTTTTAAAATGCCGGCCATAGTAAGTTATTCGCTCCATATTTCGTACCCGGCATATACCGGAAAGCAGAATGAAGTGATCAATAATATCAATTCGCTGAGTGTTCCACGTGGAACAATTATCCGTTTTCATGTGCTGACGCGGGATGCAGACGATCTGAAGGTGTTTGATGAAAGCAATCGGATAAAGGTTGTCCGCGATGAACGCAATTTTGTGTTCGAACGTTTGTTTGATAACAATGTGATTATAAAAGCGGTGTCTTTCCGCAGCAATGTCAAGGCTGCCGATAGTCTCGAGTTCAGCTTTGCTGTGGTGCCTGATGAATTTCCAACCATTTCGGTCCGCGAAGAAGTGGATTCGACCATGTTCATGCTTCGATATTTTTCGGGAAAAATATCGGATGATTACGGACTCTCGAGACTAAAATTCGACTATAAATATTATGCAGCTGCGGGTGGCGTTCTTGATTCTTCGTTCAATATTCCCATCAGCAAGGAATATAATCTGCAGGAATTTTACAATGCTTTCGACTTTTCAATTTTCGATCTGAGACCAGGCGACCGGATAGAATACTTCTTTACGGTCTTCGACAATGACACCTATGCCGGTCCGAAATCTTCGAAAAGTCAGGTTTTCACTTTCCGCATGCCGGGAAAGGACGAAATGGAAAAACTGATCAATGAAAAGTCGGCGCAGGTGACCGAAGGCATGGAAAGTATGTACGATGAAGCTGCAAAACTCCAGAAAGAACTCGACGATTTTATTAAAAAGAATTCGCAGAAAAAGAAACTCGACTGGGAAGAACAGGAGAAACTGAAAGAACTGCTTGACCGCGAAAAGCAACTTGAGGAGAATTTGAATAAAGCCAGCGATCAGAATGCCGAGCGTATGCGGATGAGTGAACAGCTGAATGAGTTCAACGAACAGGTGTACGAAAAACAGCGCATGATTGACGAGCTTCTGAATCAGATCATGGATGATGAATTCAGGGAAATGCTCGAAAGACTGAACGAAATGCTGGAGAAGAATCCGCCCAACATGACCTCGCAACTTGAAAAACTGAATCAGAAAAACGAAGAGATTCTGAAGAACATGGAGCAGACCATAGAGTTGCTGAAGCGCTCCAAAGTGGAGGAAGATATTATGTCGCTGACCAACGATCTGAAAGAATCGGGCAAGGAACAAAAGGAACTTTCGGAAAGCGAAAAATCCGCTGACGATAGAATGAAAGATCAGGAAGAACTCAACAAGATGTTTGACGAGCTTCAGCAGAAAGCCGATTCGATGATGAAGCAAAACAGTGAACTGGAGGAACCCTATCCGATGGATTCTCTGCAGGAACGACTCAAAGCAATTGATTCAACTTTGAAATCAGCATTGAACAGTCTGAAGAATTCCAGGGAAAACAAGGCTTCAAAGTCGCAGCAGGAAGCAGCCGAGCAAATGCAGGAGCTTGCCGAGGAAATGGAGCAGATGATGCAGGACGAAAGTGAAGAGCAGAACGCCGAAGACATGAATCTTGTGCGTGAGATTCTCGAAAACCTTATCATCATTAGCTTTCAGCAGGAAGACCTGATGCGGAATGTGGCTCTGACAAGGATTGCTGATCCACAGTATTTCGAAAACCTCAGGAAGCAAAAAAGGATAGATGAAGGGCTTTCGATCATAAATGACTCATTATCAGCACTTGGCAAGCGAAATCCCATGATTAATTCATTTATAACGGATGAATTGACCAAAATCGGCCAGGCGCGGAAAAATGCACTGGACAATCTGAATAGCCGGTATGTGGCTCCGGCCACCCGCGAGCAGCAAAACGTGATGATGGGCGTGAACAATCTTGCTTTGCTCCTGAGCGATGCACTCAAGCAGATGCAACAGCAGGCCAACCAGCAGAAAAGCGGTCAGTGCAGCGGCTCGAAATGCAAGAAGCCCGGAAATAAACCCGGAGATAAGCCCGGACAAGGGCAGGGGAGCAAACCCAGTGCAAAAACCCTTCGGCAGCTGCAGGAACAACTGAATCAGCAGATGGAATCGCTGAAAAAGCAAATGGAAAGCGGTCAAAAACCCGGTCCCGGCCAGCCCGGCTGGAGCGAGCAGCTGGCCAAGATGGCGGCACAGCAGGAGGCCATCCGCAAAGCCATGCAGGAATATCAGCAACAATTAAATAGTGAGGGAGGCAACGGATCGGCCCTGAATAAGGTCATTAATGATATGGAGAAAACCGAAGAGGACCTGGTGAACAAGCGTCTGAACACTGAAACCATGAACCGGCAGAAACAGATTGAGACGCGTTTGCTTGAATCGGAGAAGGCCGATATGGAGCGCGAAAAGGATCCGAAGCGCCAGAGCGAGGAGGCAAAAATTTTCAACAATGGTAACCCTATGACGTTTTTCAAGTATAATAGTCTGAAAAGAAACAGTTCGGAAATTCTGAAAACGGTCCCACCAAATCTGAATTCCTACTACAAGCAAAAAGTGAACGAATATCTGTACAAAACGAAAGCGGAATGAAAGGCAACACGGACTCACTCAAACTAAAAAGCAGTTCATCGGAGCTGAATAAGGTTGAAAAACTGGTCGAGGCGCTGGCTGATAAATATTATCTCAACGATTCATATTTTGCCAATATAATGGTCGCTCTGACCGAAGCATTCAACAATGCCCTGACACATGGCAACCACAACGACCCGTCGAAACAGATCAGCATAGATTTTTCTCTCA
>Ga0116172_10004511_pt1 | contig 11274 bp, 11 predicted proteins | sample AD_UKC083_MetaG_FD_89799 | JGI IMG/M metagenome (GOLD analysis project Ga0116172, IMG submission 89799) | Active sludge microbial communities of municipal wastewater-treating anaerobic digesters from USA - AD_UKC083_MetaG | ecosystem: Engineered > Bioreactor > Anaerobic > Digestate | place: USA...
CAAACGCTCTCTGATAAAATTTGCCGTATTAACCAAAACCAGGTTTTTATCCTCAATAGCATCATTTTTATAGACCTCTATCAAGGTGTTTATTACATCTTCTGCCCGTTTCAGATTAACATCTTCCAAAGTCAAGTTGATAAGAGAGGTCATTTGGTTAGGTACATCTACCTTTATTCGAGCATTGTAGCTATTTGCTACGGCTTTTAAGTTTCTTTTTGTTATCTGAAGAGGCTTTCCTATATAATCCTGCTCTATTAATGGCGCTACTGTTAACACAATCTCGCCGACAGCTGTTTTCAATGTATCACCAGAGTTTAGTAGCAGAACTTCGCTATTCTCCCCCTTGCCCCATTTAAAATCTTTCAATTCCACTTGTCTATTTTCCAATAGAGTCGCCGTCATACTTATACTCTGTAAGGGATCTACATCAGAAAAATCCACAATAATAGGAGTACTGCTATAAAGCTCCCTATCACGCAAACCATCCTTTATTTTGTAGTTCACATCCAGTCGAAGTTGTTTTGCTACATCATACATAAGCCGTTTGCTTTTAAAAACTCCAATCTCATTATCCACTGAACTGCGAGTAGAGGAAAAGAGGTCTTGAAAAGCCACGGACTCGCTCATTACCCCACCTCTTCTGTCATCTTTTACCAATACCATAGCTGTACGGCGAAAGGTTTTTGGCGTGCTACGTACATAAATAAAACCTATCAACCCGCACACCAGAAGTGATAAAATAAACCATTTCCTGTGAAATAGTACCGTGTTTAACAGCGATGCAAACGAAATTCCCTCATGTTCAGCGTTCGACCCTGTAGTGAAAAGGTCTCTGTCGTTATAAATATCTTTACTTTTCATACTCATCTTTATTATTTCTATCTTAAAATTACAACTAACAATGAAGCCAACGATGTCAGCACTGATATTATTGAGGCAAAGGTAGCAACTGAACGGTTCTGGTTTATTTCACGTTGTCCGGCACGTGCCTTGTTAGGCTCCACATAGACAATATCGTTCTGTTTAAGATAGTAGTAGGGGGAATTCATCAGGTTCTTACTACGCAGGTCGACTATAGCCACAGTACGTTCACCATTCACTTCTCTGATGATTTTCACATTATCCCTTCGTCCGTAGATTGTCAGATCACCTGCTTTACTCAACGCATCCAATAGTGTTATACGGTCACTATCCACATCGAATGTACCTGGACGGGCAACTTCTCCCATCACAGATACCTTAAAATTGAGAAATTGTACGGTAACCACGGCATCGTTTACCAATCCCTTATCTCTCAACTCCTTACTTATGCGCTCTGAAAGTTCAAAACGCGTCAATCCCAGTACATTTATCTCTCCCAACTGAGGAAAGTTAATATTCCCATTGTTGTCCACCAAATAGCCTAACATACGTTGTGTGCCTCCAACATATCCGCTAGCAGTAAACTGATAGCTTACCATCGGCAGATTGAACATCTGCACCAACTCCGGATCTTTGCTGTTTACCATTATCGATATGAGATCGTCACTATTTATGCGTACATCGTAATCCTGTGCTATTGTTTGACTATAGTCTCTCTTTACATCTTGTATATAGCTAATATTCTTTTGAGATGCACAACCTCCTAAAAAAAACAGTAAAAGAGTTAAATAACCGAGATGTCTGATTTTGTCCATATGTTATCTATTTTAATTTAAAACGATTTCAAAATATAAATAAAATGTAAAAGTATTGCTAATTCTTATTAATTCAAAAAAATCAATAATTCTAAAGAATAAAATGTAGGCTCGAACAGCACCGAATCGATGAGGGAACGTCTCTCTCTTCGTAGAAACGTCTCAATAGAGATGTCTTCCTCACAAAGAGAGGATCAAGGTGTAGCGAATTAAAGTCTTTGGTATCACTAGCAAAAGCCTTTACTTGTCCCACATAAAACTGGGCAGATATTCTTTTTTCTTGCCCATTATACATTTCACTTATTATCATTGTTGCTAATTTTAAAAGAGTAAAATATGCCCTTCAATTAAGGCCCAATACATATATAATTGGTTATATATAAATTTATTCCCTTGCTTTAAATCCAATAGGTATTCCGTCTTTCATTTCAAACTCTCTTATAACCTTGGCAGGAGCACCGCCAACCATACAAAATGGAGGAACATCTTTAGTTACCACTGAACCTGCGGCTACAATTGAACCTTCACCAATCTCTACGCCTGGAAGAACTACTACATTGATTGCTACCCAGGCATTTTTACGAATAATGACCGGTGCCACATAAGACTCTGATAGGTTTTTATGATATTCAAGTGGTTTACTGTGGGTCAATATGAAAATATTTCCTGCAAGCGACACCCCATCTTCTATAACCACGAAATTTGGATACACATCATCTATAGTAACTAGTGGTCCAATATGTACACCTTTACCAATCTTTACTCCACGCCAACGATGTAATCTCACACGAATTCCGCTATAAGGTAATGTACGTGATACAACCTGCCAAAAATAATCCATTGTACGGCGATAAAGGAAGCGCGGCATGGCCATAAATCCAGTGTAACCATGCTCTTTGGTTGTTCTCTTCCACGCTTGATAAAAAGAACGCTCTACGTGATTGGGAAGTGTGTGCTTTTTTAGTGGTAGATAGTCTTTCATCGTTATTACTCTCTAGTTAATAATAATTAATATTCTGGGGCATTGCCATCAATAGGTACTTGCTATATCAACCCTCCATTTAAATCAATTAAAGAACCATTTAAATACTCAGTGTTAATAATATATTTAATAGTATCATAAACTTCTTTTGGTTCACAAAATCTGCCTGCAGGAATTTCTTTAATTATCTTATCATAATATTCTTTAGGGACATCGTTAATACCCATACCAATATTTACATATCCCAATTTTATTGCATTAACTGTTATCCCTTTTGACGCATTCTCAACTGCGAGACTTTTGGTTAGACCAAGTATTGCGGCTTTTGATGCCGTATACGTGCTCGTCCCTGGTGTTGGGAGAGAGGTAACAACGGAAGAAAAATTAATGATTCTTCCATAATTTTGATCTCTCATAATTGGCAATAACTCACGGATAACATTAAAAGTTCCCTTTAAATTTACATCAATTACTTTTGACCATTTTTCAACATCTGCTTTATGCGCAAATGAATTGTATGAGATCCCAGCACAGTTAAGTAATACTATTTTATTAGCTCTATCTCTAATACTGTCCACAAATGATTTTACTGAATTATAATCCGAAACATCTACCTTGTAGTATTTCTCAATATCGTTGGTTATCTCAGTATTTGATGAATTGTAGGTTCCAATGACATCAAATCCTTCATTTGAAAATTCTTCAAATGAATATCTCCCTATTCCTCTTGAAGCACCGGTAATAATAATCATATTTATGCCCATTTAATTATTGAAGCACCATAGGTCCATCCGCTTCCAACAGCAGCAAATAATACTATACTGCCTTTTTTGAGTTTTCCTGACTTATTTGCCTCATCCAACAAAATAGGTATAGTCCCTCCTGATGTATTGGCATACCTATCCATATTTGTCAATACCTTTTCGAAGGGTAAACCGATTATCTCAGCAGTTTTCTGCAAAATTCTTATGCTTGGCTGATGAGGAATCATTAAATCAATATCATCAATTTTTAAACCTGTATCTTGCAAGACTTGATTAATAGCTTTTGGTAAAACTTGAATCGCTGAATTATACACCGACTTCCCATTCATTTGGAAATATTGTTCATCAAGATTGTCTTTATTCAATGGTATTTCCGACCCACCTCCGGGAATTGTAAATCCAAACATATCCTTACTGGAATCAGTATACAGTCTGTAGGCTAAAAAACCTTCTGTTACATTGCCGGAACTCACTACTGCTGCTCCTGCTCCATCCCCAAAAAAGATTGCATCCCTACGTGTCCAATCCGTGATTTTTGAGAAAGTATCCGCACCTATTACTAATATGTTATTATATACTCCACTTGCTATATACTGACTGGCTACAGATAGAGCAAATAAAAAACCACTACATATAGCATTGATATCAAAAGCAGCAGCATTATAAGCTTGTAGTTTATTTTGTACAATTGCAGCTGTTGATGGTGCTTTTCTGTCCGGAGTAGCCGTTGCAACAATTATTAACTCAATATCATCATTTGTTAACCCAGCATCCTTAATTGCAATCTCGCCTGCTCTTGAAGCAAGATCGGATGTCGTTTCGTTATCAGATGCAATATGCCTTTCCTTTATACCAACATTCTCAAAAACCCATTGTGAATTGGTCGGAATGATAGTTTCAAGGTATTCATTGGTATATACTTTTTCAGGGACATAGGAACCCGTTCCTATGATTTTCACATTTCTAACTAGTTGTTTCATTATATAAGTTGATTATTCTTAAATTCAATATGAAGTTAATTTTAGGGGGTTAAAATTCGTTATCAAAGTTAATAAATAATTGCTTATGCTACTAAACTTAATTTACATTTTACAATAGATTTCACTCCTCTCTAATAATTCTCGGCAAGTTAGAAATTCAAAGTTTTTTTCCTGAAAAAAATGCAATTCGCGCTCAAAGATAGGGAGTGCCTTTTCGCCAAGATTTTTTACCTTTAGTTTATGTCTCAGCACATCGCCTAACAGGTATGATACATAATTACCTGCTCGCCTCTTAATTTTTCCCTCTTCCCGATCTTCATCTATAAATTCATTTGGGTGGGTAACGAAGTTAAAATGTCGTTCATTTATTAAAGTCTCTAAATAAAGCATTTGGCGAGTAAGGCGATTAAGGCCCGGAGCAATACGCATAAATGTACCAATATATGGAAATCCAAGTGCCGAAATTGGAATTTCAAATATATTGGACGAACCTTTTTTAAAAATATTATCCTCTCTAGTGAAGTACGCCTTTCTTGGTGCACCAATCCAATGTAGTTTATTAAGTGATCCAAAGGAGAGAAACATATCAAGACGCTGAGGGGAAACCGAACTATCTATCCGATAACCTGCTTCTTGGAGAACCGAAGCAAATTCTTTATCTACCCTAGCAGCAGGAGCACGAAATGAAATGATCTCTTCGCCAATAATATTCTCCAATATCTCCTTAGATTTCCGCAGGTGCTCAAGTTGTTTATTCCGTGACAACACATCAAATGCTTGGCTAACCTCATGAGTCAGCCCATGAGAGCCCACTTCATGTCCCTTATCATAAGCCATTCGCACCACATCCGGATAGAGCTTTGCTATATAACCGGTGTAAAAAAAAGTAGCTTTAACACCATAACGATCGTAAAGGTCTAATAGGCGTGGCATTCCTTGCCTAAGCACATATTCCCCTGTTTTATCTCGGAGCTTATGGTTTAGAATCGATGTGGTCTCAACATCGTTAGTTATTAGGCAATATCTGTTTTTGGTCATTTTTTAAAAACAATATTTTGATTTTATAGCTTTCTTAGGATAATTAATCATCCCAATATTGAAGTATATTCTTATAGGTAGGCAAAAGCTATACCTTGTACATAGCCATGAATAATACAACGATAACAACTCTTTTCTGCATTATAGTATTATATGGTAGTAGATTCATGAATTATTTAAATTATATCAATGTTCACAAGTATCATGCTTTTTTATTCAAAGCTAAAATTGCTAACGAAAGGACGTTTAGTATATATTCTTATTCCCCATTTTCTAATATAATCGCGGAAATCATCTGTGACAATTGTCTCATCTCCTTCATATACAAATGTTTCAAAATTTACACAAAAATCATCAATTGTAATCCAGGGAAAATCAATTATAATTCTTGGATTCAAATTATGATACGCAGCTATTTTCTTATATTCAGTAATGATGTCCTCACATTTTCTAATCTTTTCTTCAATACTTAAAGGAATAATTTCCTTAATGAACTTGGCCGGTGATCCACCATATATGCCTTTTTTTGTCAAACTTTTTGTTACAACGGATTGAGCACCTACTACGCAATAATCTGCAATTTCAACTCCCATCATTATCAAACTTCGATAACCGACAATGACACCATCACCAATTCTTACACCATTGAAAGTTGCCGGATATCCCTCTAATACAGATAGCCAATACCCATGTGTCAAGATAGAAGTTTCAGGTGAAAGTCCGACATCATCACCGATAATTACCGGTTCACAAACATTAATAAAATTGTTATGAATTGTACATCGGTCACCTATCGTAAAATTTGCATTTGGGTGTTGCCTGCCACCTCCTCCAATTCTTAAGCCTGAACTGTGAAATAAATGTTCCCCAAAGATTACATTGTTTCCCATTATTTCTGTATTATTGCCCAATCTACTATAATCCCCAATTGCAAAACGACCTTTAAGCCGTATGTGTATATTTTTGCCAAATGAAACGTTAGTCCCGATGTCAATTCTATCAGCGACTATACTTATATTCTTATTATTATCTTCGTATTTCATTTTGTTTTACACTTAACCTATTTTATCAACCACCTGACTACCTCAAACACTTCTGCATATCTGCAACCGATTTGAGTGCCCCTCGTTATTGCCAAACTACGGATAAATTCTTCCGAAGAATAACTTCTTGCTTTTTGAGAATTATAACAATTCAATGCTCTTAATTTCGCAGAGATTTCATTTTCAGTTACAGGAATAAAGCAATTCGTTGCAAAGGTTATATTATTCCAAGGTATTTCATAGCATAATATAGTAGTTTTCTTGAATGCTCTCAGACCTTCATGTGCAATGGTGGTATGATCTTGATGAAGATCATTGAGTGAAGGCATAAAAACAACATCCGGCTGCAAATCTTTATTTAATCGAACCAAGTCTTCAAGAATTTCTTGTCGGTGATGTGCAAAATGCCTGACTTTATATTTATATAACAATAGATTATCAGGTAATATACCCAATTCTTTTGTTGCTGCTTTAACTTCAACTTCTAAAATGTTTTTAGGAAAGGAGGGAGGAACTGACTCTTCAGCAAGAGAAAAGGCAGCATAATAAACATCCTTTTTTTCTGAAATGAATTTTGCAATTGATGCACCACAACCAAATTCGCCATCATCGGTATGAGGCGCAAGAACAAGTATTTTTTTAATACTATCCATAATTATATGATTTTTCTTATAATTCCTACTATTTTTTCTGCTGCATGTCCATCCCCAAAATGTTCATTGTAAGAATTAAAATTATAGGATGAGTGATAAGCATTTAAGATAGATTCTTTATTTGCGTCTGCAAGCTTATTCCATCCATCTTCCACAGTTTCAACCCATGATGTTGAAGGGAAAATTGTTATACAGGGAACTTTTAAACAATATGCTTCTTTTTGAACACCTCCAGAATCAGTCAAAATAAACTTTGCATTAGATTCTAAAGTAATGAAATCCAAATATCCCAAAGGAGCAATAAGTTGAACATTTTTAGGAACTTGAATAATATTTTCTTGAATCACTTTTTTTGTTCTGGGATGTACGGGAAAAACGACTTTTTCTGAAAACTCGCCTAATGACAGAATGATTTGTTTAAGATTTTCGATATTATCTGTATTTTCAGCTCTATGTATGGTTGCCAAACAGAAGTTCTTTGAAGCAAGATTCAATTCTGATAGAATTTTGGATTCCTTTTTAGCAATTTCAAGACCGAAATATAGAGCATCGACCATAACATCACCTGTCAAATAAACATTTTTAGTAATACCTTCTGCTTTCAGATTTTCGATAGCTTTTAGAGTAGGGACAAACAAATAATTAGAAAGTTTATCAGCAACAACGCGATTAATTTCTTCCGGTATTGTTAAATCAAAATTTCTAAGACCAGCCTCAATGTGTGCAACAGGTATATGAATTTTTGAGGCTGCTAATGATGCTGCTAATGTTGAATTTGTATCTCCATAAATAATTATTAAAGACGGCTTTTCGTCCAAAAACACCTTCTCCATCCTAATCAACATATTAGCTGTCTGCTCAGCATGAGATGCAGAACCAACCTGTAGGTTAATATCAGGTTCAGGAATTCTCAATTGACTAAAAAAAATATCCGACATATTCTTGTCGTAATGTTGTCCTGTATGTAACAATATCTCATGAAAGTATTTTCGGAGAACTTTGGATACAGGTGCTGCTTTGATAAATTGTGGTCTGGCTCCAACAACTGTAATTATTTTTTTCATTTTAATGAAACTTATTGATGATATTAGGATTGATTTTATACTCTGCACAACTATTGGGATATTCAGACAATATCCAATACATAAAATCAGTTAAATTCGTGTTTTCCTCAAAAAATTGCTTGCTATAAAACTGTGCCTTTTGTTTACTATCAGATTCTAAAAAATATTGAACTTTTTTTATTAGGCTATCTTTATCATTCAAAGGAATGCTTATATTAAATGGGCATTTTTTTTCAACATAATCAATCACATTCACTCTGTCTTTTGACGTCACCCACTTATTTGAACGAATAGATGGAGTTCCAAGTAAAGCCGCCTCAATATGCATACTTTGACTATCTCCTATAAATATATCTGCATAGTAAATAAGACTGTGAATATCTATATGTTCAATATTTAAAGAATACTGCTTAAATCTGTCATCTCTTTCATTTTCAAAACTAATTAATACTTTGCCATAGTGTTTAAGAATTGGAATAAGACGATCCAAAATTGTATTGTTTAATCCACTTGAAGCATTATGTAGAGTATCATGTAAAGCATCATAATTCACTAATCTTATGAGAAAAAATTTAGTTCCTTGAAGATTATATTTTTCAAGAACTGAAACGTCCGGCTTAAAATATTTTGGATGTAAATAGGCTGATTTTTGCGTACCTAAATAAGCTATCTTTTTATGCTTCCAATTATGAACATCTGTTACTTCTGGTGCAATAATAAAGTTAGCATATGGATATGCCATATTACAATACGGTTTTGTAAACACATAATCATCATCTGTAAAAACAAATACTGGCTTTTTTAAAATATACCCAGTATGCGATATGGCAATATCTGTTCCCATTAAAAAATCCACTTTATGCATTAAACAATAAGTAAGTATTCTTATTTCCTGTTGAATCAATGATATAATTCCTCTAATTACAATACCATATTTCCCTTTAAATAATTTACGTAGACTTTTTGATGAAGAATAACGAAATTCAAGTTTATCAAATCTTACAAGTTCCTCAATAATACCTCGAGCTTGAATAAAAAAAATAACTTTATTCCCTTCTGCAACAAGGTGTTTAGCTAAGTGTCTAAACATGTGATATTGAGATGGATGATTGATTGAAAATAAAATTCGCATTTTTTTATGTTTAAAAATTATACTTTCTTTTATCAATACTTCTTTAAAAATTTAATAATTATATAATTTTCAAATACTTACAATAACAATAGCCCGTTTTAAGATGCTGTGCAGCATCTTTTATCGGCGTAAAAAAGAACCGAAAAAAGTGTTAAAAAATGATGATAATCTGGCACTCGTTCAACATATCCTTCATGTAAACTCATCGTGGAAGACGCTTGTGTCTACAAGGAGAGCTTAGTGATAGGTGTCAAAATCTTGGCTTTGACATTATCAACCACACCAGGGCATTTGCACGCAGGCAAGGGATCAATCTATCTGTCGGTACAACAAAAACACTGCAGCACATAGCTGCAATGCTGGATCTATTTATTCAATATCCGCTAAACAACCGAACATGCGATTAAATAACACTTATTTCAAAGAACTTTTATAATTTTTTACCGGACACTAAAGATTCTATCTAATTCACCTTAGAAATAACATAATTGAACTTTCCTGATGATGGAACCTCTATTGAGTCAACAATTTTAGCTTTTACTTTAACTCCCTCTCCACAATGGAAAGCAAGCATTTCTTCAATAGATTGTAATCTTTCTTGTGTCAATTCACCACGAGGAATTAATAATATTTCAACCCTATCTAATGCTTCTTGTACAATTTGGAATTTATCAACTTCAATTATTAATTCCTCTAATGGAATAGAAAGACCGTTTAGTACTCGTCCGTTGATTAATTTAAAAATATCGGATGAGCGGCCAATAATTTTCTCAATCATTGGAAGTGAACGTCCGCAACCACATTTCCTATCAGACTTAATGGCTTGATCACCTGGTGCATATCTAATTAGCGGCATACCATAATCGTATAATGAAGTTAATACCACCTCACCTGTTTCTCCAGCGTTTACCTCTTTACCTGATTCGTCAACAATATGCATTATGCTCATTTCAGGACAAATATGCATTCCTTTGTGCATTTCACATTCTACTGCCATTCCCATACCATCACGGCAACCATACGTATCATAAATATCACATAAAAAAACTTTTTTCATCAAGCTACGTTGGTGTGGATAGAGCATTTCAGCTGTAGTAAAAACTGCATCGAAGGGCAATGTTTGCTGCCTTTGTGACAAATGCTCCGCAAAAGTATATATGGCACTAGGGTATCCTCTTAAAAAACGTATTTTCTGTTTTTTTATTTTTGAGAAATACCCATCCATCATAGTCGCATTCATGTGTGTAATAGGCATTGTATAATAGTTGTTAATATAAGACTTGATTCGATTTTTCAAACCCTGATTATTGTTAGGTAATAATGATCCGCCTGCCATAACCGCTAAGCGGTCCTTACCATAACGATAACCACCCCACTCAAAAGTGCGCATAGCAAGACCCCAACCCATAGCCCACGCTTTATAATCCGTATAATGTGGAAAGGGCGTACCTGTTGTTCCTCCCGTAACAGTTTTCATAGATTTAAAACTTATATAATTGTCTGCTAAGAACTCTTCTGAAATTGGCATAATATCCTTTTTCCTGATTATAGGTAATTGATTAAGATCCGAAGTTTTTCTAATATCTATAGGCTTTATTTTCAAAGAGTCAAATCGTCTACGATAGAAAGGAACATGATTATAGGCATGTTGCAAAAGTGGAGCGAGCATATCCATTTGATATTTTTCTATCTGCTCTGCTGACCAATACTGGCTTTCTTTTACTAAGCGTTTGTTGGCTGACATATTAAATCCTTTTACCAGCCCAAATAGGTAAAAAAACAGTTCGCTTTTCATATTTTTTAATATTTATTAATTTTCATTTGATAGTTTTGATTTCGCGATAATAACCAGATTCTTTAAAAGCATACTTTTATCTTTTGCTCGAATCGAAAAGAAAAGATTTATCATTGATGTTTTCATTAATATTCGCTCTATAAA
>Ga0116172_10004516_pt1 | contig 11268 bp, 11 predicted proteins | sample AD_UKC083_MetaG_FD_89799 | JGI IMG/M metagenome (GOLD analysis project Ga0116172, IMG submission 89799) | Active sludge microbial communities of municipal wastewater-treating anaerobic digesters from USA - AD_UKC083_MetaG | ecosystem: Engineered > Bioreactor > Anaerobic > Digestate | place: USA...
CCACTATACGACACTCGCTTTTTGCGAGGGTGCCGCGGAGTGGAATCGAACCACCGAAACCCCTTCGTTTTCAGCGAAGTGCTCTACCACTGAGCTACCACGGCAAGATCTTTCTTCTATTTATTTGTCAAAAGAACTATTTCCTGTTGTGTGAACGATGCAGGATTCGAACCTGCGACCTCATCGGTGTAAACGATGCGCTCTAACCAGCTGAGCTAATCGTCCTCTCGGGCAATGAACACTCTATAATATTCATAAATTTAGAAGCCAGGTTATTCAACCTGATAAAAAGCCATCTAACTCGTTACTATAATTATAGCAAGTGCCAGGTTATTCAACCTGGCATAAGAAAATCTAAAATTCATTTCATTCATTATGATTTTCTTATGTGCCCGAGGCGGGACTTGAACCCGCACGTCTATAAAAGACCACGCCCCTCAAACGTGTGTGTATACCGATTCCACCACCCGGGCATAAGGGGTAAAATTAAGCTTGTTTTTTAAGCTTTGCCCTTTTTCCAGAAGCATCTCTTAAATAATATAATTTCGATCTTCTGTTTTTGAATTTTTCAATAACTTCTATTTTTTTGATTGTTGGAGCGGAGAATGGAAAAATTCTTTCAACTCCAATCCCGTCAACTATTTTTCTTACTGTGAAAGTTCCAGTGTTTCCTTTTCCATGTTTTATTGCTAAAACTTGGCCTTCAAAAGCTTGTGTTTTTTCTTTCTTGTCTTTTCCTTCAACAATTTTAACATAAACTTTAATAATATCGCCAGAGGAAAAGTCTGGGATTCTTGATTGTGGTTCTGCAGAAACTTTTTTGGCTTGTGTTTCTTGTAAAGCTTCGGTTTCTTGCGAATCTTGGTTTTGATTTGTTTCTTCTTGTGTCATATTTTTTCTTTTCCTGACTGAAGGTTTATTTTTCCGCTTCGCAGGATAAATTTTTAATTACTGATTTCAAATCTTTTGGCAAATCAGCAATAATTTTCTTTCTTTGTTTATTAGGCAATAAGAATTCTATTGAATAAGCATGCAGGAACATTCTTTTTAATCCCTTGGGCATCTGGCTTTTAAAACCATATTGCTTGTCTCCTGCAATGGGGTGACCTATATACTTCATGTGGGTCCTTATCTGATGTCTTCTTCCTGTCTTGGGGATAACTTCTAATAATGTGAAATTTTTAAAAAAATTAACAACCCTCCAATTGCTCACAGCTTCACGTAGACCTTTCTTTTTTGCGTTTTGGCTATTAAGTTCAAAGGCCTGTTGCAAAAGCCGGTTTTGGGGGTTTCTTCCTATGAAAGTATGTATTATCCCTTCTTGATTTTTAACCTTTTTAGAGACTAAAGTCAAGTATTTTTTGTTTATATTCCTACCAGCAAATTGTTTCTGTAGAAATTCTAAAGCGCTATTATTTTTAGCTATCAAAACAACGCCAGAGGTATTTTTATCAAGCCTATGGATAATTCCGTATCTTGGAGGCAATCCAACTTCTTTGAGGGCAGGGGATTTTCTGATTAAATCATCGATCAAGCTTTTAGTTTTAAGGGAATCGTTTTCTGATCGATATACTGAGATCCCGGATTTTTTGTTTACAGCTATTATATTTTTATCTTCGTAAATGATTTCCATCTTATATTAATTATAACATTTTTTATTTAAAAAGTCAAAAATAAAAAATCAATAAAAACAGAAGAAATTAACAATTGACAGAGATATCTTTTTACTGTATCGTTTGAAATTGTTATTTTACAAAAAGGAGGCATTAATGGCTGAAAAAAGAAATGGAAAATGTGAATGTTCTGAATGTGGATGCGAAAAAAATTTAGAATTGCTTTTGAAAGATTTTAGCCGGTTCCATGGAAAAATAGCTAAACATAAGGAGATAGTAGCTAATTTGGAAAGCAAAGAACAGGCTATAATCAAACATTTAGCCAAAAATGGAGATGAAAAATCATTGGAGAAAATAAAGAAGGAATATCCAAGTTTTTCTAACCATATTGATACTGTATTGGGCAAAAATTATTTTCCTCCTTCCTTAGGTTGCTGAATCATAAATATAAAAAAAGCCTGAAAAATCAGGCTTTTTTATTTTGAGTTTTAATAGGCTTTTTTCTGTATGTCGCTACCAGTTTTTTTGACCATTCTGCCCCTTCTTCTTGTATAAAATTCAAGCTATCTTCTGCTTCTTTGTTTCCTCCTTTTTCTTTGGCAATGAGAATTTTTATCAGTTTTTTTGTCTGCTCTTTCTTTTTCTTGCTTGGATTTTTTTCCAAGGAATTTGCCAGAGATTCTTCTATCTCTTCATTTGCAAAATTTTTGGCTTTTCCTTTAGGGAATAATTTAAATATAATTGCTGCTACTGCTCCTATTGTCAATACAGCGCTTCCAGCAACAACAAAATTCTTATTATTTGCCATTTTTTCCTCCTTTTGAATGTTCTTAAGATAAATAAGCATATAAAAAAATAGCTTATTGTCAATGTTTGTCGCATTAGCTGTGTTTTTTCTCTCCTTGTGGAAAACTTTCTATTGTTTTGCTATGGAAATGGTATAATAGATAAAGGTCGCAACACCTTAAACAAATTTATAAGCAAACATGTTCACAAAAATACTTAAATTCTTCTTAATTATTGGAGGCATCAATTGGTTAATAGTTGGATTGATGAAACAAAATTTGGTTGAGAAGATATTCGGAGGCATCCCGATGTTAGTTACTATTACTTATGTTATTGTCGGTATTGCCGCTATTTTCGAATTACTCGAATTCTTCAAGAAATAACTGTTTTAAAAACCAAAAACGCCCTGGATTTCCCGGGGCGTTTTTGTATTATTTAAATATTTAAAATTATACTGGAGTGCTTGTTGATTCTTGGGTCGGATTGCTTGTACTTTGGTCAATGCTTTCTTGCGGTAATGTGCTGGTTGGAATAATAGGAAGCTCTTCTGTGCTGGAAGTATCTTGGGAATTAAAACTGTTAAATTGTTCTGGGGTAAGATCTGAATATGTTGTTAAGGCTGGTTCTGTTTGAATTTGGCATAATCCAGCAGTATTTTCTTGGCCTGGGGTAGGGCAGGCTTCTTGCCAGATATTTGATATTAATTGCAAGGAATTACTGTTTCCAGAAGCTCCTGTAAAAGATGCATAAGAATATTGATCAATAATAGCATCGTTATATTTTATAGCTAATAATTCAGAATTGTTTGAAAGAGCAAAAGAGCTTTTTAAAACAATTCCTGTGAAATCAGGATATCTTTCAAGGAATTTTTGCGCATTATTTGATATTATTGCAAATCCGTTCTGCTGGATTGTGCTAGTTCCGATTTCAGGAGTTATTTTATGATTGGTGTTATCTTCAAATAATTTCCAATTTTCCAGATTTATTGATTGGTTTGAATTATTTCTTATTTCAATCCATTCGTTTCCGTCATCAGATCCTTGAGGATCATACATTATTTCATTGATGATTATAGAACTAGTCGAAAAATGATTGTCATTTAGGGTTTGATTTTTTTCGACAATTTGGACGATTGTCGTAGTTGGCGAGCTAGTTGAAAAGTATTTATTTGAGACAGTAAGAGAAATTTCATAAGTGCCTGTGGCATTAAAAACATAATTTAAAATAGAGCTTGTCGAATTTATTGTTGTACTTGCTATCATCCAATTAAAACTTAATATTTCATTGATTGCTTGAGAAGAACTGGCGTCAAAATAGATATTTTCTCCGATTATTTGATCTTGGGATACAATAGAGAAATTTGCAATCAAATCATGATATTTCTTGATATTTTCTTTGCCAGGATTTGGAATTGATTCTTGCCATTTTCCATCAATTAGTTGCAGTGAATATCCATTTCCTTTTGCTCCATAATTCTGGCTATATTCAATTTTATCAATTTCTAAATCTTTATTTTTTATCGCTATTATTTCATTTTCGCTTAAAGAGAAAGAAGATTTTAATATTGTTCCATTGAATTCAGGATAATCTTTCAGGAATTCTTGTTTGTCTTGGATTATAACCGCATAGTCGAAAGGAGATAATTTAATATTTCCTTGTTCAAGCGTTAATGAATGGTTTGTATTGTTCTCGAACAGTTTCCAATTAGTTAAATCAACATATTCTTGGCTGTTGTTATATATTTCTATCCATTCTCGTCCGGATTCTTTTCCTTGAGGATCATACATTATTTCGTTGATTAGTATTGGATAGAATACAGGGTTATCATTTTTTGGAGTTTGAGAACTGCCGTTTCCTTGTGTTGATTGGAGAGTGTTTTCCGATTTATTTTCTTTATCTGGTTTTATTAGGCATTCTTGAGATATTGAGAAAGAATCAATATAATTATTTCCAGTTTTTTCCCTTTTGGCGCAATACCCGGTATTTAATTTTTGGCTGGAGAAAGAAACAAAATCGTTTTCTCCTTGATATTCTATGAGTATTTCGAAATTTTGGGGAATTCCTGCCGAATAGTATCCATTGGCATTTGTCTTTTGAGACAAGCTTTTATCTGATAATAATGCAAATGTTCCTGGTTTGATTAAGGGATTTATCCAGTTTATCTGTTTTTTTGTTTTTTTGTTTCCAGAGATTATATAAAAAGAGAAATTTTTTTCGAGGTTGATATCCTCTTTCCCGCTATTATAAATTTGAATATATTCTTCAGATGCGTTGTTTACTCCAGAAGCGATTTCTATAATTTTAATTTGGCCAGAATAGCTGTCTTCTGTTTTTGCGCCCTTTACTTTTCCGATTGTTTTTTTGGTTGATAATTGGTCTACTTGATTTTGGAGTTTAGCTACTTGAACACTGATTTCATAAATAGCTTTTTTGAGTTTTTCGTTTTCTTCTAAAAGTTTCTGTTTTTCTTGATCGATATTTTTTTCTGTTGTCTGTGATTCCCTTGATTCTTTGGAATTCTTATCATCTTTTGTGATTTCAAGATTTTTTTCTTCTAAGAAAAATTCGCTTATATCTGAACGATAAGGATTCTGAGTACTGTAATTTTTAATCATTAAATCGGTCATCTTCCCAAATCCTTTTCCTAAAGATATAGGCATTGCTATTATCGGTTCATTTTTGAGTGGCTGGATAGAGGACAAGTCTGTTGTTTTTCCACCAAAAGGAAGATAAAAAATTTTGTCAAAATCATATCCCAAGAAATCTCCTTTCAGATTTATTTCCCAACCAAGATCTTTTGTGTTTTTGAGTTGTTCTTTTCCTTTGAGCTTTTCTTCTAATAAAGATAACGGCAAGAGTTCATATTCGTTTTTAGAAAGTTTAATGCCTTTTTTATCGTATTCGTCCCAATTAGATATCCCATAAGCGTTATACCAATTATCCAATTCTCTTGCTTCTGGAAGAGAATTACCATTCTTGTCTGGATAATTCGCATGCGAGCCGAGTTCCACGAGAATATTTGTCGGGGAATCTATGTCTTGAGTTATTTGATTGTTCGCTAACGCTATCTTAGAAACATTTCCAATATGAGCCGATCCTATGACTGTTTTTTCATTTTTCTCAGAATCTATTATTACTGTTATTGTTTCAGCATCTCCATAATGTTTGTTTAAGAAATCGTTGAAAACATAAAATAGCCAATATTGTATTATCGTCTTGTCATTTTTTTGGGATATTGAATAAAAAATTTTAGAATGTTTCTCTTGACCCCAATCTTCTAAATATTTCTCAACTGCTTGTTTTGGATTTATTTCATTTCCATCTTTGTCATAGTAATATTCAGAATAATCACAAGGATAATATTGTTCTTCTAAATCAAAGAGAAAAGTTGGAGCATTTTTTTGCGCTAATTTGATATCTTCTGTTTTTCGAATCTCTATAAGAGCAAGACATGTTGCGCAAAACAACGAAAACAAAAGTAGAATGATAATTTTTTCAGAATAGCCTGTTTTCATTTTCCTTAAAAGATAATTTAATTGATAAACCAATGGTAAAACTTATTATTCCGAAACAGATAAGAATTCCTAACATTTCGTTTCTAAAGATATTGGGAATAACGGGACAGAGGAAAACCGATAGAACAGGAAATAGGGAATATCTTAGGTCGGTTTTTTGGTCCATCAATTTCCCATAAAAAATAATTGAGAAAAAAGAAACAAAGAAAAAGGCCAGCCATAAATCTCCGATCATAAGTGGAGGTATGTTAATCCATTTCTCTAAAAGATTGTCAGATATAAAAAACATCCTTGATAATGTCCTTGATATTTTTCCAGCTAAAAATAATTGAGGAGAAAAAATATTGGCCAATAAAAAAATGACAACCCAAAATATGAGGGAATAAAAAATTTCTTTTAAGTTTTTTGAAATTATTTTTTTGATATCTGATCCGTCTATCGCTGATCTGCTGAAGAAAAAAAAGAATATTGATCCTAAAATTGCAAAGTATATCGCCCCCATCATATAAACAAAAGGAGAGAAAAGATTCTCTCCTTGTAAAATTATTCCATTATAAATCTGCAAACCCCATAAAACTCCAGCAAAGAAAAATCCTGTAGCGGACATTAAATTTTTTGCAGAGACTTTTCTTTTGGCCGATTTAAAAACCGTATTCCAATCCATATTTCTTTGTTTTTATATATTTTATCTTATTTGCTTTAATGATGCAAGAACTTGTTTTTAGCGCCTTGTTTTGGTATATTTATGTTAATTAAATTTTCCTGTATGGACAGAGAATATTTTATCCAATTGACCTTAGGGCTTTATCGAGTGACTGAAATGCTTCCTGATAAAGAGCCTTTAAAGTTCAAACTGAGGGAAAAAGCAAACGATATTTTAGCTTATTTGGCAAGTGTTAATTTCGACATTCAATCAGCTGATCAAGAAGCTATTTTGAGGGATATAAGCATAATAAGCATTTATTTTGAAATAGCCCAGGAACAGGGGTGGATAGATAGTAGGAATTTTCTTGTTCTAAAACAGGGGTATGCTAATTTAAGGGAATTATCTCTGCAAAAGAGATTTTTGCAAAAAAGTCACATATTGGAAAAGTTTAATGAAAGCAGAGAACAGGAAAAAGAGTATTATAATCAAGAGAATAAGCAAGAAAAGGCTGCAAAAACACAAGAAAAGATTAAAAATACTGAAAAAATACTTAAAATTGATAATGCAGAATTTCCTGAAAGAAAAGGGGAAATATATGATATTTTAAGCAAAAAAGGACCTTTAAGACTCATTCAAATGCTCCAATATTTCCCTAAAGTGAGTAAAAGAACTATAAGAAGAGACTTAGCTTTTCTTGTTAGAAAAAGCGCTGTACAGCGCTATGATGAAGGCAAGTTAACCTTTTATAAGGTAAGAAGTACTTGATTTTTATTGTATTTTATGTATAATATAGAGGACAATTTTTGAATAGAATATGTCCTCTTTAATAATGGTATTTGTCCCATATTTATAGAGAAGTGTCCTTAATCATGACAGGTAAAGACAATAAACAACAATTCAGCGAAGTTTACGATAAATACATCGAAAGCATTTATAGATTTGTATTCATTAAGACTAATTCGCAATTCATAGCTGAAGATATAACATCTGATATTTTTACGCGCTATTGGCAATCATTGCAAAAAAACAATGAAATTTTAAATGAGCGCGCTTTTTTGTATAGAACGGCAAGAAATGCGGTTATTGATTATTATAGGAAAAAAGGCAGAACTCCGAATTTAATCTCAACTGAATTAGGCGATGAGATTCCCGATAATGATAATATTATAAAAAAAGTAGAAATGTCCCATGAAATAGGGACAATTCAAAAAGCTATATCTCAATTAAAAGATGAATATCAGAATGTCGTTATTTGGCATTATCTGGATGATCTACCAATATCAGAAATAGCCAAAACTATGGGGAAAAGCGAACCAGCAACAAGGATGTTGCTTTCGAGAGCTTTAAAAGAAATAAAGGAGAGAACTATCGAGGCATAAACAAGAAATAAAATCGCCGAGGAACTAAGGTGGCCGCATCGCTGGGGCGGAGCGCCGGCCATAAAAATGAGATGATTTTATTCTAACTATTATATTTTCCGATGGTATTTGTTTAAAAATGCAAAAATTAAGAGATATATTCTGTGTTATACTTTCCAATTCTCATCGTCAGCTTAAGTGAAAGGTCAATATTATGGACTCAAAAATATTAGAAAATCAAATAAGGGAATTAAAGAATATCAGACCAAGGCAAGATTGGGCTTTTTTGAATAAAGAAAATATTATAAAAACTCCTTTTATTGAAAAGAAAGGTTTTTCGATGACAGAGATTTTTTATTTCAATCCTAAATATGCCACTCCCTTGTTAATAACTTTCTTTGCTTTAATATTGACACTAAGTTTAGCTAACGATAAAATATTGCTTATAGGGAAAAATAATGAAATTTTAATTCCTGTTCTTAATAAGGATTCAGAGTTTTATTTAAATTTGGCAGAAAAGAAAGTTAAAGAATTAGAAAAGCTTGCTTTAGAAAATCAAACAGATAAACTTCCAGCAGCTATAGCAGAATCAAAAGAGGTAATCAGAAAAGCTGCGCAGAATATTCCATCAGTTCCAAATGATGCTGATCAGGCAAATAAAGTTTTGGCAAAAGCAAAAGAAATCGTCAAAACCGGAAAGAGTGCAGAACAAATAATTGGTCAGCCGGTTATTGAGGAAGAAAAAAGAGTTTTAGCTTCGAAAGTTGCTCAATTCGTCGAAAATGGGATTGAGGCAAATCAAAACAAATTGGCAGAAACTATAGCGCAACAAATATCGAGTATAAATCAAGAATCATTGAACGAAGAGCAGAAACAGATTTTTGAAAAAATAAAACAGAATTATCAAACATTCGTTAGAACAGAAGATTATTCAATATTAAATCAAATTGCAGAAGATATTTATCGTTTGCAACTTTGATAATTGATAAAACCGGGATTCATTGCCTTCCCAGGATCTGGGATAACCAGGGTCTGAGAGGGCAATGAAATACCCAATAGCTCCATAGTGGAAATTATGGAGAAAAAGGTCGAGCTAAAAAATAAATTTATAAAAAGAATAAATTAATAAATATGAACGCTAAGAAAGTTTTAGCAATTGCAGCAGCTGGAGTTTTATTCTCGGCAGCAGCATTTGCCCAAACAACAGACATTAATGCTTTGTTAGCTCAAATCGCACAGCTTCAAGCTCAGATTGCGGCTTTACAAGGCAGTTCGTCAACAGGAACTTCTGTAACAGGAATTCCAGCTGGTTACCAATTTACAGCTCCTATGAAAATTGGAAGCACAGGAGAGGCTGTTAAATATCTCCAAATGTTCTTGAACTCAAATGTAGCAACACAAGTTGCAGCAACAGGAGTTGGCTCAAAAGGAAATGAAACAATGTATTACGGCCCTGCAACAGCAGCAGCTGTTACAAAGTATCAAAACCTTAATGCAGCCGCTATTTTGGCTCCAGTTGGTTTGACAGCAGGAACAGGAAACTTCGGAGCTTCAACAATGGCTCATGTCAATGCAGCTTTGAAGACAACACCAGTTGAAGACGACTTCAGCTTTGAAGACGACTTCAGCTTTGAAGATGACACAACAACTGATGACACAACAACTGATACAACATCTGATACAACAGAAGGTACAATCACAGCAACACTCTGGTCATCACCAGCAGACGCCACAACCGTCAAAGGAGGTGAAGAAAAAAGTGTTCTTGGTATCAAAATCAAGACACAAGGAGGCGCTGTTACATTAAAGAGATTTGATGTAGCTTTCAGTGCAAAAACTATCACAAAGTATGCACAAGACATCGCTTTGTACGATGGTTCAGAAGAACTTTACAGATTCGAAGGAATTTCAACTGCTGATTTAGAAGAATTATCTTCGACATCATACAGATTAAGATTCCCATTGAATTTAAAACTTGACAAGAATTCAACACATTATTTCTATGTCAAAGTTAAGGCAAAACAAATTGTTTCAGCAGCATCTATTAATATCACAGTCACAACAAATGATATTAGAGGAGTTGACGGAACAGGTTTGAACCAATATGCTCCATCAGCTATTTTGGAAACAAAAGCAAAAGATGGACATACAAGAACATTCTTATTTGCTACAGAACAAAAAGCTGCTTTAGAAGCATCAAACTATCCAGGAGCACAAGATAAGGTTGCTCAGGTTTCTGAATCTGGCACAACTTATGATGTTGAACTTGGAAAGATTAATGTTAAATCAAAGACAGTTGGTTCAAAATTGAAGACACTTGCTATTACTGTTTATGCATTAGACAAAACAGGAACACCTAAACCAGTTGACCATGTTGTAACAACAGCTCATCTTTATGATGGAGACACTGAATTAGCAGCAGCTTCAATAACTGATACAAATGATGCTGGAACATCAGAAACAGTTACATTCTCAGATCTCTCTGTCCAAATTGACAAAGATACTACAAAGACTTTAACTGTTAAAGTTGATGTACCACAAGTTGAAAATACAGCTGCAACGCCAGCACAAGGAGACTATGTCTACTTTGCATTGGCAGCATCAGAAACAGGACTTACAGCTGATGATGATAACTTGAATGCTATTACTGATCACACTGGTTCAGTTACAGGAAAATATGCTCACTTGTATAGCTATTATCCTGAATTGACTTTGGTCTCAGCAACAGCTTCAAAAACAACATCAGGATTAGCATCAACATCAGATGTCGTTGAAGGTAAGATTACATTCAACGTCAAAGCAGTTGGAGCTGACATCTATGTCACAACAACAGTTGCAACAGGTGTTAATGCAACATCTTCTAACTCAACAGAAAAGGGAACAGATTCAAAGTCGTTGCAATCATCTGCAACAACAGTTGGATCTAACTATGTTGTTTATAGCGGTGAAACAAAATCATTTACTATAAGCGATACAGTTACCCCAGCAGCTGATGGATACTTTGGAGTCAACTTCGACTTCTTCAAGTGGAACACCAGCTCAGCAGGCGCTACATTTGATTGGACAACATCAACATATAGCACTTTCAAGAATGATTGGAAGACACCTACAGTCTACCTTGACTACAGAGCTCCATAATCTTAATTGATTTAGGAATCAGTAGTTTAAGAATAAAACAACCTCCTTAATAGAGGTTGTTTTATTCTATAGAAGTGATTTGACACACATATACTAACGGCTTAGAATTATATGCAAGATTATATTTTAAATAATTCATAATTTTATGAAATTTTTTGATTTTTTTAATAAATTAAAGTCTTGGCAAAAAACTTTATTTGTAATTTTGTTTA
>Ga0116172_10004518_pt1 | contig 11267 bp, 5 predicted proteins | sample AD_UKC083_MetaG_FD_89799 | JGI IMG/M metagenome (GOLD analysis project Ga0116172, IMG submission 89799) | Active sludge microbial communities of municipal wastewater-treating anaerobic digesters from USA - AD_UKC083_MetaG | ecosystem: Engineered > Bioreactor > Anaerobic > Digestate | place: USA...
CACCAGAACTACACCCCGCCAGCGCCCCCACAGGCAGATGCCGCCAGCGCCCTGCAGCAAGCCCTGGCGGCCCCCACGCTGGCCGACGCCGTGCGCGCCACTGCGCCCCAGGTGCCGCTCTATGCCAGCCTGCGCAGCGCGCTGGCGCGCTACCGCGCGCTGGGCAACCCGGCTGCCTGGGCCACGCCCCTGCCGGTGCTGCCGGGCCGTAAGCTCGAACTCGGCCAGGCCTGGGCCGGTCTGGCGCAGCTCACGCAGCGCCTGGTGGTGCTGGGCGACCTGCCCGCCGATGCACAGCCCCCCGCCCTCTACGACGAAGCGTTGCACAACGGCGTGAAGGCGTTCCAGGCGCGCCATGCCCTGGCCACCGACGGTGTGATTGGCAAGGGCACGCTCGATGCACTGGCCGTTTCGCCCGCAGACCGGGCCCACCAGATCGCGCTGGCCATGGAGCGCCTACGCTGGACGCCCCTGCTGCGCGGCCCGCGCATGATCGTGGTCAACATCCCCGAGTTCGTGCTGCGCGCCTACGAGGTGCAGTGCGGGCGCGTGTCGCTGCAACTGGCCATGAAGGTGATCGTTGGCAAGGCGCTGGACACCCGCACACCCCTGTTCGACGAAGACATGCGCTTCATCGAATTCAGCCCCTACTGGAACATTCCGCCGTTGATTGCGCGCAGCGAAACCATTCCCCGGCTGCGGCGCGACCCCGGCTATTTCCAGCAGCAGGGCCTGGAATTTGTCGGCGCCAACGGGCAAGTGCACACCACGCTGGCGGCCGAGCACCTCGATGCCGTGCTGCGCGGGCAGATGCGCACACGCCAGCGCCCCGGCCCCCACAACGCGCTGGGCGACATCAAATTCGTGTTTCCCAACAACAGCAACATCTACCTGCACCACACGCCCGCACCGCTGCTGTTTCAGCGCGACCGGCGGGATTTCAGCCATGGCTGCATCCGCATCGAAGACCCGGTGGCGCTGGCCCAGTTTGTGTTGCGCAACGACCCGGCCTGGCCCGAATCGCGCATCCGCGCGGCCATGGCCCGCGGCCAGTCGGCCACGCTGCGGCTGGCCGAGCCGTTGCCCGTGGTGATTGCCTACAGCACCGCCATCGCCAAGCAGGGCAAGGTGCATTTTTTTGCCGATCTGTACGGCCAGGACCAGCTGCTGGACCGGGCGCTGCGCCAGCAGTCCGAGCAGCGTCGCCTGGGCGCCAGGCCAGGTCTGCCAGCCGGCGCACCATGAAAAAATCCGGTTTCACTTTTTCCTCAGAGCACGCCATGACACAGCCTCTTCACCCCCAGAAACCGGGCCGCCGCCGCTTTCTGGGCCAGGGCAGCCGCTGGCTGCTGACCGGGGCCCTGCTGCCGCTGGCGCAGCCCGCCCTGGCCAGCCTGCCCGGTGCGCGCAGCCTGTCGCTGGACCACACCCACACCGGCGAGCGCCTGGCCCTGGTGTATGCGCTGGGCGAGCAATTGGTGCCGCAGGCGCTGTCCAGTCTCAACCATTTCCTGCGCGACCATTACAGCGGCCAGGAGGGCCTGATGGACCCGCGGCTGTTTCACCTGCTGCACCAGATCCGTCAGGAGTTGCGCGTGCAGCAGCCCTTCCAGATCATTTCAGGCTATCGCAGCCCCGCGACCAACCAGACGCTGCGCACCACACGCGGCGGCGGTGTGGCCAAACACAGCCTGCACATGGACGGCAAGGCCATCGACGTGCGCCTGCCCGGCGTGCCGCTGGCCGACTTGCGCGATGCGGCGCTATCGCTGGGCATGGGTGGCGTGGGCTTTTACCCGCGCGAGCAGTTTGTGCATGTGGACACGGGGCCGGTGCGCCGGTGGTAGGCCAGGACCCACGGCACCCGTCTTCGCGCCTTGGCCTGCGCAGAAACTGGTGCTATAACTGCGCACAAAATGCTACATTTTCAATAGCAATCAGTGCTTTATTCCTGAGCACTAGCGTCCAAAAACATCAAAACGCCCTGCCCCGCCCGCAGGCCGCTGGCCAGGCTGGCCGTGAGCAGATAGCCGCCGGTCGGCGCTTCCCAGTCGAGCATTTCGCCGGCACAGAACACGCCGGGCGCGGCGGTCGCCATGAGGTGCTCGTCCAGCGCCTCGAACGCCACGCCGCCCGCCGTGCTGATGGCCTCGTCGATGGGGCGCGTTGCCACCACAGTGATGGGCAAGGCCTTGATCGCGTGGGCCAGTGCCACGGGATCGTTCATGCCGTCCTTGCCCAGGTGTTCGTACAGGATGCCGGCCTTGATGCCGTCCAGGCCCAGACGGCTCTTGAGGTGGCTCGACAGCGACCGCGAGCCACGCGGGTGGCGCACCTCCACCAGCACACGCTCCGGGCTGTGGTCCGGCAGCAGATCGAGGTGGAACGTGGCGTGGCCGTGGGCCTCGATCTCGTCGCGCAGCAGGTGTGAGGCGGCGTAAACCAGGCTGCCCTCCACCCCGGTGGCCGTGACCACAAATTCGCCCCTTCGGCAGAAACTGCGGCCCTGGCTGTCGGTGAAACCGAGCGCCACGGTCTTGAAAGGCTGGCCTGCAAAACGCTCGGCAAAATGCGGCGTCCAGCCTACGGCCGGCGTGGGCGTGCGGCCCAGCAGCTCCCGCAAAAACGCACGGCGCGTTTCGCCCACGGGCGCATCGGCACGCAACACATCAAAGCCGCAGTTGGCCGGGCGCAGTGGTGCCACGGCCACGCCGCGCTGGGCCAACAGTGGCCCCCAGGCACCATCGGACCCCAGGCGCGCCCAGCTGCCGCCGCCCAGCGCCAGCACCACCGCGCGGGCGGTGACCAGCACCTCGCCTGCGGGCGCGGCAAAACGCAGCGCACCATCATCGGCCCAGCCCAGCCAGCGGTGGCGCATGTGGAACTGCACGCCCTGCGCGCGCAGCCGCTGCAGCCAGGCGCGCAGCAGGGGCGCGGCTTTCATGTCGGCCGGGAACACACGGCCCGACGTGCCCACAAAGGTCTCCACGCCCAGCCCCTGCGCCCAGGCGCGCACCTCGGGCCCGCCAAAGGCCTTGATCAGTGGCTCGATCTGCGGCTGGCGCCCGGCGTAGCGGCTGGCAAAGGGCTCGTGCGGCTCGGAATGCGTAAGGTTGAGCCCGCCCTTGCCCGCCAGCAAAAATTTGCGCCCCACCGAAGGCATGGCGTCAAACAGATGCACCGCCACGCCCGCCTGTGCCAGCACCTCGGCCGCCATCAGCCCGGCAGGGCCACCGCCCACGATGACGGCATCGCAGTGCAAAGGGCTGGCCGCGTCGGTGGCGAGGGGGGTGGGTGCATTCATGGGGAAAACCTTTGGATCGAGAACAATCAATTCAGAACAGGGAGCCTTGGACCGAACCCTGGAGGGAACCTGCAGCCGCATCGCCAGGCCCCGGCGCGGGGGCGAGAGTATGCCGCACGGCCTGCGGCGGCTGATTGGCACCGGCGCCCAAGGCGCCTTCAACGGCGGCTGGGCCATCGTCGTGCACCGGCACCATGCGCCCGTCGCCGGTGAGGAAAGCCGCCCGCACCCGTTCGCCCGGCGCTTGCCCCGACACGGCCACACGGTAGCGCTGCAGCTGCGCCAGCAAAGCGGGCTGGCGCTCGGGCAAGGCGGCGCTCTTGTAGTCGAGCACCCACCAGCCTGCATGCTCGGGCGGCTGGTGGCAGTGCACCAAGCGGTCGATGCGCAGGCTCTGGCCCTGGTAGCGCAGGGGCGCCTCATTGATGGCGATGTCGACCACCGTGGCATCCCAGGCCCAGGCGCCCTCGCCTGCCAGGATGCGCTGCGCGGTCTGGGCGGCAACCCGCGCAGCGCCCACGGTGATGTCGAAGTCCTGCGCCAGCCGCACTACGCGGGCCGCAGGCCAGCCCTGGGCACGCAGCTCGGCCAGCGGCGCACCCGCCACGCCCGCCTGCTCCAGCAACTGGTGCATGGCCTCGCCCAGGCGCGATGCGGGCGTGGACAGCGATGCCTCCAGGTCGGCCGCATCGGCAGCTTGGGCCGCAGCACGGGGCGCGATGCGCAATTCGGCCGGCAGCAAAGGCAGTTCGGCCAGGGTGAAATGCCCGTGGGTGGGCACCCGATCCGCCCCCGTCACCGCACCTGTCACCGCGCCATCCACCACGGCGGCATCGGCCACCAGCGGCGCCAGCCGGTTCCACCAGCTTCCCGGCGCAGACACGCTGGGCAGCACGGACGACAGAGCCAGGCAGTGCTTGGCGCGCGTCATGGCCACGTAGAGCATGTTGAGTTCTTCGCGCTGGCGGGCCTGCTGCTCGGCGGCCAGGGCGCCTTCGGCGCTGGGTGGCGGGCTGGATTCGCTGGCCAGAAAGACAAAACCTGCCGGTTCGGTCCTTTCGCCGGGCCAGTCCACCAGCACGCCCATGGTCTCGGCTTTTTGCGGGCGGGTGTCGGTGTCGAGCAGCAGCACGCAGCGCGCCTCCAGCCCCTTGGCGCCATGCACGGTGAGCAGGCGCACCGCCTGCGCATCGACCCGGCCGGGTGCGCGCACGCCGCCTTTTTTCATGGCCCGTACCAAGGCATAGGGCGTGAGGTAGCGGCCGCCATCGTGCTGCAGCGCGGCCGACAGCAGCGCACGCAGATTGGCCTGCACGGCCAGGCGCTGCGCGGCGGGAGCGGCGGCGGCGAAGCGGGCCAGCACGTCGGCATGCTGGTAGATGGCGTGCAGCGCATCGTGCGGCGGCAAGGCGTCCACCCAGACCTTGTACTGGGTCAGAATGGGCCCTAGCCCTTGCAAATCAATCGGTAGTAGCTCACTTTTTTGCAGCAAATCAAACCAGCTGCAGCCCGCCTGCTCGGGCTGGCGGCGCAGCACGGCCAGGGCCACCAGGGCATCGTCGCCCAGGCCGAACAGCGGCGACTTGAGCGCGCGCGCCAGGGCCAGGTCATGCCCGGTGGACACCAGCGCATCGAGCAGCGCCACCACATCCTGCACCTCGGGCGCGTCGAACAGGTCGGCCTTTTCGGGCTGCACGCAGGGCAGGTGCAGGGCGCGCAAGGCGTCCTGCATGGCGGCGAGCCGGTCGCGCTTGCGCGCCAGCACGAGCACTTCGTTGGCTGGCGTGCCTGCGTCAATCTGCGCCGCCACCCAGGCGGCGGCCTGCGTGCATTCACGCATGCGCTGGGTTTCTTCGGCCTCGTGGCGCGGCTCGGTCAGGCTGTCGCGCCAGGCGAACGGGTCGGCGCCCGCGCCGCCGTCGGCATCGGGCGGCAGGATGGCCGGCAGGCGCAGCAGCACACCGGGGTCTTTCGATTCAGTGGTGTGGTCGCGAAAGCCGCTGGTTTCGTGCTGCGCCTGGGCGCTGCCCATGACATGGTTCACGGCGGCGATCACGCCCTGGGCGTTGCGGCGGGTGTGGTCGCAGCTGAGCAGGTCGCCCCCCAGGCCGTCGCGCACAAAGGCCTGCGCGGCGATGAACACCTGCGGCTCGGCGCGGCGAAAGCGGTAGATGCTCTGCTTGGGGTCGCCCACGATGAACACGCTGGGTGCCGCAGCCCCGCCGCCAGAGCCCGCGTAGCCCGACAGCCAGGCATGCAGCGCCTGCCACTGCAGCGGGTTGGTATCTTGAAATTCGTCCACCAGCAGGTGGCGGATGCGCGCGTCCAGCCGCTCCTGCACCCAGCCCGAGAGGATCGGGTCGGCCAGCATGACCAGCGCCGTGCGCTCCACGTCGTTCATGTCCACCCAGCCATGCTGCTGCTTGACGGCGGCAAACTCTGCAATCAGGCAGCGCGCCAGGCGAGCCATGCGCTGCTGGTGCTGCCAGGCGTCGTGCTGGCGGCGCGCGGTGAGCAGGCGTTGCAGCTCAGGCTCGGCCTCCTGCGCGGCGGCAAACTTTTCGAGGTTCTTCGAGAGCCGGTCTTCCTTGGCCACGAACAGGGCACGGCGCAGCAGGTCAAGACGCTGGTTGAGGTCGTCACAGGCCAGCGCATCGATGAGGGCGTCGGCCGCCTTTTGCGGTGTCTTGTTGGCCTCGGCTCCCAGCGCCTTGGCGCGGGCCAGCCAGCGCTGGCGGCAGGCGTCGCCCTGCAGCGCATCGGCGGGTTCATTCAAACCGGCCAGCTCCGGGTACTGCAGCTGAAACGGCGGCACCGAAGCATCGACCACGCCCGCCGCATCGGCCAGGTCGAATTCGACCCGCTTGGCCAGCGCCGCCGCCAGCGCCTTGTGCGTTTGCGAGCGGCCATGGCGGGCCACCACGGCCTCGTAGTCGGCCCGCAGGCCGCTGCTTGCGGCCACGGTGTGCAGGAACGGCCCCCACACCTCGCGCACGGCCTCGGCATCGTCTTCGAGCAGTTCGAAGTGGGAAGGCAGCCCCTGCGCCTGCAGCAGCGCCAGCGGCGCCGTGCCGAGCAACGCGGCAAACCAGCTGTGGAAGGTACGGATCTGCACCGGCCGGCCGCTGGCCAGCATTTGGCGGTAGAGGTTTTGCAGCGCCTCGCGCTGATCTACTGCGCGCTCGGGGCGGATGCCCCTGGCAACCAGCTCGCGGGTCAGGTCGTCCAAGGGGGCCAGGGCAAAGGCTTCAAGCCATTCCTGCAGACGCTGGCGCATTTCGCCCGCCGCCTTCTTGGTGAAGGTAATGGCCAGGATCTCGTGCGGCGCGGCGCCGTCGAGCAAGGCGCGCAGCATGCGCGAGACCAGCATCCAGGTCTTGCCCGCGCCCGCGCAGGCCTCCACGGCCACGCTGCGCGCGGGGTCGCAGGCGATGGCGTAAAAGGCCTCGCGCGAAACGGGGTGGCCGTTGTGTTCGTAGGCCGCAGTCGTGGGGGCGTGTTCGGTCACCGGCGGGGCCTCAGTCATTCCAGAAATCTTTTCGGCACAGCCCGCGTGCGGCGCAGTAATCGCACACAGCACCCTCGCCCAGTGCGGGCAGCGGTGCGCCTGCGGCAATGCGGGCAAAGTCATGCTGGATGCCTTCAACCAGCAAGTCACGCAGGTGCACCACCTCTTCCTGTTCGTGCAATTGCGTCTCGCCCCGCTCACCCACGTTGACGTAGGCGGCGCGCAAGGTGTCGTGGCTCAGCAAGGCGGCGTAGAACGCAAGCTGGGTGTCTTCGGCACCGGCTTTGATGCGGGCAGTGGTCGTGCCGATGTTTTCGGTCTTGTAGTCGATGACCAGCGGCGTGGGCTCGCCCGTGGATGAGACAGCGTCGATGCGATCGATGGTGCCCACCAACTGCAAGGCCCCAAGCGGCTGGCTGGTTTTGACCTCGGCCTGCCGGAACTGCCCGCCCGCCTGCTCATGCTGCGCAAGCCAGCGCAAATAACCATCGCGCACCTGCGGCCAGCCGGCAGCAAATGGCAGAAAGTCGCCCTCATCCAGGCCTTGCTGCTGCGTGACGGCCTGCGCGGCGCTGTCCATGCGGGCCACGCGGGTGGCCGCGTCGTCTGCGGGGTCGGCCCGCAACACCTCATGAAAATGCTGCAGCACCGCGTGCAGCCAGTTGCCAAAGTCGCGTTTGTCCACCTCTGCGGCCAGTTCGTCGGCCTCCTGCAGGCCCAGCTGGCGCAGCGCAAAGAAGCGGTAGGGGCAATGGCGCAGGTCGGCGTACGCGGTCGACGACAGGCGTACCACCGGCAGCGCCCGCCCATCGGGCAGGGGCCGCGCCGTGGGGTTGGCCGCCACGCTGCGCTGGCTGCGGTCGTCGGCACCTTTGGTTGCTCCGCCGTCAAGGTGCAGCGCCAGCACCAAGGCACTGGCCAACAATGGCTCGCCGCCTTCGTCGCCTGTGCGCCAGAGCACATCCACCGCAGGTGTCTGCAGCGCGTGTTGCCAGGCGGCGCGCTGGGCCACTTCCAACGATTCGCGCGTAGGCAGGCCCCAGACCTGGCGCTGCGCCTGCGTCCAGTCGCCCACCGGTTCGGGCGAAGGCTGCAGGCGCTTTTCATCGCAGCCGGGCAGCACCAAGGCGGCAAAGGGCCGGGCCAGCAACTGGGGCAGGGGCACAACGACCACGGGCGCATCGCCCGCTTCGCGGGGCACATAGCGCGCGGCCTCCAGCACCTCGTTGGCCCAGCGCGTGAACTCGGCCAGGGCCATGCTGCGGCCCGCGCTGTCCCAGCCCTCGAGTTCGGCCTCCTGGCCGGTCTGCAAGCGCAGCGCCGCCAGCACGCGGGCGCCTGCGGCGTCCGTTTCGAGCCCCGGCCATTGGCCACTGGCCACCAGCAGGGAGCGCAGGGCCTGCAGCCACTGCGCCAGCGGGCGTGGCGCGCGCAGGCCCTCGCGCCAGTCCTGCGCCAGCGCCACACAGGCCGCCAGCGCAGGCTGGTCCGACCAGCTCCGCCCTGCAGCGCCCGACCAGGTAGCCACCGTGGCCTTGCGCAATGCACGCTCCAGGGCATTGAGCACCGTGGGCTCGATCGCCGGCGCGTGCTTGAGCCAGTCCAGCACCTCATCGGCCGATGCATTCCAGGCCGAGGCCTTGAGCGCGGCCATCAGCTGCGCGGCCGCCCGGGTGGTGGACAGCGTCCAGCCGTTTTCATCGCGCACCGCCACACCAGAGCTGGCCAAATGCGCGCCAATGCGGCGCGTGAGGGCGCGGTCGTTGGCCGCCAGCGCCACCGGGGTGCGGCCCGCCAGCACATGGGCCAGCACGCAGGCGGCAGCGCGCTGGGCCTCGTCCTCGGCATCCTGCGCTACGTGCAGAGCAATGCGGCCGCAAGTGATGGCATCCGTTGCCGCTGTGGGCAACGCCAGCGCCTTGTCGCCCCAATGGGCCTGCAGGGCCTGCGCCAGGGGCTCTGCCTGAAAGCCTTGCAACACCACCAGGGCGTCCACCGACTGGCGCACGCCAGGCTCGAACAACACATCCGTGGCATGGCGCGAGGCGAGCACCCATTCGAGCGCAATACGGGCCACCACCGCCTCGAAACGCAGGGTGGAGCCTTCGTCAGGATCCGGCAAAAGGCTGCGCGCCTGCAGGCCCCAGGCCTCGCGCTGCTCCGCAGGCACGGCCGCCACCACAGGCGCCAGCTGAGCCGCCGCCTTTTGCAGGGGCGCAGCCAGCACATCGCGCTGGGCGGCCAAGCCGGCGCGATCGAGCAAGGCACGCGCCGTGAGGGTGTCGCGCGCCACATCGCCGGCCAGATCGTCGCCCTGCGGCACAAAGGCGGCCAGCTGACGGGCCCAGTTGCGCGTGGTTTCGAAACGGGGCGCAAACCCTTCGGCCTGGTGCAGGGCCCAGTAGCGCTGCGCCCACGGCATGAGCTGGGCATAGGGCAGCAGCACCACCGTGCGCGCCGGATGGGCCCCCAGCGCCTGCATGTGCGCCTGCACCTGAGCGAGTACCCGCTGCCACAGGGCCGCGCACTGATCGCTTTTCGCTATGACTGTCATAGCGTCGCAAGGCCCGGCCACACCGGTGAACGTGGGATTGGTTTCTGTCACAATGCCCAGACTTTAAACGTACACCGGTCGCAACCCGCTCGAAAACAAGGAATCCGCAATGGCCAGCGAACTCATCAAACATCTCTCCGACGCCAGCTTCGAAGCCGACGTGCTCAAGTCCGGCACACCGGTGCTGGTGGACTACTGGGCCGAATGGTGCGGCCCCTGCAAGATGATCGCCCCCATCCTGGACGAAGTGGCAGGCACCTACCAGGGCAAGCTGCAGATCGCCAAGATGAATGTGGACGAGAACCGCGAGATCCCCGCCAAGTTCGGCATCCGCGGCATTCCCACGCTGATGCTGTTCAAGGATGGCCAGCTGGCCGCCACCAAGGTGGGCGCCATGAGCAAGGCACAACTGACCGCCTTCATCGACCAGCAACTGGCCTGATCGCGAGCGGCCTGCCAGCGCCCTTGTTCCAGGGGCTGCCGGCAGGGCCAGTGCCCGGTGGCTCTCCCACCTGAAGCCACCTTCAGCGGGCAACCAGGCCCGCACGCATTTTTTCCTGTCATAATTTCGCCAGATCACCGGTTTGCACGCATTGGCAGCCGGTTCGAGATCCCCAGGCACACCGGGGCTGCAAACAGCGGCTCTCCCGGCTCCCGCCACTCCCCCCAGATTCACACCAGCTCCGCCAAGGAGTCCATCCATGCACTTAAACGAACTCAAGGCACTGCATGTGTCTGAAGTCCTGAAGCAGGCCGAAGAGCTTGAAATCGAGAACACCGGCCGCATGCGCAAGCAGGAGCTGATGTTTGCAATCATCAAAAAGCGCGCTAAGACCGGGGAACAAATCATTGCCGACGGCGTACTGGAAATCCTGCCCGACGGTTTCGGTTTTTTGCGCAGCCCGGACACGAGCTTCACCGCCAGCACGGACGATATCTACATCAGTCCCAGCCAGGTGCGTCGTTTCAATCTGCACACCGGCGACATGATCGAAGGTGAAGTCCGTACGCCCAAGGATGGCGAGCGTTACTTTGCCCTGAACAAACTCGACTCCGTCAACGGCGGCCCGCCGGAGCAGAACAAGCACAAGGTGATGTTCGAGAACCTGACGCCGCTGTTCCCCAAGGAGCAGATGCGCCTGGAGCGCGACGTCAAGAGCGAAGAGAACATCACCGGCCGCATCATCGACATCATTGCGCCCATTGGCCGCGGCCAGCGCGCCCTGATCGTTGCCCCGCCCAAGAGCGGCAAGACGGTGATGATGCAGCACATCGCCCACGCCATCACAGCCAACAACCCCGACGTGCACCTGATGGTGCTGCTGGTGGACGAGCGCCCAGAAGAAGTGACCGAAATGCAGCGCACGGTCAAGGGCGAGATCATCGCCTCCACCTTCGACGAGCCCGCCGCACGCCACGTGCATGTGGCCGAGATGGTGATCGAGCGCGCCAAGCGCCTGGTCGAACTGAAGAAGGACGTGGTGATCCTGCTGGACTCCATCACCCGCCTGGCCCGCGCCTACAACAACGTCGTGCCGTCGAGCGGCAAGGTGCTGTCGGGTGGTGTGGACGCCGCCGCGCTGCAGCGCCCCAAGCGCTTCTTTGGCGCGGCGCGCAAGGTCGAGGAAGGTGGCTCGCTCACCATCATTGCCACCGCACTGGTGGATACCGGCAGCCGCATGGACGAAGTGATCTTTGAAGAATTCAAGGGCACGGGCAACTGCGAAATCCACCTGAACCGCCGCCTGTACGAAAAGCGCGTGTTCCCCGCCATCGAGCTCAACAAGAGCGGAACGCGCCGCGAAGAGCTGCTGCTGGCGCCCGAGATTCTGCAAAAGACCCGCATCCTGCGCCAGTTCATGTACAACATGGACGAGATCGAGTCGATGGAGCTCATGATC
>Ga0116172_10004520_pt1 | contig 11262 bp, 10 predicted proteins | sample AD_UKC083_MetaG_FD_89799 | JGI IMG/M metagenome (GOLD analysis project Ga0116172, IMG submission 89799) | Active sludge microbial communities of municipal wastewater-treating anaerobic digesters from USA - AD_UKC083_MetaG | ecosystem: Engineered > Bioreactor > Anaerobic > Digestate | place: USA...
AAGAAGCATCCATGACCACATCGGCAATGCTCGGCGTTTTTCGTTCTCAGCCCTCGACGCGTATGGAATTTTTAAATCGCATTGCCTCCGAAGAGAAAATTTAAGCTTTGCCTTTGCGGCGGAAAATTTCGACGCCAACTCGCGCTGTATTAGAGACTTTTTTGGGTTTCTCCACGCGAATGCGGACAGCTTCAAGTGGATAATTCTGCAAAAGAAAGCGAGAAAGGTGGCTGGCTAAAGCTTCTACCGTGTGAAATTGCGTTTGAGAGACCTCTGCTGCAACCGCTTTAGAAATGGTGGAATAATTGATAGTGTCGAGGATGTTATCGCTCTCGCCAGCAGGGAGAAGGTCACGGTAGAGCGTAAGGTTTATGAGCAGGATTTGGGGCTTATCGCGTTCTGGATGTTTGACACCGATGATGCCTGTCGCTTGTAGATCTGTGATGATGATTTTATCCATGGTCACCTCTTGGGCTAATTTTACGACAAAAGGAACTGAGCATTGAAAATCGTTTGCTTTTCGATTAATCCTATTTTTTCAAATCAAGTTACTGGTGGTGCTTCAAAGCACTTTATGAATATTTGCCAAACCTTGGAGCAGCATGGGCATGAGGTTATAGTGCTCTGCGCTCAGGCGGATGCAAACCATAAACCTTTCACTTTTGGTAGGAATATACAGGTTAAACCCGAGCTGCCATTTCACATACCTTTCCCTCAGCCTTATCAGCTGCCACCCGGAGATTTAGCTCTGATTTGTGAGATGGTTGCCCAGGAGTTGAAGACCGCTGATCGATTCTACATGCATGACGGTGAATTGTTGCTTCCCTTCCTTTATCAACGCGTTCCCACGGTGAGTTCTTTTCGCGATAACTATTATCCTGAATCCATCTTGGGCACTTTTCTGACTCAAGCAGATGCGATCATCGCGGTTTCCGATTTCTCGGCAGAGGTGATTAAAGCCTCGGCTGGGAGAGTTATCCCAGAATTGAAAAAACGAATCCATACCATTCCTAACGGAATTGATACCCAGCTTTACCACGCAGTGGACCCTACACTGGTTTTCCACCGCTATGCACTGAACCCATCCATTCACCAGATTATTCTGCACCCTCACCGCCCCGAAGCTGGGAAAGGATTAATGCAAACGATCCTCGTTGTGGAAAAATTAGTAAAAACTTATGGTTTTACACATGTGCGCGTGCTCGTCCCCCAGTGGTTAGGCGAGATGAATGGGCAATTAGAAAGCGAATTTCATACTCAAATTTCTGCAGAGCTACAAAGCCGAGGATTAGAAGAACATTTCATCTTTCACCCATGGCTTAGCCAAAAGGAAATGCCAGCATACTATTCAGCTGCCCGCCTGACGCTTTGCCTGGGGAATCAGGTGGAGGCTTTTGGAAATGTGGCTTACGAATCCTTAGCTTGCGGTACGCCCAGCATCGTAGCGAAGGTCGGGGTGCATCGCAGCCAGCTGCCCGATATGCTCATCGACAAAGTAGAGTACGGTGATGTTGATGCTGCTGCTCAGATTGCAGCGACGATTTTGCGCGAACATACCCGCGTTCGAGGGGAGCGATTAGAACAAATACTCAAGTACTTTTCCCTCGAGCACCAATTGGAGGCTTACGCACAAATCATTACACAAGCTGAAATACTTCCCAAGATGGAAGAAAAAACCTTAGAAATTTCGCTAGAAACCAGATTTCAGTTAGCACCCTGGTGTTACCTTTCCTCACGCGGGATTTTTCACGATTACCATGCAAATTACTATCGCATCCCGGAGCTCGAATCTTGGTTATCAGAAATCAATACAGTTCGTTTTACTGAAAAAAGAGGGCATTCTATTTCATGGGATGAAATGCTGCAGTGGTACCGGATGGGGATCATAGTTCCTCTGACAGATTAAGCCCACTCACCACCATCAATGCGAATCACCGTACCTGTCATGAAATCTTGGTGCAGGATATGAAGCACATTCTCTGCAATGATTTCGGGATTGCCAATGCGCTTGAGGGGGATACGCCTTTCCGCCAGATCTTGCAGGTCTGCGTCTTCATGACCCGCTAGAGGGAGCATAACTCCCGGCGCGATAGCGTTTACGGTAATATGAGGGGCCAATTCCAAAGCAAAGAGAGCGGTCATCTCATTGATACTGCTTTTGGTGAGGCGGTAAGCGAAATGGTCTGGTTGATGGCGGAAGACTTTAGCATCAGAAATATTGATCACTTTTCCTTGGAAACCTTCTGGCAGCTGTTGGGCAAAGGCGCGGGTCAATAATAAAGGAGCATAGAGATTGAGCCTGAAGGTCTGATCGAGGATTTCTGGAGTAGTATCCATGCCCTTACCTTTTAGGTAAATCCCGGCGTTATTGATGAGAATATCAATATGGCCAAAAGCAGTTGTTACGGCTTGCATTAACTGTAGCAGCTGATTTGGATCAGATAAATCCGCTTGAAAAATCTCTGCTTGCACACCCACATTAAGCGAAGCAATTTGTACCTCGCGCACTTCTTCTGCAGAGTGGTGGTAGTGTAGCGCCAAGTTGCAGCCTTCAGCGGCTAGAGCGAGTGCGATAGCTCTACCAAGGCGAATGCCGCTGCCGGTTATCAATGCGTTCTTCCCTTTGAGCTCCATTCAGACTCCTTTTGGTGATTGTGATAATTGCTGCCTAAATTGAAAGTATTGTATAATTTTTAGAAGTTGCTTTCAAGAAACTGTGGAGACTTTGAGGTGAAATTTCTTTGTGTTGACCCCGGAGAAGTGCGTATCGGTGTGGCAATCAGCGATGAAACTGGTACATTAGCGCGCCCACTCGCTATTCTCGGTCACATCTCACGGGAGATTGATGCAAAGGCAATTATGCAATTGGCGCTTCAAAACCAAGCGGATGCCATTGTTGTTGGTCAAGCTCTAGATAGTGACGGCAAACCTGGGCCTAAAGCGCGCTCTGCAGAAAGGTTAGCAGAGGCTTTACAAGCACTCGGAGAAACGCCCATTTACCTTTGGGATGAGAGCCATTCCTCTCAAAAAGCAGCTGAGCTGCGCATAGCAAGCGGTGTATCCCGAAAGAAGCGCAGCCAACCGATCGATGACTTGGCAGCAGCGGTGATCTTACAGGATTTCTTAGAGAACCACCATAGGACTATGAAAACAAATGACACAATACAATAAATCTTCCGTCTTTCCTAAATTCTTGGTTATTGTATTGGTGATTTTGCTTGTGGCACTTATCGGCACGCTCATTGGTGCACCAACAATCGCAGCAAGGTCGTTTGGTCCAGCGGATCGTAGTCTGAACCCTATATTACGAGCGCATTATGCTATCACGCTTTTACGGGCGAAAGATGAATTGCTCACCAGTGCACAAGAGTCCAACTATCCGCGTAAATTTAGCATCGAACCAGACGAATCTGTCGAAGCGCTGTGCCGGCGGCTCGAGGATGAGGCTTACACATCCTCAGGGGCGCTCTTCTGCACTTACTTAGTCTACTCTGGTCTGGATCGCAAAATTCAATCGGGAACGTTTACACTCAAACCGGAACTCAGCAGTATTGAAATTGCCCAAACGATTACAAACCCAGAAGCACGCGATATTGCTTTTTATATCTATCCCGGTTGGCGCTTAGAAGAGATCGCCGCAAGCATCGACCTTTGCGGTTTTGAGTTTAGCGGCAAAGCGTTTTTAGACTATGCCTACGCGCCGCCAGAAGACGTACGGACGCAGCTTCAACTCCCGACACAAGCTTCTTTAGAGGGTTACCTCTACCCAGATGAATACAGCCTTGAACCGCATATTGACTTGAAAAGCACAGTAGAAGTCTTCCTATCTAATTTCCGTGCACACATGCAATCTCCAAAGTTACTGGCAGGTATTGCAGCGCAGAACCTCAGCTTTCACGAAGCGCTGACCTTAGCCTCGATCATTGAGCGTGAAACCCGCGCTGATGAAGAAAAAGCCATAATAGCATCGGTTTTCAATAACCGCATCGCCGAAGGGATGCGCTTACAGACTGATCCAACGGTCCAATATGCCCTCGGTTTTGACGAAATAGAACAAACATGGTGGAAAACCCATTTGACAGAAGCAGACCTCCAAGTCGATTCACCTTACAATACTTATCTTTATGCTGGTTTACCGCCCGGACCCATTGCAAATCCAAGCCTGACTTCGCTTGAAGCGGTTGCATACCCAGCACAAACACCTTACTTTTATTTTCGCGCGAAATGTGATGGGAGTGGAACCCATGCTTTTTCCGTCACATATCAAGAGCATTTAAATAACGCTTGCCCTTAAGCATCAAAAGGAGGATTTATGATTACATTAGGTATTGATATCGGTGGATCTGCCATCAAAGGTGCACTTGTCGACCTTGATCAGGGGAAGTTAGTTTCTGAGCGGGTGCGTTACGAAACAGAACCACTGTTTAAACCCAGGGTTGCGGCGGAGTTGGTGGAAAAAATCCGCAAAAAGCTGGATTACCATGGTGTCATCGGGGTTGGTTACCCCGGCGTAGTCAAGAAAGGCATTGCATATACGGCAGCCAATTTGCATAAAAACTGGATCGGCACGGATATTGCCCAATTACTCTCTAACCAAACGGGGCAGCCCGTAACCGTTCTCAATGATGCTGACGCAGCTGGCTTAGCTGAGATGCGTTTTGGGATTGAAGATGCCCATTTTTATAAGACCGTATTTTTCCTAACTGTAGGCACTGGGATTGGTTCAGCTATCTTCGTTGACGGGCATCTTTTACCGAATACAGAGCTAGGTCACCTTGAGGTGCGCGGAAAAGAGGCTGAACATCGTGCTTCTGATGCAGTCCGAAGACAGAGAAAACTCAGCTGGAAACAATGGGGAAAACGCTTTACCGAAGTACTCAATACTTACGAAAATTTAATCAACCCCGATCTTTTTATTATTGGCGGTGGGATTAGCTCTAAGTACGAAATATATGCTGAGTATCTTAAAATCCAAACGAAAATCTTACCAGCAAAGTTGGAGAATCTAGCTGGGATTATTGGCGCAGCTATGGCTGCAAAAGAAGCTGAGCTCCATTAAAGCGAATTAGAGCAGCGCTTCGTAGCCTGGACCTTTTTCGAAAAATTCACGATTAGCTTGGATAGCTGGGGTGAGGTCTACAATCTCACCTTCTGTGAGTACGCGGGTGGCTGATATATGAACAGGGTCGCCTTCGTAGGTGGTTGTATCCAAAGGCTGGTCATAACCTGGTGTCCCTACTGGCGCACTGAGCACTTCGCCACCCCGAGCAACGTAGGCTGAGGGTACATCTTGCAGCGTAAAAATGGCGCCATAAGGACATTCTGGGATGCACGCTCCACAATCAATGCAAGTATTCGGGTCGATATAGTAGAGTGGCCATTCGGTTTCTGGTTTACCGGGAACAATACAAGAAACTGGGCAGACTGCCATACATCCGCCATCTCGAAGACATAAACTGGTGATTACAAACGCCATTTTCTACTCCAAAGGTAAAATTAATGAAGTAAGTTTATCATAAGAAAAAGACACCGAAGTTGAAACCTAAGAAACCGATTAACCCTTATCTCCTCCTTCTCATTGGGATTTTAGCGGTCTCCACTGCAGCGATCTTTATCCGCTTAATTCTGCTCGAAGCGAGCGCATTGGTCATTGCAGCTTACCGCTTGGCACTTTCAGCCCTTATCAGCGGCGTCCTGCTGCTCATTTCTCATAAGGGCGAGCGCACTCCACTCAATCGTAAAGATATCGGTTTGCTTGTCCTTTCGGGTGTGTTTCTCGCAGCGCACTTTGCTGCTTGGATTACCTCTTTAGAATTTATCAGTGTAAGCAGCTCTGTGATTTTAGTAACAACAACCCCGCTCTGGGTAGCGCTGCTTTCGCCAATCGTGCTCAAAGAAAAAGTGGGCTCACGCTTTTATTGGGGCATGGCTGTAGCAATCATCGGAGGAATTTGCATTGCCATAAGTGGTCCATGCCGCCTCAGCACAACTGGGCTCAGTTGTTCAGGCAGTGTTTTTGAACGCGGCAGCCAAACGCTCTGGGGTATGGCTTTAGCCCTTTTTGGCGCTTGGATGGCTTCGGGTTATATGTTGATCGGTCGAAAAATGCGCCTTAAATTGGATAATTTAAGCTACACAACGTCTGTTTATACCGTTTCTGCCATAGTTTTGATTTTGGCGCTTATTTTGCGCGGAGAAAAGGTTTTGGGTTATTCCCCCCAAATTTATGCCCTTTTCGTAGCGTTAGCAGTTATCCCGCAGCTATTAGGGCATTCCGTTTTGAATTACTCCTTAGAAGTTTTGCCGGCAACGATTGTTTCTATGGCGTTATTAGGAGAACCTGTTGGTTCTACCATATTGGCGGTTATTTTCTTAAACGAAATACCGTCGATTTTAGAAATCATCGGCGGTATTTTTATTCTGCTGGGTATTGTGATTTCAGTGCTGCCCGAACGCAAGCCTAATGTGGTTTGACCGTTTCAGATAATTCTGCATTGAGCTTGGCGGTATAACGCGCTTTCTCCTCAGGTGGCAGCCGACTGTAGAGCAGATTCAGCTCCCACATACGCTGGCGTAAAGGCTCGCTGATCGCATCGGGAAGCATGCGCCATGCCCAATTACTCCCTTGGGAACCTGGTAAGTTCATGCGCGCTTCAGCGCCTAAGGAGAGCAAATCCTGCATAGGCGCAACGACATCATTCGCGACTGATTGCCAAATGGCACGCATCATCGACCAAGAAATATCCTCTCCAGAAACATTGAGATAGCGCCGGCAAAAGTCCTGCTCGCGTGCCGAAGCCTGCTCATACCAACCACGCGAGGTGTTATTATCGTGCGAGCCGGTGTAGGCAAAACAATTCACCGGGTAATGGTGGGGAAGGAAGTCGTCCTCAGGATCACCTGTAAAGGCAAACTGGAGGATTTTCATCCCTGGGAGGTTGAAACTATCCCGCATGTCTTCCACATCGGGTGTGATGACGCCCAAGTCTTCAGCGATAATGGGCATTGCTGGGAACCTCTGTTGGAAAGCGGTAAAAATCTCCTTACCTGGTCCAGGCACCCATTCTCCCTTGCGTGCAGTGGTCTCCCCAAAGGGCACATGCCAAGCAGCTGCGAAACCGCGGAAATGGTCCAGACGAACGAGATCAACCAATTTCAACACAGCTGCCATACGGTCGAGCCACCATTGGTAGCCTTGCGTACGATGAACATCCCAGTTATAAAGCGGATTACCCCATAATTGGCCATCCCGGGAAAAATAATCCGGCGGCACGCCCGCAACAAAGGTTGGGTTGAGCTCCGCGTCCATCAAAAATAAGTTCGGATTTGCCCAAACGTCTGCGCTATCCAGAGCGATCACAAAGGGCACATCGCCGATAATCAGGATGCCATTTTGTTTAGCATAGGCATGCAGCTTTTCCCACTGGTTAAAGAAAAGAAATTGATTAAACTGTTGCTTTTCTATGCTTTCAGCATGTTTTCCAGAAAAGTCTGCCAAAGCTTGAGGGTCACGATATTTCAAGGGTTCCGGCCAAAGGCTCCATTGCTGTCCATTTTGGCTTTCTTTGATTGCCATAAATAAGCTGAAATCCGCAAGCCACGCTTGGTTTTCTTCGCGAAAACGGTCGAAGGCAGTTTTTATTGCGTTAGACCGCAGTGCCTGAAAACGGGCATAAGTGCGGTCTAAAAGCCTATTCTTCCAGATAATGACTGGCCCAAAATCGACGCGATCTGCGGAAAATCTAGGACGGTCAGCTATGTCTGAGATTTCTAATAAGCCATCTTCAATAAGAAGCAGGGGGCTGACTAATAAGGGATTACCAGCAAAAGCAGAAAAACACTGGTAAGGAGAATCACCATAGCCAGTTGGGCCGAGGGGTAGAATCTGCCACATTTGGCAGCCTGAACCTTTTAGGAAGTCAATCCAGCGGTAAGCTTCGGGACCCAAATCGCCGATACCATCGGGACCCGGGAAACTGGTTGGGTGAAGTAAAATTCCGGACGCACGCTCTGTAAGCATAAAATTTTTCCTCGCTTATTATAAATTTTGACTTAATTCTTGATATATTTGCAGGTATTGGAGAGCAGACCGTTTCCAGGAAAAATCCGTAGACATAGCATTGCGCTGCAGCCGATACCAGATTTGTTTGTTCTTAAAAATATTCAGAGCCGTTTCAAGAGCATTATTTAACCCATCAGCGGTCTTTTCTTCGAACAAGAACCCAGTTGCCCTTTCAGGTGAGGTATGAAAATCGATAATCGTGTTTTTCAACCCACCTGTCGCTCTGGCTACCGGCACATTGCCATAGCGCATTGCGATCATTTGGGAGAGTCCGCATGGTTCATAGAGAGAAGGCATTAGGAATATATCTCCGCTTGCGTATAGTTTATGTGATAAAGCATTATCGTACGTTAATATGCTGACGATTTTATCTGGATATGTCTCTGCGATTTCCTGCGCGCGTTCTTCTAATTCTTTAGCGCCTGTGCCAAGGATCACTAACTGCCAAGCCTGATCATCCAGATCCGGTAATGCATCGAAGATCAATCCAATGCCTTTCTGAAAATCAAGGCGGCTGACAACGGTGAGCAAGGGGATTTCTGGGTTAATTTCCAGGCCTAATTCGCGCTGAAGATCGAGCTTATTTAGCTGCTTGCTGTGTAAACGATCGATGGAATAAGGATGTCCGATAAATTCATCCGATTCCGGGTTCCATTTCTCGAGGTCGATGCCATTCACGATTCCGCTAAGCTTATCCTGATGCAGCCTTAAGTACCCATCCAAACCACAACCGTAATCAGGGGTTAATATCTCCTCTGCGTATCCAGGGGATACGGCGATGATACGGTTGGCAGATGCTAAGCCAACGGGTAACGGGGTCAGGCGCGCCCAATCAGGTAGGTCTGGGTCGCTGCAAGGTGAAAAGCCCAAATCCGTCATTGCTGCATCAGCACCATATCCGTTATATGGGAGATTGTGAATGGTAAGGATGGTTTTCGTCTGAGCGAAGAAGGGATCGTCCTTATATAAGTCTTTGAGTGCATAGACCGCTAAGGCAGTGTGCCAGTCATTAGCGTGCAAAACATCTATCTTCCAGTCGATAAAGCGCATGGCTTCCAGAAGGGCGACAGAAAAATGAGCATATTTCCGCCCATCTAATGTCGCATCCCCATAATAGATAGGCGAATTATGGTTAATTCCATCGCTATCCAATAAATATGTTATGACGCCGTCAAGATCAATAACATAGAGATCGCAAAGTGATTGACCTGTCTTAGTTTTTATAGGGAATGATCCTATCCAACCCACCGGCGGATTCTTCTCCTTGATGACTGCGTGAAAAGGAATTACCAGACGAATATCCACGTATTCTTCAGCAGTGCGTTTGATTTCAGCTGGCAATGCGCCCGCAACATCCCCCAAACCGCCAACCTTGGCTAATGGCTCTGCCTCAGAACATGCAAAAAGGACATGGAGGTTTTCTGCGGGGCTCATGGCTACTCTTCTCCTTCTTCAACGAGATAAATATAATCTTTAGTAACCAATGGTTGTGAGGCTAAGCCTAAAGCCTCCAATAATTTCTGCATCAGTTTAACTTTATGCTGGGCATCTTGGCGGCTCCAGGTGCGGCTTTTTATTTCCACAAATTTGCCCAAGTTAGGTTTGGTGACTTCATCCAAGTTTACGAAGAATTCTGTACCCTCGAACTTAATCAAGAAACGGCGGCGGTCTTTTACAATCTCCTCGATTGCCACGGGTTTGAAATATTCTCGATAAAATCGTAAGCTTTGTGTTGCCGGAGCCAAATAACGGCTGCGAGAAAGCATAATCTCCTCGCCATTTAAGTGGGATTTCTCTCTCGTTTCCCCTATCAGCGTCAGGCGGGAACGGACATTGGTAATCTCACCATTTTCGCCGATAAACTCATCCTCACGGTAGCGCAAGCGGCCTTGGCTTGGGTCTGCCTGTCGGAAGTATGTATCGTATTCGTGATAATGGCGCTTTCGCACAATCTCAATGCCAGGCTGATTGAGTGCTTTCAGCACTGGCTCTAAATCGTCCACACGCACCTTAACTTGTACTTCAAAGCTCTCTTCTTGCATCGTACCCCCAATAGCAACCAGCTTGGAGAGCACAGACTCCTCTCGATCTTTCAGGAATAGGTCGATTTCCGTTGCAATATCTTGAGCTTCTGCAATCAAGGCTTGTTCATCGAGTGTAAGCAGCGTTTGATCGCGCATCAGCCACGCACCGTTGACCATCACATCGGTGATATCTGTTGATTTGCTCGCGTAAATAATCTGAGCATAGATGTTATCGCCATTACCTCGGAAGCGAGGTTGATTATGCAGCGGTGAAATGTCCATCAAGATCAAGTCTGCACGCTTTCCTGGCTCCAAACTGCCTGTAATATCTCCGATATGCAGCGCTTTGGCACCCATACTGGTAGCCATCGCCAGCGAAATTTTAGCCGGCAGAGCTGTAGGATCCTCACTCACTGCTTTAGAAACCAAGCTCGCCAACCGAATTTCGTCGATCATATCCAGGTCGTTATTGGAGGCTGGACCATCGGTGCCAATGCCGACATTGACGCCCAGCTCGATCATGCGTTGGACGGGCGCAAAACCAGAGGCGAGCTTGAGATTAGAGGAAGGGTTGTGTGCAATCCCAGCGCCAGCATGTTGCAGAGAGCGGATTTCCCCTTCATCCAAGTGCACACAATGGGCTGCGATCAGCTTGGTTTCGAGCATCCCAAATTTACGAATATAAGGCACTTCCGGCATACCCTCTTCTGCGCGCAGAGCTTCCACCTCAGAAGACACCTCAGCCACATGAAAGTGAACCGGAACATCATACTTTTTAGCCATTTCACTTACCGCTGTAAGGATTTCGGGTGTGGTTGTGTAAACGGAATGGGGTGCAATAGCTGGGATAATCAGTGGATGCCCTTTCCATTTTTGGATGAGAGCTTCAGCTAACTCTAGAGCTACCTCATAAGAGCTCGAATCTGGAGCGGGATATTTCATTACAGTCTGACCGACGACGGCACGCAAGCCAACTTCTGCAGTCGTTTCGGCAATTGCGTCTTCGAAATAATACATATCATTGAAGCAGGTTACCCCAGAGCGGATAAATTCGGCACAGGCAAGCTTTGTGCCTAACCGTACGAAATCCGGGGAAACGAACTCGCGTTCAACCGGCATGATATAACCCATCAGCCACACATCTAAGCGCAAATCGTCTGCTAAACCTCGCAAAAG
>Ga0116172_10004522_pt1 | contig 11260 bp, 8 predicted proteins | sample AD_UKC083_MetaG_FD_89799 | JGI IMG/M metagenome (GOLD analysis project Ga0116172, IMG submission 89799) | Active sludge microbial communities of municipal wastewater-treating anaerobic digesters from USA - AD_UKC083_MetaG | ecosystem: Engineered > Bioreactor > Anaerobic > Digestate | place: USA...
AGCATTGGAAGCGCTTCAAAGATTGTTTCTCCCAGGTTCAAATGGCATTATTCCAAAGGCGCCCGGCACTTTTGAACAGCAATATTTTATAAGAACATGGAAGGAAAAAGACGACCCTGAAGAAAATTATCAAAATATTACAGAAGATGCCTCAATAAGATTGCGAAGATACAAAGGTTGCTTAATTGGTTTGGCGATTGGCGATGCACTTGGAGTTGCGGTTGAATCACTTTCTATCAGACAATTTAAGCCGATAACAGGGATATTAGGTGGAGGACGGTTAAATTTGAAACCGGGTGAATGGAGTGATGCTACCGCATTGGCTTTATGTGTAGCAGAAAGTCTTATTGAATCCAATGGGTTCAATGAATCAGATTTAATGAACCGTTTTCTAATGTGGCGGAATAATGGGCATTTATCTTGCACTGGTACTTGTGTCGGTATTGAGCATACCATCTTAAGAGCCCTTGAGACTTTTCAACAAACTGGAAATCCTGTGTCAGGGACTTTAAATCCTTATTCAGCCGATAATACTTCGCTTGTTCGGGTAGCGCCGATTGCTATGTTTTACAGAAAAAATTATGAAACAGCAATTAAGGTTGCCGAAAAAAACTCGTTTCTTACGCATGCTTCAGAGACCGCCGCTGCTGCTTGCAAATATTTTACCGGTATTTTAATTGGTGCATTAAGCGGGATTAATAAAAAAATGTTGCTGTCTGATTTATGTAGTCCGGTGTCAGGATTTTGGGAAAAAGAAAAATTACAACCTGCTATTGAAGTGGTTGCATTGGGCTCATTTAAAAGACGCTACCCACCATCGATAAAAAGCACCAATTATGTGGTTGATTCGCTGGAGTCGGCTTTATGGGCATTTTATAGAAGCACAAACTTCAGAGAAGGCGCATTAATGCTTACGAATTTAGGGGACGATTCCAGCACGGCTTGTGCAATTTATGGGCAATTAGCCGGCGCAGTTTATGGAATCTCTGATATACCGACTGAATGGATTGAGAAATTATCTATGAAGAAAAAGATTGAAGAGTTTGCAACTCAAATATTTAACTTATCAGAGCGATTAAATCAATGAACTCGCTTTGAAACAGGCATAATATTAATACTATAATTTTAACAAACATCATTGATGGGATTACCGGAATTAATAGAAATACTGCCTTTACAAAAACAGGACTACGCGGAGGTAACTGTTCCGGGTTCAAAGAGTATTACAAATAGGGCGCTTATTCTCTCCGCCCTCTCAGATGGAGAAGTTGTTCTAAATGGTGCATTGTGGAGCGATGATACGCGAGTTTTAATTGAATGTCTTCAAAAACTTGGTTTCAATATTGAAGTCAAAGAAGAGCCTTCTGAAAAATGCAATCGCACTATAACCATTAAAGGGAAGGGGGGGCTTGTTCCCGCAGGCGGTAGTGAAAGTTCCCCACTGGAATTGTATATTGGGAACGCTGGAACAGCAGCAAGATTTTTAACTGCATTCCTTGTTCTTGGTGACGGTGTTTATAAATTGTACGGCGCAGAACGAATGCACGAACGACCCCAATCCGGTTTGTTTAATGCGCTGCGCCATCTAGGATATCATATTGAAAGTGATAATAATAAATTGCCGGCACTAATATATGGCAGCGGAAAACGACACGGGAAATGTGTAGTTGACGTTAGTGAAAGTTCGCAGTTTGCGTCAGCGTTATTAATGTGCGCAGAAATCGCTGGATGGGAAGTTGAGATTAAAGGTCCTAATCCGGAAGAAGTTCCGTATGTAAAGATGACAAAAGAATTGATTTCAGTATTTCCCAAAAACGGAGGTAAATTTTCCGTAGAAGCCGATGCCTCCAGCGGTAGTTATTTTATTGCAGCTGGTGTTTTGAAAAAAATAGAAAAATTATGCAAATCAGGGATTTCCACATTTAATAATGATTTACAAAGTTCTAACTTTGCCTGTTTTTATGATTTATCAGTTAAAGTTGCTAACTGGCCTAAATCAGGCTGGCAAATAGATCAAGCCTTTTATGATATATATCGCAGTTTTGCTACTACAATGGTTGGTGGTGGCGTGATAGAAGAAAAAGATATAGTTGCGAAACTTGGAGATAATTGGCGTGAAGATAAAACTGTTGTGGATAAGGAACCGCTGGTTTTTTCACGAAAATATCACCTTGGCGATTCAATAATGACATTAATTACTTTATCTCCATTTGCAACACTTCCGGTTAAATTTGTAGATTTAGAAAGTTTAAGGCTACAAGAGTGCGAACGTGTCCTTGCCTTAAAAACCGAATTAACAAAGTGCGGTGCAAGGGTCTTTGAAATAGGTAATAGTTTAACGATTTTTCCGTCAAGACTTAACGGCGCAGAAATAGAGACTTATAACGACCACCGAATGGCTATGTGTTTTTCCATTCTCGGTTTGCGAGTAGCAGGAATAAAAATCAGAAATCCATCGTGCGTAAAAAAGACGTTTCCAACATTTTACCAAAAGTTAGTTCAAATGCCGCCATTCGGTTTAGGTGCCAAGATACTTGATGGAATTACTGCGCAAGAAATTTCCTATAACAATTTATATGCGGATTGATACTTGTTTTTAAAATATTTTTAACCAACAGGTGCGGTGCTTTCCCTGATTACAAGTTCCCCTTTAATTCGTTGAGATGATACATTTTTTCCCTGAAGCATCGCGTTCATTGTCTCTATTGCCGCTATTCCAATCCTATATTTGGGTTGATTTATAGTAGTTAATGGAATTTTAAAATGTTCGCTTAAAAGAATATCTCCAAAACCGATGACGGAGACCTGTTGTGGAATTTTGTAATTGTTTTTTAGCAAACAATTTATAGCCCCAATTGCGATTAAATCGTTGACTGACTGAATAGCAGTGAATTCAATGTTTTCGCTAATTAGTTGAGAAGCCGTATTATACCCGTCTTCAATCCTGCTACCAGAAGTAAAAATTAACTTTTCATCCGGCTCTATATCAAATTCTTTGATAGCCTGAATATAACCTTTGAGACGTTCTCGTGACCACGGTGCGACAGATGGTCCGGAAAAAAAGGCTATTTTCCTGTGCCCAAGTTCAAGTAGGTGTTTAGTGGCGAGATAGCTGCAATATAAATCGTCGGTGGAAATGCTTACAAACTGACTACAAAACGGGGCGCAGTGCCCAAGAATAATTGTCGGTATTTTACTTAACAGAAGTTCATCATAAACTTCCGAAACTGGTTCCAATCTATAAACCGGCGAGATAAATAAGCACTCTACCCGTCTATTTATGAACCTCTGAATAACTTTTTCTTCTCTCTCAATCTTATTATAGTTATGTGCCAATAAAAGATCATATCCCTGTTCATAAGCCTTATCTTCAATTCCCATAACGACCCGCGCAAAATAAGGGTTTGTTGAGGCTGATATAATTAAACCAATTAATCTTGTTTTTCTGCTTCTTAATCCCCGAGCAAGGACATCAGGAACATAGCCTAATTGTTCGGCTATAGTTCTAATTCTTATTTTCGTTTTAGCTGAGATGTCCGGAGCATCATTAAGGGCTTTTGATACCGTCATAATTGATACCCCCGCTTTTTCAGCGATGTCCTTTAAGCGCACCATTTTAAAACAGGTGTTTTCCAGTTCATATTATTACTGAATGTTTGAACCGCTCCAGTTTAATTTATGTCTGAGCGTATTAAAAAATGTGTCACCTTCCAGATGCACAAGATAGAGGGAATATCTACTTTTTTGAACGATGATTTCATCAGAGTCCATTAGATTATTTTCAATTTGTCCATCTGAAGAAATAAAGCCATTTACTTTTTCAGATAGATATTTAATTTTAATAATGGAATTAAGACTGACAATGACAGATCTGTTACTAAGAGTATGCGGACAAATAGGTGTAATAGTAAAAACATGCGCTTCTGGACTGACAATAGCACCACCAGCAGAAAGAGAATAAGCAGTCGAACCCGTCGGTGAGCATACAATTAAACCATCGCACCGATACCGAGTTAAATAAACTCCGTTAACCATTACTTCAAGGTCAATCATTCTGGATGTACCAACGCGGCCGATGACAAAATCATTCACAGCCAACTGTTTTTTAGCAGCGCCGAATGGTCTTCCCGATGCCAGAATTAATGGGCGGGTCTCAACAAATGTTTTTTGTTCAAATATTTTTGTGATTGCTGATTCAAGTTCTTCAGAAGGCGCAGTAGTCAAAAAACCGAGTTTTCCAAGATTAATTCCCACAATTGGTATTTTTATCCCGGCTGTTCCTCTGGAGACTCGTAAAATTGTACCATCACCACCAAGAACAAATAAAATATCACATTTTTTTGCCAGATTTCTGACATTATCAACAGTCTCCACCTTTAAAGATGCAAATTGGGCTGTGCGGATTTCAGCAAGTAGACTTATACCTTTTGCTACGAGTAAATTTGCCGCTTCCTGTATATACTGTGTACAATAAGGTTTGCTGGTATTCGCAACAAGTCCAGCAACTTTTAACTTTTTAGGTATTTTTTTCAAGATAAATTAAAAATTCTTTATTTCCAGATTGACCTTCAATCGGGGATTCAACTACGCCCCGCCACGTAAGAACAAGATTATTTTTAACATAATTTTCCAAATCCGCAATAATCCTTTGATGTACAATCGGGTCTTTAATTATACCTTTACCTTTATCGGCTTCTTTTTTACCAGCTTCAAATTGGGGTTTAACCAATGCAATTATCTTGCCATTTTCTTTAATCAAATTTAAGACTGGCGGAATAATCAATTTTAGAGAGATAAACGAGCAGTCAATTACAACAATGTCTGCTAATTGAAAAGTATTCTGAAAATGTTCACGAGTTATGTATCGTGCGTTTGTTTTTTCCATTACAACAACTCGTGGATCATTGCGAAGCGGAAATGCCAACAAGCCTTTTCCAACATCAACTGCATAAACTTTTGACGCACCGTGTTGTAAAAGACAATCTGTGAAACCGCCCGTAGATGCGCCAATATCTATTGCAATCATTCCATTTACATCAATCTGAAAATGTTTAAGTGCGCCCTCAAGTTTGTAGCCACCTCTACTAACATATTTTTCTTTTTGTAAGACCTTTATAAAATCTGTTGGCTTAACAATATCGCCCGGCTTGCATATTGAACGACCAGAGACCCTGATTTGCCCGGCTAAAATTGCGCATTTTGCCTTTTCTCTTGAAGGGAAATAACCACGGTTAACCAATTCCTGATCAAGTCTCATTATAACAAACGTTTTAGACCTTTCCCTGTCTAATTTTCATTTGAGTATCACGAAAGACGTCAAGGAACAAATCATTTTCTCCGACCACTTTTTGAATTATTCTTGATATTGCCTGGATTTCGCTTCCATTTACAACCGCGTGAACACTGTTCGCAAAAGCCTGCATCGGGTTAAGCGTTTGGAATGATTTGCCAATAAGGATAATAACGGCATGTCGACGCATATTCATTGGCAGATTTCGCAGATACTTTAAAGATAAGTTTTCATCCGGATTTGTAGACACAAATAATTCCTCCAATAGAACAACATTGTAATGATATTGAATAAATTTATATTTAAAATCATCGTGGTTATCTGCTGAATGAATTTTGTATCTAAGTTCTTTTAACGCAGCCGTAGTGTATGCTTGCCATTCAATCGTGCTCAAACCAAGCAACGCTGGTTTGTCAGATGGACTTAATATATCTTGGTCTATTGTGGGCATAATCTAAATTATTTAAGTTTAAGTGTTGGAGGAATTGGCGGACCTGATTGACGTTTAGGTTCTTCGCTCTTTTTCATTTGTAAATCTACAATAGAAGTTGTAGGTTCGCCACGGGTTTTTTTCACATTATCAATTGCTCTACTTAACGGTCCCCGTTTACTACAATATTGGAGCGCAACTTCTTCTGTTATAATTCCTTGTTCCCATGCTTCAAGCGCAGAATGATTAAAGTGACGCCAGCCGAAAGGATAGTTTGCTTCAATAATTTCGTAAAAGGATTTGCCTTCACTTTCTCCATGAATGATTGAGTCTTTGGTTCGGAGGTTGGAACCCATAATTTCAAGCAATGCTTGTCTACCACCTCCAATTTTAGGAACAAGTCGCTGACTTATAATCCATCGCAACGTATCTGCAAGTCTGATGCGGACTTGTTCCTGTTCATCAGTTTCAAACATACCGAGAATACGGTTGATTGTTTGTCCTGCGTCAATAGTGTGGAGGGTGCTTAAAACAAGGTGGCCAGTTTCCGCAGCATTTAAACCGATTTCAACAGTTTCACGATCGCGCATTTCTCCAACCAGGATTACTTTTGGAGCTTGTCGAAGTGCCGCTCTTAATCCATTTGAAAATATGTCAAAATCATTCCCCATTTCTCTTTGATTAAAAGTAGCCTTTTTTGGCGAATGGACGAATTCGACAGGGTCTTCGAGTGTTATTATATGTACAGCCCGAGTTTCGTTTATCTGTTCTAAAATTGCAGCTAAAGTGGTCGATTTTCCAGAACCAGTAGCGCCTGTAACAAGCACCAGTCCTGTTTTCTCTTTTGGTATTTCTTTTAAAATCGACGGCATATTTAACTCATCAAGGGTTGGTACCCTTGTGTTTAATTGACGTAATACGGAAGAATAATTTCCGCGTTGTGAAAATACATTTACTCTGAAACGGGCTTTATTTTCCAATGAATATGATAAGTCACAGGAGCCGATTTTTTGAAGTTCTTCTGTTAATCTACGGTTACCACCTATTAAATTTAACGCAATCATTTCTGTTTGAAATGGCGTTAATCTTTCAATAGGCGGGTCAATATTGACCGGCATTAGTTCGCCATCTACCTCAACTTGTAGAGGGTGATCGACTGTAATATTTAAATCAGATACTCTGGTGTGATAATCGAGCATCTTTCCCAATATATAATCAAGTTCAGAGCGTCTCATATTTAGTCCTCATCTTCAGGTGGATGTGGCAAAAACGGTCTAAATTTCTTTTTATCCAAACATTTTTCATAAGCCTCTTCTGGAGAAATTCTCTTCATTCTAATGTGTTCCATTATTGCATCGTCCAGCGGTTGGTTTCCTAATTTTTTACCAACTTGAATCATACCCGGAATTTGATGCGTTTTAGCTTCGCGAATCAGGTTCGCAATAGCCGTGGTAACCACGAGAATTTCAAGAGCAGCGATCCTTCCTTTTCTGTCAACTCTTTTAAAAAGATTCTGTGCAACTACGCCTTTAAGCACTTCTGATAGCGTGGCTCGGGTTTTGTTTTGCTGGTCAGCCGGGAAGACATCTATAACACGATCAATTGTTTTTGCTGCACTTTCTGTGTGAAGGGTTCCGAAAACAAGGTGCCCAGTACTGGCCGCAGTAATTGCCAGTTCAATTGTTTCAAGATCGCGCATTTCACCCACCAATATTATATCGGGGTCTTCACGTAGAGCACCGCGAAGGGCTGCCGCAAAAGACTTTGTATGAACACCAACTTCACGATGATTAACAAGACAATTTTTACTCTCGTGCACAAATTCAATCGGGTCTTCTATTGTAATAATGTGATCTTTCCGATTTTTGTTTGAATAATCGACCATCGCAGCAAGCGTAGTAGATTTGCCAGATCCGGTGGGTCCTGTAACGAGAACAAGCCCTTTATGTAGCATTGAGAATTTCTTTAAAACCGGTGGAAAAGGCGAATCCATTTTTTCAAAATCCTCAAAAGATAATACTTTTGATGGGATTTGTCTGAATACAGCCCCGATGCCATTTCGTTGATTATAAAAATTTGCTCTGAAACGAGATATGCCCGGGATTTCATATCCAAAATCCACATCACCGGTTTCCTCAAAAACTTTTATCTTATATTCTGGGGTAATCTCATAGAGCATTGTTTTAAGATCGTCACTTTCCAATGGTGGATAATCAATTCTATGAAGTTCACCGTGAATACGTAATATCGGAGGATTTCCAGAAGACATATGCAAATCTGACGCCTTCTGCTCCAGCATTAAATTAAAAAATGCGTCAATCTTAGCCATAGCAGTTTATGTAATTTTAATCTATATTTAACCCAATAATATCAAAACTTCAAGAATATGAATACATTATTTAAAATAATTAAGAAAAAAATCGAAGAAAATAGTGGTTTCATTTCGTTTGAAGAATATATGAATCTTTGTCTTTATCATCCTTATTTAGGATATTATGAGAGAAATTCCACCGTTTCAGGCAAAAAGGGAGATTATTATACTAACGTTAGCGTTGGTTCATTGTTTGGCTATTTACTTGCTTTTAAATTTTCAGAATTTTTAGATAACTTCAAACAACAGAAAAATATCTATCTTGTAGAATCGGGAGCGCATGATGGTCAACTTGCTTGCGATATTTTAGATTGGTTGAGCAAATATTCTCCCGAGTTGTTCGATAAAATACGATATTTAATTATTGAACCTTCTCTGAAAAGACGCGAGTGGCAACAAAATAAGTTATCAATTTATAAACCAAAGATAATTTGGTGTTCGTCATTTCTTGAAGCTGCTAATTATTTGCATAAAAATGAGAGCAAATGCGGTGTTGTTGACGGGATAATTTTTTCAAATGAATTATTAGATGCGTTTCCTATCCACAGATTATTCTGGGATAAGAAAGAGCAATTATGGTATGAAACAGGCGTAACCTGTAAAAACAATGAATTGGAATTCATAAAAATAGATTTATCAGAAAGTTGTAATGAATTTTTAAAAAAAATAGATAGTCGTGTTATGGAAATAATCCCGGATGGATTTGTATTTGAACTTTCTACGATGGCGATTAAGTGGTGGAAGGAGGCGGCAAATATTTTGAGATACGGAAAGTTAATCGCATTTGATTACGGGTTTGAAAGTCCGGGATTTTTAAATCCATTATTTCCATCGGGGACATTAAGGGCATACCAAAAACATCATTCCACAAATAATGTTTTGATATCCCCAGGTGAACAGGATTTAACTGCTGATGTTAACTTTTCAATGATTATTAAGGCAGGCGAAGACTGCGATCTAACGACGGAGTATTTTGGTTCTCAAGAACTGTTCTTTTCCCGAATTGTTGAAAAACTTTCTGAAAACGAGTTCCCTGAATGGTTTACAAATAATTTTTCACAATTTAAAACTTTGACGCATCCCGAACATTTAGGAAGACAGATAAAGGTGCTTGTTCAGTCAAAAAAATAAATATTTAATATGGCAAGTAAAAGCAAAAATAAGGCTTTAAGAAATATATCAAAAAATATTGATTATAAAAGAAAACCGGAAGATAATGTCATAGCCCGACCAACAGGATTTAAAAAGATAGCTTTTTATGTTCTTCTTATCTTATCGCCTCTTGTTTTTCTGTTTGCTATTGAGGGTGTGTTAATGGTGGTAAACTATGGTTACCCGACAAATTTTCTCTTGAAATATCAGCATAATGGAAAAGAATATTATACCGAGAACCGCAAATTCGGTTATAGGTTTTTTCCAAAATCGATAGCTCGCGCTCCGGAAAAAATATTTTGCGAGGCAAAGAAACCGGAAAATACATACAGGATAGTCGTGTTCGGCGAATCAGCGGCGCTCGGAGATCCAAGCCCGGAATATAGTTTTTCAAGGATGATAGGGGTTATCTTAAAAAATTCCCGAAGCGATTTTAATTTTGAAATTATCAATGTTTCAATGACTGCAATAAATTCATTTGTCATCAGAGAAATTGCAAGAGATTGCAAAAAATTGGATGCAGATTTGTGGATAATTTATGCAGGGAACAACGAGGTCATCGGTCCATTCAGTCCGGGCACTGTTTTTGGTCCGGGGACTTTGCCTGAACCTCTGATTCGCATACTAATTAATATGAAATGTCTAAAAGTTAATCAATTGATTGAATCTATTGTCGAATCTATTTCTTCTGAAAAACTAAAATACAGGGAGTGGGAAGGTATGGAAATGTTCCTGAAAAATCAAATTCCATTTACGTCGCCCCAGTTAGAAAATGTATATAAAAATTTTAGACAGAATTTGTTCGCTGTTATTGAAGAAGGACGAGATGTTGGTTCGGATGTTTTGCTTGCGACTGTTGTGGCTAACTACCGCGACTGCGCCCCATTTTCATCAATCCACAAAAGTGGCATTTCAAATTCTGAACTTGAAAAATGGAGCCAATATTTTGACAACGGCAAAAAACTTGAATCGGATAACAAATTTAAAGACTCGGTTGAATATTATTTAAAGTCGGATTCAATTGATGATTTATATGCCGAACTCAATTTTCGTTTAGCAAGATGTTTGGAAAAAAGCGGGGCAGAAAATAGAGTATTAATTGACGAATGTTATAAACGAGCAGTTGATTGCGATGCGCTGAGGTTTAGACCAGATAGCAAAATCATTGACACAATCAAGACCGTCGCAAGGGAATATAATGACAAGATTATATTTATTGATACGACGGAAAAATTATATGAATTATCTGGGTCTAAACTGCCGGGTCGGGATTTTTTGTGGGAACATGTTCATCTAAATTTTGATGGGAATTATCAAGTCGCAACTCTGTTCGCTGAACAAATATTAAAATTAGTTGATAAGAAGTTTACTGACAAAAAGAGCAAATCAAATCCGATAATTTCTAAAGAACAAGTGTATTTAAAATTAGGGTTAACAGAATGGGATATGCTTAAGGTAGGTCGGGAAATGCAAAAGCGACTTGAATTAGCCCCGTTTACTAACCGATGCAATCATACCGATGAGATGATGGAATTGGGGAACAAGTTAAATATGTGGAATGACATAGTGAGGACTAATTCGATGGATCGTTTCATTGCTACTCATAATGCCGCCGTAAAGGAAAATCCCAACGATTGGATTTTGTATGAGAAGTATGCTGAAATCCTTGAGGCTGCTGGACAATATGAATCCGCTATTCAACAATGGAGCGCTATAACTAATTTGTTTCCTGTTTTTGAGATGCCATATTTTAAGATTGGGAATTTGCTGGATCAGGGGGGGAATAGTTCTGATGCGCTTAAATATTTTGAGTCTGCATTAAAAATTAATCCTGAATCTGCTGAATCGCTTTCGGGAATAGGGCTTTGTCTTTTAAATTTACAAAAATATAACGAGGCAATCACTGTCTTAAAAAAGGCAATAAAAATTAAACCAACTTTTGCGGCGGCGTTTGTTAATCTTTCACTCGCTTATGCAAATCTTGGTATGATGAACGAGGCAAAAAATCAGTGCGAAT
>Ga0116172_10004523_pt1 | contig 11258 bp, 11 predicted proteins | sample AD_UKC083_MetaG_FD_89799 | JGI IMG/M metagenome (GOLD analysis project Ga0116172, IMG submission 89799) | Active sludge microbial communities of municipal wastewater-treating anaerobic digesters from USA - AD_UKC083_MetaG | ecosystem: Engineered > Bioreactor > Anaerobic > Digestate | place: USA...
AATTTCAAATCTTGTGAAGATTCTATTTTACCGGTTGCATCCACTGTTTGTACCAGATCTCCACGCATTACTTTTACCGTATCATATTGCGGACCTGTCGGGGCTTTGAAACGACCGTAAGCGACAAGAGCAACAATCAAACCGACGACAATTATCACGTAGAACTTTTTTTGTTTGTAGAAAGACATAACTGTGAAAATTATAAATTATAAATTTTAAAATTATTTATTAAAATATCAAATATCCAATATCTAATTTCCAATCAATATCAAATTTCAAATACTTTTAAAATTGGTCATTTGGGCTTTATTTGACATTGGAAATTGGAAATTTGAAATTAAACGTTCTATTTCAAATATTAAATATGTTCCCACTCTTCTGTCTTTTTCAAATATCCGTCTTTTATACTATCAAAATACTCTTTCGCTTCTTCATAATTATTCCCTATCTTCCCGTCTAGAATAGCTTCTTCAATATCTTTTTTTATTTTTCCAACTGTCGGACCTGGTTTGAGACCACACGCTTCCATGATCTCGTCTCCTCTTACCGGTGATTGAAAAGCTCGCATCTTATCTATCTCCAGAACTTCGACTATTCTTTTTTCCAAGTTATCATAATTTTTCAAACGCTGTTCTTTTTTATTAGGATTTCCAGTAGTAATATCACATCGCCCTAAAATCAATAATTCCGGCAATTCATCTCCTAAGCCCACAATTAGACGTCGTACAGCCGAGTCTGTAACTCCGGTATCCATCAAAGCTATAGGATGTTGATGCCAACGAACAATCTTGGTCACAAATTTTGTTTCTTCTTTGGACATTTTGAGCCTACGGCAAATATCATAAGCCATTTTCCGGCCCAAGTGTTCATGTTGATTGAAAGTCCAACCGGTTTTGGGAATAAATTTCTTTGTCCCGGGTTTACCGATATCATGAAGCAAGGCGGCAAATCTCAATAAAGTATTATCCGAATATAACGCTACATTATCCACCACTTTAAAAGTGTGAACTAAATTATTTTTGTGTTGATGACCATAAACTTCTTCCACTCCGTCTAGTTTACTAACCTCGGGTAACACCATATCCATCAACCCGGTATGAAACATCAAAATCAAACCGATTGAAGGTTCTTTGGTGGAAAGTAGTTTAAACAATTCTTCTTTTATTCTTTCTGCGGAAATTATTTTCAAACGCTGACAATTTTTGTTTATAGATTCCAAAACTTTTTTTTCAATAGAAAAGTTGAGTTGCGAAGCAAAACGAACAGCTCGCAACATCCGCAACGGATCTTCACTAAACGTATTGTCCGGATCAAGCGGTGTTTTCAAAACTTTTTCTTTCAAATCAAGTTGCCCGTCAAACGGATCAATGATATTTTTTTTCAAAATAGTCGGAGTAATTTTTTTTAACATTATTTCTGTGGGTATAGCCATGGCATTAACCGTAAAATCGCGGCGACTCAAATCGGTTTGCAAAGTTGTCGGAGAAACTTTGGGTTTACGAGATTTTTCTTCATACACTTCACTGCGTGCTCCGGCAAATTCCAATTCTATCTTTTCTTCACCTTCTCCCAAAATATACCGAGCCGTATCAAAATCAGGAAACTCTACCAGACTCCCGGCTTGCTTCATTTTTTCATCCAATGCTTTGGCAAAAAACAAACCACTACCCACTACCACGAAATCCCAATCTTTTTTTTGTTCCCGATCAAGCAACATGTCTCGCACCGCTCCACCAACCAAAAAAATCGGCATCTTTTCTTTTTTTGCCACAGCAACGATTTCTTTTAGCACTTTTTTATTCCAATCCATAAAATTTCTAAAAATTGAATCGGGGAACAAAGTTTGGATATTTATTTAAATTTTTTTACCGCGATCAATATACTGCCTGGCTGTTTCCTCGACAATTATCCCTTGGTCAACAAAATTTTCCAAAACTTTTTCCATCGTAATCATCCCATCTTTAACCCCGGTTTGAATAGCGGATTTGATTTGGTTGATATTATTTTCTTTTATCAAATTGGCTACTGCCGGCGTATTTACCAAAATCTCTCGTACCGCCACACGCCCCCCGTCTTTGCGAGGTAACAAATGTTGTGCTACCACACCGCGCAATACAGATGAAAGCTGTATGAGTATTTGACGTTGTTTACTACCGTCAAAAACATCCACGATTCTCTCTACCGCCTCAGCCGCACTATTGGTGTGTAAAGTAGAAAAAACTAAATGCCCGGTTTCCGCCGCTGTCAAAACCGTGGAGATGGTTTCCGGATCACGCATCTCACCAACAAATATAATATCCGGGTCTTGGCGCAACACATATTTGAGCGCGCTGGCAAAACTCTTGGTATCCACTCCAACCTCGCGTTGCTCTATCAAACTCTTTTTATCTTTAAAAACAAACTCTATCGGATCCTCGATAGTCACAATATGCGCTTTCCTGGTTTTGTTGATTTCTTCAATCATGGAGGCAATGGTACTGGATTTACCACAACCGGTCGGACCGGTTATCAAAACCAAACCATCGTTAAGATTGGCAAATTTCAAAATATTTTCATCAAAACCGAGTTCTTGCGGAGTGGGAACTTCACTTGGTATTATTCTCGCCGTCAAGCCGATTTTCCTATCTTGGCGATGTAAATTGATACGAAAACGTACACCTTCTATTTCATAACCTATATCCAAATCTTTTTCTTCCAAAAAACGACGTTTTTGTTCAGTAGTTAAAATAATAGACAGAACTTCTTCAAGTTCATCATTATCTATTTTTTCCTCTGAAGTTTCCACAAGTTCTCCGTCAATCCGAAGCATCGGCAATTCTTCACCAACCAGATGAACATCAGAGGCTTTTTTCTGTATTCCTTCCTTAAAAATTTTTTGCAAATTTATCATAAAAATAAGTTGAAATTACCAAAAATTTGGCTCTACGCGAGCTCCCCGATATTATACCACTTATACCACCTCTTGAAAAGGGCAAAAAAGTGTGTTAAAATAGCCCCGAAGTTAAGTTTCGGGGTATGGCCTAATTGGCTAGGGCGCACGCTTCGGGTGCGTGAGGTTCCGAGTTCAAGTCTCGGTACCCCGACTAATTACATTTGGTGCGTGCCTGCCCGTCCGTAGCCCATAGGGCGAAGGCGGGAGGTTCCGAGTTCGAGTCTCGGTACCCCGACTATGCAAAAAACACCTAATTTAGGTGTTTTTTTGTTTTTATAATTTCCGTAAATATTTTATTGTTATTTAAAATAAATTTATCAAAAATTTAAATAAAAATTGTAAATAATAAATTCCAGTCAATACAAAAACCCCGGCCACACCATACCGCAACCATTTCTCCGTTTTTTGTACCAGATGAAAAGCTTTACCAACCGCTTGCATACTAAAGGCTATTAAAACTGCAAAAAATATCACAGCCAAACCGGTGCCCAAAGCAAATAAAGGCGGTAAAAATAAACCCCAAACCGAATTTACTACCAAAGGCATCAGCATCCCAAAAAATATCACTCCACTATACGGACAAAAAGCAAAAGCGAACAAGATTCCCAAAGCCAGCGATCCTAGATACCCTTTATCAGCCAACCAAATTTTTATTTTTTCTATTTTTTCATTATTGCTTTTCAGATTCAATTTTATCACTCCAAACATCACCAAACCGATAATTATCAAAACCGGACCAAGAATTTTATCACCCCAACCTTGAAAAAGTCGCGAAATTTGAAAAGAAGAAATCCCTAAATAAATCAGGGTTGCCAAAATAGTATAACTTATTCCCCGCCCCAAAGTATAAAAAAATGCGGACAAAATCGTAAAACGGGGGGTTTTAATATCTCTGGAAATATAAGCCACAGCAGTAATATTGGTAGCCAAAGTACAGGGACTCAAAGACGCCAAAATTCCAAGCAAAAAAGCAGAGATTATCGGTAAGTTATAGTTATCAAGTAAAATATTTAAATATTCCATCATAGCTTATCTACCCAAAAGTTTTTTAATTTTCCCTTCAAAATAATTTTTGAACTGCACTTCATTGCCTACCAATCGCCAAACCGTCACGTCTTCGGAAATATTTTCTTCATCGCCAATTGTAGCATTAATAAACAGCGCCAAATTACCGGCTTTGTATTTCATTACCAATTCTTTATTTTCCGGCAAATCTCCATTTATATCTCTGAAAATAATAATTCCATTTTTATATTCTTCCGGAAATCTTTCTTTGATGGTTTCTATTACATATTGTCCAACCGTGATACATGTCCAACACTGTTTTGTGGCATGAAAATGCAGAACTTCTATTTTATCAGCCGGAGACAAAACTTCCGTTTTTTCGTTTTTGGTTCTTTTTGGTTGAGAATTAGAATCAACCGGTGTATTGGCAATAATACCAAAAATAACTACTACTGCCAAAAATAATCCACCGCCAATAATAAGAAATTTTTTATCCATAGATATTATCTGATAAAAAGATTAAACAAATATCCGATAATCATAATATTTATCGTAGTTATGCCAAAAAAATATAAAAGTAATTTAATTTTCATCACTCGCTTCAAGATCAAAGCTTCTGGCAAAGACAGTCCGACTACCGCCATCATAAAAGCCATGGCCGTACCAAGTGGAATACCTTTTTCTACCAAAGCCTGCATTATCGGAATCACCCCAACGGCATTGGCATACATCGGTACGGCCACCAATGTAGCTATCGGCACAGCAAATAGATTTTCTGATGTAATATAATTTTCAAAAAGCCCGCTTGGTACATAGCCGTGGATCAAAGCACCTACCCCGATACCTATCAAAACATAAGGAATTATTTTTTTGGTCATAGCCCAACCTTCAAACCAAAAACTTTTCAATAAAACAGAAATTTTTTCTTTTGTTTTTTCTATCACATTCTTTTGACTTCTGATTTGCCAAACATAATCAGCTACATATTTTTCCAACTTTAATTTATTTAATATAAAACCACCGACAACACCCAATAAAATCGCTGAAATAACATATAATATTGTTATTTTCCAACCAAAAAGTCCGGCAAACAATACAATCGCCACTTGATTGACCAAGGGTGAAGTTATCAAAAAAGAAAAAGTCACTCCAAGCGGTATGCCCGCCTCCAAAAAACCGATAAATAAAGGGATGGAGGAACAAGTACAAAACGGAGTGATTGTCCCGAAAGCCGAAGCCAATAAATAATCGAGTCCGTACCATTTTCGCGAAACCAAAAAATCTCGCATTTTTTCTACCGGTAAAAAATACCTAACTACAGCCATGAAATAATTTATCAAAACAAGTAAAAAAATTATTTTCAGTGAATCATACACAAAAAAACTAAAAGCTTCCCCTAGATGGGAATCTTTGCTTACTGTCAGAACTTCAAACACCAACCAGTCGGAAAATTTTTGTATCGGGTAAAAAACATCCATAAGGATTAAATATTTTCTTTGATTTTTTCTTTTACTTTTTCTACTTCACCCACAAAACCCACAATCACCGGTTTATCATTCATCACCAAAACCGGACTTGACATCAGTCCGAGCTCTATCAATTTTTGCACTTCCGGGATATATTCCACTTCAATTCCCAAATTTAATTCTTCAACTGCTTTTTTAACCACTTCATGAAATTTTTTACAGGTTGGACAACCAGAACCCAAAACTTGTATTTTCATATTTTAGTATAAAAATTTATGAATTAATTTAAAATATTTATCTATATTTTTTTTATTTACTTCGCAAAAAACTTTCAAACCGTTTTTGCGACATTTTATCAACCCCGCATCTTTAAGAACTTTCAAATGATGGGAAATCAAGTTTTGCGGTAAGCGTAAATATTGCCAAATTTCACAAACACACTTTTTTTCTTTTTTCAAAAAACATAAAATCCGCAAGCGATTTTCCTCTTGCACAGCTTTGAAAAAATTTTCCGCTCCAACCAACTCTTGGTGAATTTTTGGATGGTGACAATTTGTTTTACTTTTCATACTTCATCAATATTGATTGATATAGTTTGGGATATTATACAATAGAGGAAAAACCGTGTCAAACAAAAAACCGCAGTTCTTTGATCTGCGGCTTTTTTATTTTTGTAACTTTCGTGAATATTTGATTATCTTTTGAAACAAATCTTTTACAAATATTTTTGACAAACCACCTCTGCTTTTCTTGATTGCTTTTTCCAAAACATCTATTTCTCTTTGTTTATCAACCACCGGTAAATTACAACTTTTTTTTATACACAGCAATCTTTTTCACCACATCACTTCTTTTGAGTAATAAAGAAACGATTTTTGCATCAATCTCATCTATATTTTTTCGTAGTATTTTAAATTTATTCATATGATAAAATATTACACTTTTTTAAAAATATAATCAATTATTTGAATGTTTACTTTTTGCTTTTTATCTGTTATATTAAGCACCACTAACGGGCTATAGCGAAGTTGGCTATCGCGCATGCATGGCCCGCCGTCACTAAGGTTTTGGCGGGTAAAGGTGCATTAATTAATATTAATTTAGAAAAGCGAGCCGGGCATTAGCGCAGTTGGCTAGCGCGCATGCATGGGGTGCATGAGGTCACGAGTTCAAGTCTCGTATGCCCGACTCGCAGTTTTAATTAAAAAATCGCTAAGATTAGCGATTTTTTAATTATTTCTAAACAATCTTTCAATCTTTCAATCTTTCAATCTTTTAGCGTCGGGCTTGACAAAATCTTTAAAATATGCTATACTGAGTAGTCGCTAAATTGAACAAAATGGGCAAAAGTCCTTGAGTTCTAACCAGCGAGTGTTGTACTTTTCAACCCCGAACGTCGCCAAAGCTTTAAGCAGGAGGTGTAGGATGAGTCTCATCCGCGATGGTCCCCAGTTGTTCTTGTAACTAAGAACAACTACAACCGAAGTTTTGATGTTTCGTTCCCTCCCGCCGTCGCCGACGCCCATAAAAGGTGCGCCCGTGCCCCGGCTTTCCGCGGCACTTTTCCGGCGGGTTTTCAAACTTACGGCCACGCGGTATGTCGACTTGGCTAGGGCTGTACACTTACGGCCCGGGCAACCGATATATTTTGCACCTAGCGGCAACCGCGGCCTATATTGGCGTCAGGTCGGACCTTCTAACCTGGAAATGTGTTCCTATGCCACAAGGGCGAGGATACACCTTCCATTTGAAAAAGGTCATGGAGGTCCGACACGCCGAGCGAAAAAATGCGGAGGATTCCGGCGCTCTACAAAGCCGGTAAGCTCCGCACCAACGTCAAGGCGATTTCTAGGCTTCCGGATCGCCCACGGCTCATCTGCTGTGTAAAGTGAAGTCACATTCACCCCGGTCTGCGATCAACAACTGAACGCTCAGTGTTGATTCGCGGCCGGGGCGTTTTTTTTACATAAGAATAAATAGATACTAATATACAAATTGTACTAATGATACGAATGCTATACGAAAATTTATACGAATGAACAAATTTTAGATTTATTATTTTTGATTTATGAATTACCGTTTTTGTCATTCTAAAATCTGCAATCTAAAATCTGAAATTAGTTAATCTTTCAATCTTTAAATCTTGTAATCTTTAAATTTTTTACCTTGCAATCTTGCAATTCATTTTATATAATTAATTCCTATGAAACCAAAACAAACTCATAAACCCATCCTCCTCGCCCCTGTCCGGGACGAAGTCTCTTTTACCGCCGCAATTAATGCCGGAGCGGATGCGGTTTATTTTGGTGTTGGCGAACTCAACATGCGTTTGAGCTCCCGTGGGATAAATTTGAAACAACTCCCCCGCTTTGTCAAAAAAGCTCACCAAAAAAATGTTTTAGTTTATATCGCTCTAAACGTAATTGTTTATGAAAACGAATTGGTGCGAGCGGAAAAAATCCTCAAACAAATCAAAAAATCCGAAGTTGATGCCGTGATAATCTCGGATTTTGCTATTATCTCTCTTTGTAAAAAATTCAAGATTCCTTTTCATCTTTCCACTCAAGTTAATATCAGTAATAGCTCTGAAGTAAAATTTTTTGAACGTCTCGGCGCCAAAGCCGTAGTACTCGCGCGCGAATGCACTCTATCTCAAATCAAAGAGATAAAAAAGAAAAGTAAAATCAAAATAGAAGTTTTTGTTCACGGCGCAATGTGTGTTTCCGTTTCCGGTCGTTGTTATATGTCGGAATTTACTTCTTGCAAATCTGCTAACCGCGGGCAGTGTATGCAACCTTGTCGTCGTGAATATGAAGTCAGAGACACCCAAACTGGGGATGAACTCGTTATTGGAAAAGGTTATGTGATGAGTCCAAAAGATCTTTGCACCTTACAAATCTTAGACAAAGTCATTGCAACTGGTGTAGATATTTTGAAAATAGAAGGCCGTAGTCGATCTCCGGAATATATCAAAACCGTAGTTGAGGCTTATCGCCAAGCCATAGATGCTGTGGCTGATAAAAAATTCAACAAAAAACTGACTGACGAATTAATAAAGAAAGTTTCTGATGTATATAACCGCGGATTTTCCACCGGATTTCTTTTTGGTGCTCCCGGTAGCGAGGGTTGGTCGCGAATTTCCGGCTCTGCCGCTAAAATAAAAAAAGAACGCCTCGGGTACGTGCGTAATTATTATAGCAAAAATAAAATCGGGGAAATTTATTTGGAAGCCAATACTCTAAAAGCTGGTGATAAAATCCAAATTGAAGGTCCAACTACCGGCGTAGTGGATTTTGTTATCCTAGAATTCTGGGTGGATGATAAACCGGCCAAAAGCGCTAAATTAAAAGATGTGATAACGTTTAAGTCGCCGGTTGTTTTGAGAAGAAATGATAAAGTATACATAATAAAATCCCAATGACCAATTCCCAATGTCCAATCAATACTTAATGCCTAAATGACTAAATTGTCATGCTGAACTTTTGCTTGTCCGCCTCTGGAGGATTTCGGCATCTCCCCATTGAGTCGCAAAAGGGAGATCCTGAAATAAATTCAGGATGACAAGCCACTGGATTCCCGCCTTCGCGGGAATGACAAAACTGAATATTGTCTGCCAAAGGCGGATCAGAATGACGGGTGTTTGAAAATTGTGAATTGAAAATTAATTAAAAATTGCAAAATTGAAAAACTTGTCCGTCCGTAGCCCAAAGGGCGAAGGCGGATTGAAAATTCTAATTAAAAAACTGCTCTTGCGAGCAGTTTTTTAATTAGTTGATTTTTACTTTAGTAAACGGTTGGCGGTGTCCGTAAGCTTTGTGGTATCTGACTTTTCGTTTGAATTTTTCCACTAAAATCTTTTTGGCGCGACCTTGCATTTCTACACTGGCCTCTACGGTCATTTCCAAATATGGAGTACCGATTTTAACATCAGAACCGTCATCTTTTGCAGTCAAAAGGACTTTGTCAAAAACGACTTTCTCACCTTCTTTAACGGCAAGTTTTTCAATTTTAATGGCATCACCGGTTTTTACCAAATATTGTTTACCGCCGGTTTCAATAACTGCGATCATAATTTTAAAATTTAGATTTTGCAACCCCAAAGGGAATAGTCGGAATTGCTTTTGTTTATTTTTTAAGTAGCGTTATTTTAGCAGAAAAAGGCCTGATTTGTCAAGTGCTTAGCGTTTAAACTCTATTTTATCTCCGATTTTAACCTCATATTTATCCAAAAAACCGGCTGGTAACTCCAAAACCATATTGTTTTTGGTTCTGGCAATATATGGGGTTAGTTCGGTTTCGGTTTTACCAGGTTCTGGTTGTAAGTTTTTGGCCATATCCACAATTTCCGTTCCATCTAACCACAGCATGTCCAAGGCAAAACGCATATCACGCATTACCATAGGGTGTTGGCCATAATTACCAAAAACAAAAAGCATCCCATCGTATTTTCCTAAATTGTCTTTATTACTACACCCCTCATACAATCGAGGTGGAGTTTTTGCAACTAGCACTTTCAGATTTTGCCCGGCCAAAACAATTTCAGCTTTAGGCCAATAATATTTTTGATAAAAATGTAAACAAACAGCACAGACTAGAAGACCGACGATAATAACAATATTAAACTTATTAACTTTTTTTTCTGTTTGTTCCGATTTGTTAAACATAAAAATAATAAAATTATTTATAAAATCCCAATGTCCAATTCCCAATGTCCAATAAATGACCAATGCTTAAATGATCAATATTGAGCATTAGGGTTTAGGGTTTGATTGGTCATTGGTCATTGGGGTTTGGTCATTAAGTGCTAAATTTTTTGATTATTGTGTTTAGCTAAATAAAATCCCAAAAATAGCATTGCCACTGAAAGTATTATTAATACTAATAACTTCTGCCAGCTTTGTAAAAACAGTGTCGTAAAACCAAAAGCAAACGCAATGATATAAAATAATATTACACTTTGACGATGGCCCAGTCCCGCATCAACAAGTTGGAAATGCAGATGTCGTCTATCGCCTTTGTAAAAAGGTTGTTTGTGTAAAATCCTCATGAAAATAACTCGCGCTAAATCCAAAATCGGAATTGCCATTACCAAAAGCGCAGTAGCAATTTTTCCGCCGGCAATAACTGCAAGCACTCCAAGCAAAAACCCGAGTAGTAGTGACCCGCCTTCACCCAAAAATATTTTTGCCGGATAAAAATTAAAAAACAAAAACCCCAAACATGCGCCGGCTAAAATCAGAGCCAGTGTGGCGGTTTCGGGTTGAAAAAATTTGACAGTATTGGAAAGTGAAGCGATCATCAAAGCTCCGATAAAAACTATCCCAGTGGTTAAACCGTCCAGGCCATCCAAAATTTTAGTGGTATACATCATCCCGAGTAACCAGAAAAAAACTACCAAATCCGCCAAAATAAAAATATGACCGTAGCCAAATAAATCAAGTCCAAAAATTTCTAAATTAATAATTCCACCAAAAGGATTGGTAACCATTTGCAAATCCACTCCGCCAAGCACGGCAATGGCTATGGCCGCGCAAGTTATCAATAATCTTTTCTTGGCTGATAAATTTTCTTTATCATCAAAAAATCCCAAAATCATCAAAATGACACTTCCCAAAAATACCCCGATAAATTCACGCGGTTCAATATGACGATGAAAAATATCGGTGAAAAAAGACAGATATCCAACCACAGCCCAAAAACTCAAAAATATTCCCAAACCACCCAAAAGCGGAACATTGCGATCATGAAGCTTACGAATTCCTTCGGGTTTATCCACAATATCCAATTTTTTAGCTAATTTTAGCGTAAAAAATGTAAAAACAAGAGATAATATAAAAGTTATAAGAAAATATTGC
>Ga0116172_10004529_pt1 | contig 11253 bp, 10 predicted proteins | sample AD_UKC083_MetaG_FD_89799 | JGI IMG/M metagenome (GOLD analysis project Ga0116172, IMG submission 89799) | Active sludge microbial communities of municipal wastewater-treating anaerobic digesters from USA - AD_UKC083_MetaG | ecosystem: Engineered > Bioreactor > Anaerobic > Digestate | place: USA...
CGGACGGACAGGGCTACAAAAGCCGCCAGGTGGTGTTTGAAACCGTTCCCATGGGGTCGGATGCATCCTCCGGTGTGCGCGTGAACGCCATCAAGGAAAGCAACGAGCCGCTGCGCAAGGTCCACAACCCCTCGCATCCGTCGGCTGATGCAGAGGGCTATGTCACGCAATCCAACGTGAACCCGGTCGAAGAGATGGTGAACATGATCTCCGCGTCCCGCTCATACCAGAACAACGTGGAGGTGATGAACACCGCCAAAACGTTGCTGCTGAAAACCCTGCAAATGGGTCAATAAACCAATTGGAGTCCAGCATGGTAGCCACCGTCACCAACACCACAACAGCCAGCAGCGCAAGCGCCGCCGTCAAGGCCGCCGGGCAAACCAGCGCGGATGCCCAGCAGGACCGGTTTCTGAAACTGCTGGTGGCCCAGCTGAACAACCAGGACCCGATGAATCCGATGGACAACGCCCAGATGACGAGCCAGATGGCGCAAATCAACACGGTATCGGGCATTCAGCAACTCAACGAGACCATGAAATCCATGGCTACCCAGTTTGCAGCCATGCAAGGACTACAGGGAACTGCGTTGATTGGCCATGATGTCTTGGTACAGAGCAATACTCTATCGATCGACGCAGGCAAAGCCCGGGGATCGGTCGACTTACCCAGCAGTACGGATAACGTCAAGGTCGAAATACTATCGCCTGGCGGACACCTTCTAACCACCCTGAATTTAGGCTCTATGGCTGCGGGTCGCCATGCCTTTGAGTGGGATGCATCCAGCTACACCGGCACTGGCAGCCCGACTTTCAAAGTAACCGCCACTAGCGGAGGAAAAGATGTGGCATCAACCGGGTTGGCGCGCGACACCGTATTGGCGATTGGCAACAACGGTATCGAGCTTAAGGGTCGTCAACCGGTCGCTTACAACGATATTTTGGCAATTTTGTAATGCAACCCAACACGCCCCCATTTAAAGACGACGCTACTTAAAAGGAATCCACCATGAGCTTTCAAACAGGTCTTTCTGGCTTAAATGCCTCGGCCAAGAACCTAGACGTGATCGGCAACAACATCGCCAACTCCAACACCGTCGGCTACAAATCCTCGCGAACTGAATTTGGCAATTTGATAGCATCATCTTTGGGGGCGGGTAGTGGTGGCAATGCCGCTGGCATTGGTATTTCAGTGAACACCATTGCACAGCAATTTACCCAGGGAAATATCTCTACCACTGGCAACAGCATGGATGTAGCCATTAATGGCGGGGGGTTCTTTCAGCTGACCCAGGCTGACGGTTCCATGGCCTACTCCCGTGATGGATCGTTCAAACTGGATAAAAACGGTTACATCAAAACCAACAGTGGCGCCAATCTCATGGGGCTGCCGACGGATGTAAAGGGCGTGCCCACGAGCGGAACGATTCAAGCACTGAAAATGCCGACCAGCGCGCCCATTGGTGCCAAGCAAACCGACGTGGTCAGGCTACGCATGAATCTGGATGCCAGGGCGACGCCGGCAGTCGGCGTGGCGGCGGTCGTTGGCCCGCCGGCCGTTGCAGCGATTCCGCCGACAGCGCGCTCAACCTATGCCACCTCGGTCAATGTTTACGATTCGCAGGGCGTGGCGTCACCCGTCAGCTTCTATTTTGAGAAGGATGCTGCGGCGAACACCTGGAACGTATTTACCAGCCTTGACACAGTCGCGTTTCCGTCACCGACTGGCGTCTTTCAGATCGTCTTTGACAACAGCGGAAAGATACTGTCGCCCGCTTCGCCAGCCAGCACGGCCGTTCCCCCGTTGGACCCCTTGCCTGCCTACGGTTTTGAACTTCCCGCTGCAACAATCGCGTCCCTCAACCTGAACGACTCCGACTTTTTGCTGGATCAGCCCATCATGCTGGATATGGGTCAGAGCGGCAATGGCGATACAACCGCTGTCACCCAATACGGCACCAACTACGCTGTGGCGGACCTTTCACAGGACGGCTACACCGCAGGCGAACTGACCGGTATGAACATCGGGGAAGACGGCTTGATCACAACGCGCTACTCCAACGGCCAAACGCAATCGGCCGGAAAAGTGACTCTGGCGGATTTTCGCAACGTACAGGGCTTGACGCCGCTGGGTGGCAATGCATGGGCTGAGACCTTTGCCTCCGGTGCACCCGTACAAGGCTCGGCGGCCGTCGGCCGGTTTGGTTCACTGAGCTCTGGCTCACTGGAAGACTCCAACGTGGACCTGACCAAGGAACTCGTGTCAATGATGACCGCCCAGCGCGACTACCAGGCCAACGCACAAACCATCAAAACCCAGGACACGGTCTTGCAGACCCTGGTCAACCTGCGTTAAGCCCAACTGACCGGAGCTAAGACACCATGGACCGTCTCATTTACACCGCTATGTCGGGTGCCAACGCGGCTGCCAGTCGCCAGGCGGTCTTGTCCAACAACCTGGCCAATGCGTCGACCAATGGCTTTCGCGCCGAGCTCTCGACCTACCGTGCCGTTCCCCTGCAAGGCGACGGCGCCACCACCCGCGTGTTTGCGGTGGAGGCGACCGCCGGCTACCTGGACCGTGCGGGCCCAGCCCAACGCACCGACCGGGGCATGGATGTGATGGCAAACGGCAACGCATGGTTTGCGGTTCAGGGGCTGGATGGTGTTGAGGCCTACACGCGCAACGGCCATCTTGAGACGGCCACCGACGGAACGCTGGTCAGCCCCGGTGGGCTGCCGATACTGACCAACGGCGGCGCACCCATGACCGTGCCGCCCGGTGCCACCGTGTCCATTGGGCACGATGGCACGGTAAGCGCCAAGGTGGGCAACCAGCCCGCCAATACCATTGGCCACCTGAAGATGGTCACGCCCACAACGGAAGACCCGCTGCGCCGCGGCGCCGATGGCCTATTCCGGGCGCGTTCGGGTGACCCGCTGCCCAATGACGAAACCGCAAAGCTGCAGGTCGGCGCGCTGGAAGGATCCAACGTCAACACCATCGAAGCCATGGTCGGAATGATCCAGACCGCCCGCCAGTTCGAAACCCAAATGCGCCTGCTGCAAACCGCCGAATCCAATGACCGCTCCGCTGGACAGCTGCTCAGCCTGCAGGGCTAAACCGGCTGCCCGTCGATGACAACCCCTAGGAAAACGCCATGATCAATTCACTCTGGATATCCAAAACCGGCATGGAAGCCCAGCAGACCCAGCTGGATGTCATCTCCAACAACCTGGCCAACGTGTCAACCAACGGGTTCAAGAAGTCGCACGCGGTATTTGAAGACCTGATGTACCAGAACCTGCGCCAAGTGGGCTCCAGCACGTCCGAGCAGTCCACCTTGCCAACCGGCCTGCAAATCGGCCTGGGTGTGCGCACGGTGGCTACCGCGCGCAGCTTCTCCCAGGGCAATTTGCAGCAGACCAGCAACAACCTGGACGTTGCGGTGCAGGGCAATGGATTTTTCCAGCTCACCATGCCCGACGGCACGATTGGCTACACCCGCGATGGCGCGTTCCAGATTGACAACCAGGGCCGCATGGTGAACTCCAACGGCCTGCCCCTGTCAGGCGGCATTACCGTGCCCGCCAACGCGACGAACGTCACCATCTCCGCAGACGGCGCCGTATCGGCAACTGTCCCGGGCAACACGGCGCCGCAGTCCATTGGCACCATCACGCTGGCCAGTTTTGTCAATCCGGCGGGCCTGGAGCCGAAAGGCCAAAACGTCTATGCCGAGAGTGCGGCATCGGGCCAGCCCAACGTGGGCACCGCCGGGGCAAACGGCCTGGGCAACTTGATGCAGGGTTTTGTGGAGACCTCCAACGTCAACGTGGTGCAGGAACTGGTCACCATGATCCAGACCCAGCGCGCCTATGAGATGAACTCCAAGGCGATCCAGACGTCTGACCAGATGCTCCAGAAACTAGGCCAATTGTGAGGTTTGCTATGACTCTGATAGCTACTTATGCATATTTGACGAGGGCTAGAGGCCAATTTGGCATTGGAATTTTGACCCTGCTCGCGCTGACGGGCTGCCAGCAAATACCGCAGAAGGTCGTCGTGGATTTTGCGGAGCCCAAAGTCAGCCAGATGCCCGTGGCAACGCCCGTCGCAGCCAAACCTGCCACCGGCAGCCTGTTCCAGTCGGCCGGGTACCGCCCGGCGTTTGAGGACCGGCGTGCCCGCGCCGTGGGTGACACCGTCACCGTCCAGATCGTTGAAAACGTCACCGCCAGCCAAAAGTCCACCTCCACCGTCAACCGCAACAGCTCGGTGGATTCCAACGTCACCGCCCTGCCCTTCAACAGCCTGGAAGGCTTGGGCAAACTGGGCGTGGGCGCCAGCACCAACAATGCGTTCTCTGGCAAGGGCGGCACCGAAAGCGCCAACACCTTCTCGGGCTCCATCACCGCCACGGTGATCGAGGTCATGCCCAATGGCCATCTGGTCGTGGCCGGTGAAAAGCAGATCGGCGTGAACCAGAATGTGGACGTATTACGCTTCTCCGGCACGGTTGATCCGCGTCTGGTGCAACCCGGCAGCATTGTGAGCTCCACCCAGGTTGCCAACGTGCGGGTGGAATCCCGCGGACGGGGTGCGCAGGGCGAAGCGCAGACAGTTGGCTGGATTTCCCGGTTCTTTTTAAGCTTTCAACCCTTCTAAAGTTATCCAGAATAGTGCCGAGGGGTAACAGATCCACCCGGGTCAACCCGCCAACCGACTCAGCACATGACTACCTGGAACACATCGGCGAAAACCACCGGCCTGCGGCTGCTGGGGCAGCTGTGCCTGGTGGTGTTATTGGGCATGGCCAGCACCTCGCACGCCATGCGCATCAAGGAAGTGGCCACCATTGAGGGCGTTCGCAGCAACCAGTTGACCGGCTTTGGCCTGATCGTGGGTCTGGACGGCACCGGCGACCAGACCACGCAGATGCCCTACACCACGCAGGGCCTGGCCAACTATCTGCAGCAACTGGGCATCACCCTCACTGCCACCACGCTAGCCCAACTGCAGATGAAGAACGTGGCCGCCGTACTGGTCACCGCCCAATTGCCAGCCTTTGCCCGCCCCGGACAGCTGCTGGACGTGAATGTTTCCTCCGTTGGCAATGCCAAGTCGCTCAAAGGCGGTACCCTGATTGCCGCGCCACTCAAAGGCGCAGATGGTGAAATTTATGCGCTGGCGCAGGGCAATCTGATCGTGGCCGGTGCCGGTGCAGCCGCAGGCGGCAGCAAAGTGCAGGTCAACCACCTCAGCGCTGGCCGCATTCCCGATGGTGCGCAGGTAGAGCGCGTGGTGCCTACATCGCTGCAGGATGGCCCCAGCATCAACCTGAGCCTCAACGCATCCGACTTTCAGACCGCCCGCAAGGTCGCACAAGCCATCAACACCCAGTTTGGCGACGGTGTGGCGCAGGCCCTGGACGGCCGAACCATCAAGGTAGCGGCCCCCACCAACGCTAACGAGCGCGTCAACTTCCTGGCGGAGATGGAAGAACTGCCCATCCAGAGCTCCGTTGCCGCAGCCAAGATCATCATCAACGCCCGCACCGGCTCCATCGTTTTGAACCAGGCGGTCACACTGGGCGCCTGCGCCATTGCACATGGCAACCTGTCCATCAGCATCAGCTCCACACCCGTTATCAGTCAGCCCAATGCCCTGTCCACAGGCGGCCAAACCGTGGTGGCAGAAAAGGCCAACATCGATATCAAGCAGGAGCCTGGCAAGTTGATCCAGTTGCCCGCTGCCGCCCAACTGGCCGATGTGGTCAAGGCACTGAACTCTCTAGGTGCAACGCCACAGGACTTGCTGGCCATTCTGCAGGCCATCAAATCGGCCGGTGCCTTGAACGCGGAACTGGAGGTCATTTGACATGAACTACGGCTCAATCTCCAGTTCCAACTCCAGCATCCAGTCCCTGGCGGCAGATGCGCAGTCGCTGGGCAACCTCAAGATGGAAGCCGGCAAGAACAGCGCGGCCGCCATCAAGGAGACGGCCAAACAGTTTGAATCGCTGTTCATGCGCGAGCTGATGAAAAGCATGCGCGAGGCCACCATGAAATCCGGCATGCTGGACAACCCGGGCAGCGACCTGGGCACCGACCTGCTGGACCAGCAATTTGCCGTGCAAATGTCCGGGCAGCCCGGTGGGCTGGCAGACTCCATTGCCCTGCAGCTGACCCGCCAGATGGCCGGCAACGCGAAGAACCCGGTTGCTGCTGCCACTGCCACAGGCCAAGGTTCAACAGTGGGCATGTCAGGCAAACCGGCGAAAGCCGCAACCCAGGGCAATGCGACGCCCCCGGTTGCCAGGGCCCAGCGCGCGCCCACCGAAAGCCAGGCCAACTTTGTCAAACAGCATTCTGAAGTGGCCAGCGCCATCGAGAAGAAGACCGGCATTCCGGCCGGCTTCATGCTCGGCCAGGCCGGGCACGAAACAGGCTGGGGCAAGCACGAAATCAAGCTCAAGGGTGGTGCGCCCTCCTGCAACCTGTTTGGCATCAAAGCCGGTGCCAACTGGACCGGCAAAGTGGCTGAAGTCACCACCACCGAATACGTCAATGGCGCGCCCCAGAAGTGCGTGCAGAAGTTTCGGGCCTACGACTCCTACGCCGACGCGTTCAAGGACTACGCCCGCATGATCTCCGAGAGCCCCCGCTACGCCAAGGTAAAGGAGCAGGCCAACTCTGCCCATTCCTTCGCCACTGGCCTGCAAAAAGCGGGGTACGCAACCGACCCCGACTATGCCGCCAAGCTCAGCCGCGCCATCAACACGACTCTGGCCATTCGCCGAGCTCAGGCATAAAGCGGGACCATCATGGGACCACTGAACGTTGGAACCCGCGCGCTGCAAGCCAATCAGGTTGCCTTGCAAACCGCGGGCAACAACATCGCCAACGTCAATGTGCCCGGATACTCGCGGCAAAAGGCGGTTCTGACAACGGTGCCGGGGCAATACTCCGGCAGCGGCTATGTGGGCCAAGGCGTCTCCGTTCAGACCATACAGCGCAACTTCAGCGAATTTCTGACCCGCCAATCGACCTTGGCGGCCTCGACCCAAGCGGCTGACGTCACCCGCTCCGACAAGCTGCGCCAGCTGGAAGGCATTTTTGCAGGTGGCCCCCAAGGCCTGGGCGCAGCCATCAGCGACATGATGAACGCGTTTTCAGACATTGCCAACGCGCCGACGGATATGACCGCGCGCACGGTGGTGCTGACGCGCATTGACGAGACTGCCTCCCGCTTGCGCGCAGCATCTCAGCAACTCGATGACCTGCAAACCGGCGTTGCCCAGGAGCTGTCACAAAAGATCACCGCCATCAACAGCTTGGCCCAAAACATTGCCGCCGCGAACGAGCAAATTGCACGGACTCAGGGCACCGGGCAAGAGGCCAATGACCTGCTAGACCGCCGCGACCAGTTGATCAAAGAACTCAACCAATACGTGCAGACCACCTCAGTCAAGGCCGATGACGGCTCAGTAGGCCTCTTCATCGGTGGAAGCCTAAACTTGGTATTGGGAAGCTCGGCATTGACGGTTGCCATCGTCACTGACGACTTTGGCGACTCGCGCACAAGCAAGCTGGCAGTTATGCGCTCTGGCACGCCATTGGCAATCGATGAGAACCGACTGGGCGGCGGCGAAGTCGCAGGGTTGCTGCGCTTCCAAAACAGCGATCTCAACGAGGGCCGAAACCTGCTAGGTCGCCTGACTCTGGCGACGACCACGGCCATGAATGATCAGCACAAACTGGGGCTGGACCTTGATGGCAACCCCGGTGGAGACCTGTTTAGCCCAACGGTTTTTGGCAACAGCAACGTGTTGACCCCCACAGCGCCGGCGATATTGAACACCGGCGCAGCAACTCTTACACTCAGCATTTCAGACACCACCAAATTTGCCGCATCTGACTACGAAATTCAATACACCGGGGCCAACACCGGAAACATTACGCGCCGCTCCGATGGGGCAATCACAACATTTGACACCTCTGTAACCAACCCCATCAACATTGATGGTCTGAACATTGCACAAGTCGGCGGCGCAGCGGCGGGTGACCGCTTCCTGATCAAGCCCTACACCAGCTCGGCCAGTAATGTCACCAACATGTTTTCGACTCCGCGGGCATTGGCAGTCGCCAGTCCGGTGGCCGCGATTATGGGCACCGCCAATACCGGCAGTTTGCAGCAAGTTGCCATAACGGCGCGCACTAATCCACCGACCGCGGTTGGCGTCGTGCTGACATTTACGGGCTCCAACACCTACACCCGCAGTGACGAAGTGCCTCCCAACACCACTACATTCAACTACACCCCCGGTGTATCGATTGAAGGCACCCTGCCCGCGACCACACCGCTGTCCCAGTGGTCTCTGGTTCTCCAAGGTTCACCCAAAGCGGGCGACACCATCACGGTGAACGCCAATTTGTACCCAACACTGTCAGCGGGCAACGCCACCGCCATGATGGGCTTGCGCGATGTCGCCATGTTCGACGGCGCCGCCATGACGGATGGCTATGCCGGCTTGATTTCCCAAATTGGCATTCGCACCCAAAGTGCCGACTACGCCGCCAGCGTGTCGGCGACCATAGCGACCAACGTCGAGCGCGACCGTGCTGGTGTCTCGGGCGTCAATCTGGACGAAGAAGCGGCCAATTTGCTTCAGTACCAGCAGGCCTACCAGGCGTCGGCCAAAATGATCCAGATTGCGCAAAACATTTTTGACACACTCATTCAAAACCTGAGCCGCTGAATCTGGCCCCGCAGGAGTTACCACCATGTCATCATTTATTCGACTTGGGTCAGCCAATACCTACGACACCGCTCTGAGCAACCTCATGAACCGGCAGTCATCGCTTTCCAGCTTACAGGAAAACCTGACATCGGGTAAGAAGGTGGTACGCGCCAGCGACGATCCCACGGGCGCTGCTCAGGCCGAACGGGCCATCACCCGGCTTGCCCGCATCGAAACCGACCAGCGCGCGCTCGAATCCCAGCGCAACTCCATTGCGCAAGCTGAAAGCACACTTGGCGACGTCATCGATGCATTGCAAACCTTTCGTGAACTGGCGGTCAGCGCTGGCAACGGATCGCACACCACACAGGAGCGCAGTGCGATTGCATTGCAACTGACGGGTCTGCGCGATCAGGTGTTTGCCCTGGCCAACCGAAAGGACACCAATGGTCTGCCTTTGTTCAGCGCACTGGGCAGCGCACTGGCGCCGTTTGTAGGCCCGCAAGGTTTGCCACAAGACTACAACTTTGCCGGCCAACCAGGCCAGGTGGCCAGCAATGAAGTGGCAATTCCGTATGCATTGGATGGTGACCGCGCCTTCATGCACATGCCAGCGCGCGATGGCGTTTTTAATGCCACACTGACGACTGTTGCTGCACCCGCACACCAAATCGGTACCACTGGCGTTGTATTGACCGATCCCTCGTTGGTTACGGGTTCGGCCTATTCCATCAGCATTACCGGTGTCGACACCACAACTGTGCCAGGCACGACGACCGTGACCTACGATATTGCAGAAAACCCAGTTGTCAGCCCACTATTCGCCGTTCCAGCCGGCACCATAAGCTACCCCAGCAGCAACACAGCGAATATCGCTGTCACAGCCATTCCCGGTCTGTCGGTCAACATCACCGGAAAACCCGCGGTGGGCGACACGATTGCGCTAGATCCACGGCCCAGCGTCTTCAGCGTGCTCGACGACGCCATCCGCGGAATTGGCAGCGCAGTGGACGGCAATGCCGCCACCCAGGCCGTGGGGCAAGCCCTGCACAACGTGGACATTGGCATGTCACGCATCTCCTCGTCGCGCGGCCAGGCCGGTGATCTGCTGAACCGAGCCGACCGTATTTCGGCCAACCAGGAGAAACGCAGCATCCAGGTCGAAGGCGACCGCTCGCGTGCGGAAGACCTGGACATGGTCAAGGGCGTGTCGGACTTCCAGAACCAGCAAACCGGGTACCAGGCGGCGCTGCAATCGTACGCCCAGGTGCAGAAGCTGACGCTGTTTAACTACCTGGGCTAGTCACGCCCCCTGCAGCCATTGCCCAAATGGCGGCGTTGTGGAAGCGGGGTATGCCCAAATCTTCCAGGCTATCAATTTCGCCCAGCGACAGGGCGCCAAACAGGCAAGGCGAACGGGTTGCAGCTTTGAGTTGCTCAATTTCCCGTGCTGCGTTTGCTCCAAAATGCATGCGCCGTCCGGCACAGTAGAAAATCAACAGCGGATTACCGGTGATAACGGTGCCCAGCGGATCTAGCGCCTGGGCTACGGTGGCGACGCACTGGCTGTGCTCCAGATCGGGTGCGCGCAGCAAGCGCAACCGGTTGTTGGGGGGAACTTCGCCCACACACACCAGAGCCCCGTCGTCGGTAAAAGCCACCGGAATGCGCACCAGCACATCCACCACGGTCACCACGCCAAACGGAAAGTGCGCTGCAAGGTCGTAGAAGTTTTCACGGGTTAGCGTAACCCCATATTCGTTGAACACCACACTTTGGTACACCTCCAGCGCCGGGCGTCCGTCGATGGTGTCGATGCGATTACCGGAGGTAGACGTTGCCTCCATCAGCCGCTGGGACACCGGATAGCCATGGTTCAGCATGACATGGGTTGGGTGAGGCAACAACAGACCCAGGGCCCCTTCGCCCATCAGTACATGCTCGTCAAACAGGCAGGGCATAGGCTGAAAGGTCTCGCTGCCGGCGTTTACCCCGGCATACAGCAGGGCATCCCCAAACGTCTGCGGCAACCCGTCAAGCAGGGTGCCAATGTGCGGCAGCATGCCGTCAAAGATCAGAAACAGGGTAGAAGCACTGGCAGCACGCGGTGCGGGCTGGATGCTTTTGATTGCATTAGTCAAAACCGGAACACCGCCCTGCCGTGAGCCCAAGCCCGCCACCAGAAAACGCGGCGGCATGGTCTCAAAACACAGCAGCCAGGCACCGGATGTGGAGAAGCCGTTGTCTGTCACCAGCGCCGGGAAGATCGCGCCGGACATCGCTACCCCACAGGCCCGCGCCGCTTCCTGCAAAAGCCCCACGTGTTCCTTTTCTGCTTCTGGCACCAGGGCCAGGATGCCCATGTTTGGCCAGCGTTCGCTCCAGCCAGCCATCAGGGGCTGGATTTCAGCTGGGTTCAGGGCAACGTGGCGTTGGTCAATGATCATGACCCTATGCTATCTCAGAGTGTGGCCTGCTCGGCCCGCAACCGTTCAAACACCGACCAGAAC
>Ga0116172_10004533_pt1 | contig 11250 bp, 7 predicted proteins | sample AD_UKC083_MetaG_FD_89799 | JGI IMG/M metagenome (GOLD analysis project Ga0116172, IMG submission 89799) | Active sludge microbial communities of municipal wastewater-treating anaerobic digesters from USA - AD_UKC083_MetaG | ecosystem: Engineered > Bioreactor > Anaerobic > Digestate | place: USA...
GAATGGTTAAAAAGTCAGCTTGGTGTATGGCAATTCACATATGAATCACGGGATATTCGCGATAAAACAATTCACCCTGCAACATTTCCAATTGCACTCTGCAAGAAAGTAATAGAGCTATTTACACATCAAGGTGAATTAGTCCTTGACCCTTTTGTTGGTAGCGGGACAACCCTAATCGCGGCAAATGACCTTAATCGGAATGCCATTGGTTTTGATCTCCAATCTGAATATATAGACCTCTGCGAGAAGAGACTTAGTCAACAACCGAATCTATTTAACCATACACGGCAATTAGCGATCCAAGATGACGCCAAAAATATCCCCCAATACATAGACCCAAACACCTTAAGCTTAATATGGACATCGCCACCTTACGCTAATCTGTTAAACAGAGCCAGAAAAAATAAGTCCAGGAGATTTCGAGATAACGATCAACTTGGAAAAGTAGAACAATATTCCCAAAACCCCCGTGATTTAGGAACAATGCCCATCGATCAATATGCTGCCGCAATGGGAGATATATATCAGTCCCTTCTACCTCTTTTAAAGCCAAAAGGACATTGTGTAATTAACGTACCTGACATGTGGTGGGAAAACAAAAGGATAACCATCCACGTTTCACTCATTGAAGAGCTTCGGAAATGTGGATATGAACTTAGAAACATTATTATTTGGGACAGAACAAATATCGTGAATCAAATCGGAATTTTCGGATGGCCTAGTAATTACATCACAATGGGTGTAACGTTTGAATATCTATTAGATTTTTGGAGACCTCCTGAAGAGTGAAACTCTTTACAAAGAGCGAGTTAATCGAGAAGATTAAAGCTATTTGCAATAGCGGATGGCACAAGAGCGTTAAAAAAACTATAGATACTCGTAATGATGGCGCCGTTGGAAATACACTTGAACATCTGCTCGGCATTGAGTCATCCACACCCTCAACAACCATTGTGACAGAAGATCGTGAAACTTTTAGCGGAGAAGCGGATGCAGTCGATCGGTCATAAATCGTAGCATAATGGGGGCCAGGTTTTGGTTTTTTCGTTAATGAAAGAGTCAAGAGGTTCGCTTTATTGAGTTACAAAGAGAATGTATGACATAAAAACGATACGACCCAAAAAGTCGATGAACTGGATCGCGGCTATGGAACAGGGCGCTGCTGAAAAATAAAACAAAATTAAAGAAGAAAGATATGCCGGTAGAATAAAAAATATGACATAGATTATAACCAGATATAATGTATAACAAGACATAACTGGCGGAGAGACAGGGATTTGAACCCTGGGTCCCGCTTTGTGACGGGACACACGATTTCCAGTCGTGCTCCTTCAGCCTCTCGGACATCTCTCCGTGTCAAGTTTTATACCATACTACGCCCGAAAGAGACAAGGCAATTCATATTTTCCGTCTTGCACATTTTATTCAAACATTGATATATCTATAATTAATGCATAATACAAAAATCTCTCCTTTTATTATTCTTGTGTTCGCTGCAGGATTTGGCGGGATAGTTGCTCAGACTATACTACTCAGGGAATTACTTGTTTTATTTTCAGGAAACGAGTATTCGATAGGCATTATCATCAGCGCATGGGTTATAAGCGAATCCATTGGGGCATATACAGGCGGTAAATTCAACAAAGCATTTAACCCTGAGATACTTACATATTCTGTTCTTCTTTTCTCGATAATATTTCCAATATGTATTTATCTGACACGTATTTTCAAATCGTTACTCGATATCCCGCCTGGGGTAGGCGTAGGCATGGTGTCTATATTGTACTCCTCTTTCATTATCCTTTTTCCCATTGGCTTACTTCACGGATTCTTTTTTACAATAGCCTGTTCAGTTCATAACCAGATGACTGACAAAGGCAAAATATCTGCTGGAAGGATATATTTCTACGAAACACTCGGCACAATTGCCGGCGGCACAGTCGTTAGTATCTTTTTTGTTCCGTTTTTTAACAGCTTTTTTATCGCAATGATAATAGCCGTCATGGGAGCAATATCCTGTATTATCTTTGTAAAAAGTGCTGATGTCTTTCAATTGGGCCGTAAGAACCGATTGTTGCTACTGAGTTCTTCAATTCTCTCAATAATGGTATGTATCATGATGATTTTCAATGTAGATAACAAAATACACATGGCATCCATAAACATTCAATGGGCAAAGCAAAACGTAGTTTCTTATAAAAATTCTATTTATCAAAACATTGTCGTTGTCAAAAATGAGGATCAGTATACCTTCTTCACTGATGGGATTCCATTCGTTACGACACCAGTTCCAGACATTGCATTTGTGGAAGAATTTGCCCATTTTCCTATTCTTGCACACCCCCAGCCAAAAGATATTCTTGTCATCGGTGGGGGTACAGGAGGCATCATCAATGAGATATCAAAACATCTCACCGTGAAGAAAATAGATTACATAGAAATAGACCCGGACTTCCTAAAAACAATAAAAAGATTTCCAACATCGCTTACAGAGATTGAATTAAACAATCCCATTGTCAAGCTTCATTATAAAGACGGGAGGAGATTTCTAAGAAAGACCGAAGATAAGTACGATGTCATATTAATTGGCCTGCCTCCCCCTTCAACACTTCAGATGAACAGATTTTATACATTGGAATTTTACAACTTAATAAAAAACGCTTTAAATACAGACGGGATACTCGCCCTTACTACGCCAGGCTCTTATTCATATTATGGCAATACATTGAAGGAGCTTAACGCAAGCATCATTAAAACCGTTAAGTCTGCATTTTTATATGTTTTTACCCTTCCTGGTGAATATAACATCATTTTTGCCTCACAATCGAAAAGAATAACAGGACTATCCCCTACCCTGCTAAACAATGCATTAGCTGAGCGCCAAATCGAAACCAAACTTATAACCTTGCCTCACCTCAATGACCGTTTCGAAAATGAAAGATTTATGTGGTTCGCATCGTCCCTTGAGGGCACAAAGGTACAAATTAATAGGGATTTTTCACCAATGGGGCTCTTTTACAGCATCTCATATCAAAATATGCTCTTTTCGCCGTCACTCAAATCTGTTTTTGAATTTGTAAAACAGATAAATACAACGTCCCTTTTTGTTTTTATAATCAGCATTTTTTTGTTTTTTTTACTCCTTTGCCGAAAGCATAGACATATAGGCATACCATACGCCATTACCACTACAGGCCTCTCGGCAATGGTCTTCGAGCTTATCCTCATATTCAGTTTTCAGGTGTTCTGCGGATATGTCTATTATGAAATAGGCATCTTAATAACGGTTTTTATGGCAGGTATGGCTGCTGGCAGTCTTATTGTAACCTATCGTCATAACCTGTCTTTCCAACAGTCATTGTCTGGGATGAAGGCTCTCGACACGGCGATGATAATATTCCCCCTATTCTTTGCCCTTATATCTTTATTTCAGGGGTATTTATATTCCATTCCAACATCGTCCATCCGTTTCATATTTTATACTCTGCTGATAATCTCAGGTTTTCTTGCCGGCATGCAATTTCCTCTTTCAAATATAATCTATCTCGAGCTTGTCGGGCTTGAATGTCGAGATAAAAACAAAGCCATAGGCAACACTGCGGGGATATTATACGGGTTAGACCTCATAGGGGCTTGTCTGGGCGGTATCATCGGAGGACTCATCGTATTGCCTGTGCTCGGCACTTCAAATACATGTCTTTTTCTCTCGGCACTTAAGGGAACAAGCCTTATCCTGTTGTATACAGTACCAAAAAATACAGACCATTTACGACGTCCAAGCTAATCATTTCCCAAAAAATTGCCTCAAAACAAATGACAAGGGGTGTTTTTTCTACATTCATGATATAGTATAATTCAACAGGACATAATGACATGATCACCAGAAGAGCCTTCTTGAAAATCACAATGCTAACCCCATTTATCTTTAAGGGAACGCCAGAGAGACTTTATGCAAAAACAGAACCGCCCCTCAAGGAGGCAAGTTATTATCATCGGATAGACGAAAAGAAGATGATCGTGGCCTGCCAATTGTGCCCGCGGGAATGTGTCATAGCAGAAGGGGAAACAGGTTTCTGCAAGGCAAGAAAAAACATAAAAGGCACACTCTATGCACTCGGATATGCCCAACCATGCGCCATACACGTTGATCCTATCGAAAAAAAGCCATTTTATAACTATCATCCAAAAAGCTTGAGCTTTTCCATTGCAAGCGCAGGATGTAATCTAAGGTGTAAATTCTGCCAGAACTGGCAGATTTCTCAAATCTCACCACTTGAGTCCATAAATCAGTACGCCACCCCTGACAAGATCGTTTCAGCCGCCAAATTAAGCGGATGCAAAAGCATTGCATACACATACACTGAGCCAACCAACTTTTACGAATACATGATTGACACGGCTAAAATTGCCAAAAGCAAAGGCATCCTCAATGTAAACCACACGAACGGTTATATAAATCAGGAACCTCTCAATGAACTATGTAAATACTTAGACGCTGCGAATATTGATCTTAAGGGATTCAACAACAGCTTTTACAATAAAATCTGTGAGGCTAATTTGAGTCCTGTTCTTGAAACTATTAAAACATTAAAAAAATCAGGTGTGTGGGTAGAGATAACAAATCTCATAATCCCGGGTTACAATGATGATATCGCAACGATAACTAATATGTGTGAATGGATTAGGCATAACGTTGGCATCGATACACCGGTACACTTTTCCCGTTTTTACCCAACTTACAAAATGACAGGTGTTCCACCAACACCAGTTGGCACACTTGAAAAGGCACGAGAAATAGCAATCAAAGCCGGGCTACATTACCCGTATATCGGTAATGTTCCAGGTCATCCTGGCGACAATACCTATTGTCCCAATTGCAAAAAGATGCTTGTAAAAAGATCAGGCTATAATATCCTTGAAAACGCAATAAAAAACGGAAGGTGTAAATATTGCGGGACAAAGATAGGGGGGGTATGGATATGAAAAAAGATTTAAAAACTCAGATTACAAAATTAGAAATGCGAATATTTTGCAATTTTTTATTTATTTTGTTTTCTTGTGCTGCTCTTCTCATTCTGCTTCCCCACATCTTTGAAAAATCATACGCTGATGATACGCTTCAGAAGGTTAAAAAACCGGTTTTTGCAGGTTCGTTTTATCCCGCAGAAAGAAATCAACTCGAAAAAAGATTGGACATATATCTAAAGGCGGCAAGCACTCAGACCAAAAGGACAGCTTCACACATCTTTGGTCTCATATCCCCACATGCAGGATACGACTACTCTGGGCAAGTTGCCGCATATGCATATAACCAGATAAAAGACAGGGACTACAAGACTGTTATCATTATCGGTCCAAGCCATCAGGTGCCTTTTAGAGGCATCTCAATATACCCTGTCGGTTCATGGGAAACCCCGCTCGGCACTGTGCAGGTGGATAATAAAACAGCAAAGACACTTATGGATAACTGCAATGCAATAAAGGTTTATCCTGCTGCCTTCGCCCGTGAGCATTCACTTGAGGTGCAATTACCCTTTCTTCAAAAAACCCTGAAATCATTTAAAATTGTGCCTCTTGCTGTAGGTTTTATTGAAAAAGATGATTACAAAAGGCTCTCTGATGCACTTCTTAGGCTCCTTGAACAAAATCCCAAAGATATTCTTTTTGTAGCGTCATCCGATATGTCCCATTATCATTCATACAACAAGGCTTCCCAAATGGACAGGGTTACCCTGAAATGCATTGAACATCTCGACGTTGACCGATTATTCGAAAACTTGCAGAATGGTAACTGCGAGTTATGCGGTGCGCCAGGAGTTATAACGCTTATGATGATGGCATCAAAGCTTAATGCCCACGTTAAAACACTCAATTATGCAAATTCAGGTGATGTAACAGGGGATAAAAACAGGGTGGTGGGATACGGAGCAACTGCATTCATGTATGCCGACAAAAATGATAATGAATTAAGCTTAAAAGATCAGAAAACACTTCTGACGATTGCCCGAAAAACACTTGAAGAGTTTATTTCAAATGGCAATATACCCAAGTTTGATATCAAAGAAGGCCAATTACTCGAAAAAAGAGGCGTATTCGTAACCCTAAAGAAACACGATGAACTTCGTGGTTGCATAGGGTATATCATGCCTATTGAGCCTCTATACAAGGCCGTCATTGAGATGACTGTATCGTCATCTACAAAAGATCCACGTTTTCTGCCTGTTTCCAAAAAAGAACTTAAAGATATCAGCATAGAAATATCAGCGCTTACACCTCTTATGCCCGTTGAAAATCCAAACCAAATTGAAGTTGGCAAACATGGCTTATATATTACAAGAGGCGGTCGTTCAGGCCTGCTGTTGCCACAGGTTGCAACTGAAAACAAGTGGAACAGGGATGAGTTCCTCAGTCAAACGTGTCGAAAGGCAGGTCTTCCACAAAATGCATGGAAGGAAAAAGGCACTAAAACCTATACATTCACAGCCCAAATATTCTCCGAATAATACCAACCTAAATATAAAGGACATATGAAAAAAACAGGGAAAAACTCTTTTATCAACAGAAAAGATATTCAAAAAGCTCTGAAGGAATCCAAAAGACCTTTGAGCCAGAAAGAACTGGAAAAGATACTTCGAGTCGGCAAGGCAGGTCGTAAAACCATTAGAAACCACTTGAAAGATCTGCTCAGGGAAGGCTCTGTCATAATGCTAAAAAGCGGATTATATGGGATACCAACTGAGATGAACCTTAAATCAGGTACGTTGTGGTGCACAAGAAACGGCAATGGTTTTTTAATCTCTGAAAAAGATGGCGAAAAGGATATCTTTATCCCCTCCTGCTCAATCAAACAGGCATTCCACGGCGATAAAGTCATAGCAAGGATTGAGCATTCTTTCAAAGGCAAAAAGGAAGGAAAGGTCATAAAGGTCTTAGAAAGAAAGACAAAACACATAACTGGGTATGTAAAGGCTTTAAAGGACATATGGTATGTTGTTTCAGAAGAAGGAAAAATACCGTACCACTTCATAGTCGAAAACCCATCTTTTGAAAAAATATCCCTCGACGACCTTGTTGCAGCAAATATTATAAAATACCCGGAAGATGGAAAAGACCCTACATGCAAGATTATAAAGGTTTTTAAAGGTTTAAACGATGTAAAATCCATTACACAGTTTGTAACATTTAAACACAATCTTCCGCAGAGATTTAAAAAGGTTGTCAATACAGAGGCAAAAGAAACTTCTTTGATTGGATTAGGCAAAGGCAGGGTTGACCTACGTTCATTGAAACATATAACGATAGACGGAGAGTCAGCAAAAGATTTTGATGATGCAGTGTTTATCGAAAAAGTATTGAACTATTATAACCTTTACGTTTCTATTGCGGATGTCTCCCACTATGTGAAGCCAGGCCTTGCCGTTGATATAGAGGCATATCAAAGAGGAACGAGCATCTACTTTCCAGGAACAGTCATACCCATGCTTCCAAAAATTCTTTCAAACATAATGTGCAGTATTAATCCCAATGAGGACAGGCTTGCAATGACTGTCAAGATGTCTTTCACAAAAGACGGTTCATTAAAGGAAACATCCTTTTTTGAATCAATTATAAAAAGCGCAGCAAGACTCACATACTCTAAAGTTGAAATGGCGCTTATACACAGGGATAAAAAGATTATCAAGGAATTGAAAGAGGTGATGCCAGAACTTGAATTGATGAGAGAACTATCTGAGATATTATCGAAAAAAAGGGAACAACGGGGAAGCCTCGATTTTGATCTGCCAGAACCAGAGGTTTTGCTGGACATAAAAGGCAAGGTTTCAGGTATAGTGAGGTCGGAAAGGCTGTTCGCCCATAGAATTATCGAAGAATTCATGATAAGTGCAAACGAGGCTGTAGCCAGATACCTGTTTAGCAACAAAATACCCGCATTATATAGAATCCACGAACGCCCCGACCGAGAAAAATTGGTCGATTTTGAGAGGCTGCTAAACAACCTGCCATTAAAACATAAAAAGATTGACGCCTCAGCAAGTCAACTTCAATCTATCCTTAAGGATGTAAGCGGTACGCAATATGAATATCTCGTAAACAAAACCCTTCTCAAGTCCATGAAGCAGGCAAAATATTCAGCCTCGAATAAAGGCCATTTTGGGCTTGCATCTAAATGTTATCTTCACTTCACATCTCCTATCAGAAGATACCCAGACCTTGTATGTCACAGGGCTTTGAAATATGCGCTTTTATACAATCTCAAAATGGATAAGGCAAGGTTTTTACCTGAGGAGGAACTTGAACGAATGGCAATCCATCTGTCTGAGCGTGAGCGCATCTCAATGGAAGCGGAAAGAGAGATAGAAGACAGAATCAAGGTGTTCTTTATGAAAGACAAGATAGGTGAAATATATGAAGGCTTGATTTCACACATCACATCATTCGGCATTTTTGTTGAACTATTTGATTATTTCGTTGAAGGCGTCGCATTATTAAGCGAACTTCACGATGATTATTATGTCTTTCAGGAAAACAGATTCAGGCTTTTTGGAAGAAGGACGAAAAAGATATACCGCATCGGTGACAGGATTAAGGTTAAAGTCACGCTCGCCGATACTGAACTGAACCGTCTCCATTTCAGCATTGTCAAAGACGGCTAATCATGACAAGACTTCTAAAACACTCGATACAATATTCCTGCGTCCGCTGCCCGATATTTGCTTCATGTCACCTGAACTCCACCTTTAACATAGAAAAGTCGTCTTCGAATCCTTCGCTGCCATGAATTTCTTGCAGATATGCGCATAGCTCATTTATCTCGGATAAACCCCCAAAGGGTTTTTTCCGCAAAAACTCCTTTAATTCCTCATATGACCACATCGTTCCATCTGTTTTCGTTACCTCGAATACACCATCAGAAAACACATACAAACGTGAAAACGCATCTACAAAAACAGCACCCCCCTCATACACCATTTCAGGCATACCACCGATGAACATGTTCTGTGTCCTCAGTTCGAGTACATCACCGGATGCTGATACAAGAAGCGGTGGGGGATGACCTGCACTGGCATGTTTTAATTCTCCTGTTCTTTTGTTATACACACCGTACCAAATCGTAAAATAGAGATTGTTCTGTTTCTCCATTTGAAACGTTTCGTTTAGCGCAAAGAGCACCTCCTCAGGCGATCTGAAGTTAGTATTCCGTAGTGTCTGCGAACGCAGTACATTCAGGGCTGACACAGACAACAATGCTGGCCCTACACCGTGGTCACATACATCAAGCAAATAAACGGCGAAATGTTCATCATCTATCCAGTGATAACCAAAGGAATCGCCACCGAGTTGTGCAGATGGCACATATCGCCAATCGGTTACAATGTTACCTTCCATAATCGGAGCAGGCAGAAGGGAAACAACATATTCCGCCGCACTGTTCAGTTGTGCTGCAAGTGCCTGTTGACTTTTAGACAGCGCTTCGTATGCCTCATTTCTCTGTAGAAAAGCGATATATCCTCTTGAGTGGTAACGAATGCGGGCAATGAGCTCGATTTTATCCGGCAGTTTAACAAGATAGTCATTTGCACCTAATGCAAAGGCATCAGCCTTTGTCACGGCCTCTTCTTTACTCGACAATACAATAAGAGGAATATCCTTCAATTTCCTGTTCGCCCTGAAATATTTAACCAAAGTCAGCCCATCTATTTCAGGCATAACAAGGTCCTGCAGTATCACCGTTGGGGAAATTTCTGTTGCTATCTTGATTGCCTGGGTAGGGTCCTGGCAGAAATGAAAAACAATATCTTTCTCTGGCGCAAGCATACGCTTCACCATCTCCCCCACAATAAGTTGGTCGTCTATCAGCAACACCGTAATTGTATGCTCTGTTAGAGGAGTCTTGAGTTGTTTGTTGTCATCATTATCCATAAACGTCCTTTCACATTTTTATTCTTTTAATGATTGCATCTGCAATCTTTTCAACGGGAAGCACCTGTATTGCAGCCCCCAATTCAACTGCCGCTTTTGGCATGCCGTACACTGCCGATGTCTTTTCATTTTGGGCTATAGTATGCCAACCAGCCTTGCGCAGTTCGAGAAGTCCTTTTGCGCCGTCACGGCCCATACCCGTCAAAAGTACAGCAACTCCTTTTACAGGCCAATGCTTAACACTGAAAAAAAACGTATCCACTGAAGGTCTGTACGGATATTCCTTTGGTTCTTCTGTATAATGGAATACAAAATCAGACTCTAACACCAGGTGATCATCTGTGCCTGCAATGTAGATCTTATCTATTTCAGGGTGCATACCCTCTTTGGCAAGTTCGACTTTAAGCCTTGTCTGACACCCAAGCCAACTGACCAGACCATCAGCAAACTGTGCATCTACATGCTGGACCACAATAACGGATGCACCAAGTTTCTCAGGCATACGCGAAAGAATACCGGCAAGGGCTTTAGGCCCGCCCGTTGAGGAACCAATCACAACCATAGGTATATCGCTTAAAGACAATTTGCGCGGCTTATGTTTTTCACCTTTTTTAGGTCGATTCTCATTGCCGATAAGTCTTGAAATAATCTCAATCTTTCTGATTAAATCCTCTCCACCTTTAATATTTCCACTTATATCTTCAACAGGCACGGCCACCGCATCAAGGGCACCCCTTCCCATAGCTTCGAAAATTCTCGAATGGTCTTTTACCTCATCTGTCACAATCAGAATTGCACATGGATTTTCTTTCATGATTCGTTCTATTGCATAAATACCATCCATAACAGGCAAGGATAAATTCATCAGTACAAGGTCAGGCCTATCACCTGCTGTCTTTTCAACAGCCTCCTTACCATTTTTTGCCGTCCAAACAATCCGGTTCTCAAGCATTGTGGATACAACCCTGCTAATAATCTCTATCGATTTATCGTCATGGTTAACAATACCGATACGCATTTTCTGATTGGCTCCTTTAAGTCAGAATTCAGAAGTCAGAAGTCAGAATTCAGAAGTCAGAAGTCAGAATTTTGTCTCCTTCTCTTCTCACTATGAATAACTATGAATAACCATCAATTACTATGAATTACTATCATCTCCTGTATTCTGTATTCTGTATTCTGTATTCTGTCTTATGTATTCTGTATTCTGTCCTCCTCTTCTCACTATGAATAACTATGAATTACGTTTTCCACTCGAATCCTTTTTTTCTGTCATCCCCGAGTGATTCTATCGGGGAACCATGTTTTTCTGTCATGCTCGAATGC
>Ga0116172_10004537_pt1 | contig 11246 bp, 9 predicted proteins | sample AD_UKC083_MetaG_FD_89799 | JGI IMG/M metagenome (GOLD analysis project Ga0116172, IMG submission 89799) | Active sludge microbial communities of municipal wastewater-treating anaerobic digesters from USA - AD_UKC083_MetaG | ecosystem: Engineered > Bioreactor > Anaerobic > Digestate | place: USA...
GCCTTCGCCAAGATCCGCAATGCCATGGTCTTCGCCTTTCCGCCCCCCGCCGTGGTGGAGATGGGCAATGCCCGGGGGGTGGATTTCCAGTTGCTGGACCGGGGCGGCCTCGGTCACGGCGCCCTGATGAACGCCCGGAACCAGCTCCTCGGCATGGCGGCCAAGGACCCGCGGCTGGCCAACGTCCGTCCCAACGGCATGGAGGATATCCCGGAGTTCCGCATTGACGTGGACTGGGAAAAGACGGGGGCCATGGGCATCCCTCTGCCTTCCGTCCACAATACCATCGCCGCGGCCTTCGGAGGATCCTATGTGAACAACTTCATCCAGGCCGGCCGGGTCAAGAAGGTCTATGTCCAGGCCGACACCCCCTATCGGATGCTTCCCCAGGACCTGAACAAGATTTACATCCGCAACAGCGCGGGGCAGATGACGCCCTTCTCCGCCTTCGCCACCACCCGCTGGGCCACCGGGTCCCCACGTCTCGAACGCTTCAACGGGTTCCCGACCATGAATATCTGGGGCGAGCCGGCGCCGGGGAAAAGCTCCGGCGACGCCATGGCGGCGATGGAAGAGATCACCGCCAAACTGCCTCCGGGCATCGGCTATGACTGGGCCGGCCTCTCCTATCAGGAACGGATGTCCCAGGCCCAGGCGCCACTTCTCTACGCCTTTTCCATCCTCGTCATCTTCCTCTGTCTGGCGGCCCTCTATGAAAGCTGGCCCATCCCCATCTCCATCCTTCTGGCCCTGCCCCTGGGGGCCATCGGCGGCGTCATCGCCTCGAGCATGCGGGGGATGTCCAACGACGTCTATTTTCAGATCGGTCTGTTGACCACCCTGGGCCTGACGACCAAGAACGCCATCCTCATCGTCCAGTTCGCCAAGGCCCGGGTGGATGAGGGAAGGAACCTCATCGAGGCGACCCTGGAGGGGGCGAAACTCCGCTTCCGGCCCATCGTCATGACATCCCTGGCCTTCGGTTTCGGCGTCCTTCCCCTCGCCGTGGCCACCGGCGCCGGCGCCGGCGCCATGAACGCCATCGGCACCGGGGTCCTGGGCGGAATGATCACGGGCACCGTGCTGGTGGTCATCTTCGCCCCCCTCTTCTATGTGGTCATCGAAAGGCTTTTCGGTAAGCACAATCACGGGGCGGCGGTCGTCTCCGGGGGGCTCGGATCACTGCTGAAGAAACTGGCGGGACGGATCCCGGGAAAACGAGGGCCGGGAAAGACCCCGGAAAATGACGGTGACATTGTCACGGAGGATCGCTAAGATGAAGAGAAGCCGAATGGTCTTCACCGGTTGTCTGTCTGTCCTGGTTATCGCCATGGTCCTCCTGAACGGCTGCACCCTGGCCCCGAAATACACCCGTCCCGCGGCCCCCATGCCCGCAGACTGGCCGACGGGGGAGGCCTACGGCAAGGAGGCCGCCGCGCCGGGAAATCGGGCGGCCGCGGAGATGAAATGGGAGGAATTCTTCACCGATCCGGAGCTGCGCCAGGTCATTGCCGCGGCCCTGGCCAACAACCGGGACCTCCGCCTGGCCTCCCTGAACGTGGAAAAGGCCCGAGCGCTCTACGGGATCCAGCGGGCCGAACTCTTTCCCGCCTTCAACGCCGTCGGCGCCGGGAGCAAGGGGAGGACGCCGGCCGACCTTTCCTACTCGGGCACGGAGACGACATACGAGCAGTACAGCGTCAATTTCGGCGTCATGGCCTGGGAAATAGACTTTTTCGGCCGGATCCGCAGCCTGAAGGACCGGGCCCTGGAGGAATATCTGGCCACGGATCAGGCCCGCCGCGGCGCCCAGATCCTCCTGGTGTCCGCCGTGGCCAACGCCTACCTCAACCTCGCCGCCGACCGGGAAAGTCTCAAGCTGACCACCTCGACCCTGGCAGCCCAGGAGGGGGCCTATAAACTGATCAAGAAGCGTTACGACGTGGGATTGGCGTCGGAAATCGACCTCCGCCGCGCCCAGAGCCAGGCGGATACCGCCAGGGGAGACGTCGCCCGTTTCACCCAGCTCGTCGCCCAGGACGAGAACGCCCTGCAGCTCCTCGTCGGCGCTCCCTTGACCGTCCTGAAGCTGCCGTCGGAGTTAGGCGGGCTGAATCCCTTCCGGGATATTTCCCCCGGCCTATCCTCCGAAGTCCTCCTGAGCCGTCCCGACATCCTGGCGGCGGAACACCGCCTTCGGGCCGCCAACGCCAGTATCGGCGCCGCCCGGGCCGCCTTCTTCCCCCGCATCTCCCTGACGACCAGTTTCGGCACCGCCAGCGCCGATTTGTCCGGGCTCTTCAAGGACGGCTCCAGCACCTGGAACTTCGCGCCTCAGATCATCATGCCGATTTTCGACGCCCGCCTCTGGTCCGCTTACGACGCCACCAAAGTGGAGAAGGAAATCAGCCTGACCCAATACGAGCGGGCGATCCAGACCGCCTTCCGGGAAACCGCCGACGCCCTGGCCGTCCGGGGCACGGTAAACCGGCAGCTTGCGGCGCAGAAATCCCTGGTGGAGGCCTTTGCCGAAACCTATCGCCTTTCCGCCATCCGCTATGCCAAGGGCGTTGACAGCTACCTGAGCGTCCTCGATGCCCAGCGGTCCCTCTACGGCGCCCAGAAGGGATTGATCGGCATCCAGCTCCTCCGCCTCGCCAATGAAGTGGCCCTGTACAAGGCCCTGGGCGGAGGGGCTTGAAAAAATCACCTTAATATGATCTTAGAGAAGAGGAAAAGACGGACGACTTCATGAGAGGACGGAATGGAAAGCTTAAGCCCGCAGACATTACCATTATGGACCAGGCCCTTTGCCGCCGTAGGGCGGAGAGCCATCCGCTGGGTAAACCATTTGGGTGCCGTAGCGATCTTCTTCATCCTCGCGACGCTGAAGGTCGTCCACCCCAAGCAGTTAGCCAAGATCGCTTATCAGATCTATGAAATCGGCGCCCGGTCCGTGTCGATCATCCTCTTGGTGGGTCTCTTCACCGGCATGGTCCTGGGGCTCCAAACCTACCACGCCCTGGTGACCGTGGGCGCCCAGGGCGCCCTGGGGACCCTGGTGGCCCTGTCGCTGGTCCGGGAGCTGGGACCGGTGCTCACCGCCATCATGATCACGGCTCGGGCCGGCTCGGCCATTACGGCGGAAATCGGCATCCAGCGCATCTCGGAACAGATCGACGCCCTGGACACCATGCATATCGATCCCCTCCGCTACCTCATCAGCCCGCGGATCGTCGCCGCCGTCATCAGCTTTCCCATCCTCACCGCCCTGTTCGACATTATCGGCATCATCGGCGGCTACTTCTCCGGGGTCGTCCTCATGGGGGCCAACGCCGGCGCCTATATCTACCGCGTCCAGGCCAGCATGGAACTGAAGGACATCACCGACGGCTTCATCAAGGCGGTGGTCTTCGCCGTTATCGTTACGGCCGTCTGCTGCTACCAGGGCTACTTCGCCCATATGCGGGAAGACAGCCGCGGCGCCAAGGCCGTGGGGCTCTCGACGACCGCGGCGGTGGTCATATCCTGCGTCCTCATCCTCGTGGCGGACTATATCGTCACATCCCTGTTGATTTGAGGCAGACGCCATGGACGCCCCCCTGATCGAATTCCAGGATGTCACCAAAAGCTTCGGACCCCGGATGGTTCTGGACCGCGTGAACCTCCGGATCCACACCGGGCAGGTAACGACGATCATCGGGCTCAGCGGAGCCGGCAAGAGCGTGCTGCTCAAGCATATCATCGGGCTCCTCAAACCGGACTCCGGACGGATCCTCTTTCAGGGCCGACCCCTGGATGAAATGACGGGAAGCGAACGGAAATCCAGTCTCGCCCAGATCAGCTATATGTTTCAAGACAACGCCCTCTTCGATTCCCTGTCTGTTTACGACAATATCGCCCTGCCGCTGCGGGAAACCACGGATCTTTCCCGGTCCGAGATCAACCGGCGGGTAAAGGCCAGGGTGGAGCAGATGGAGCTTGCCGACGCGGTAAACAAATATCCTTCCGAGCTTTCCGGGGGGATGCAGAAACGGGCGGCCCTGGCCCGGGCCCTCGTCACGGACCCCCGGATCGTCCTTTTCGACGAACCCACCTCGGGACAGGATCCGATCCGCAAAAACGCGATCCTGGGCATGATCGCCCAGTACCAGCGCCGGATCGGCTTCACGGCGATCCTCGTCAGCCACGAGATTCCCGACGTTTACTTCATCTCCAACCGCATCCTGGCCCTCTACGACCGGACGGTGGTCTTTCAGGGAACGCCGGCGGAGCTGGAGGATTTCGATCATCCCTTCCTGGATGACATTATCCGCAGTCTGGAAGGGCTGCACCGGGAACTGACGGACCCTTACGCCCGCACACGGTTCGCCATGGCCCACCGGGAACTGGAAAAGAGAAGAACCGGCAAAGACATTCACGTCTTGCCCGCGGAAAACCATCACGGATGAACAGCCGGACGGCGCCGCGCCGCAAGGCCGGGAGGAATTGACATGCAGAAATACAAACTGGAAACCGTAGTCGGCGTCTTTCTCGTCCTGGGACTCGTCTGCATCGGCTATATGACGGTAAAATTAGGACATGTATCGCTCCTGGGCGACGATTCCTATCCCCTGTCTGCCCGGTTTACCTCCGTTACGGGGCTCCGGGCGGGCAGCGTGGTCTATATCGCCGGGATTGAGGTCGGCCGGGTGGAGCGGCTGTACATCGATCAGGAAAACCAGCAGGCGGTGGTGGAAATGCGGATCAGGAAAGATATCCGGATTTACGACGACGCCATCGCCGCCGTCAAGACGGAAGGATTGATCGGCGATATGCACCTCCGCATCGATCCCGGCGGCGGCGGGGACCTGCTCAAGTCGGGGGGTGTCATCACGGATACGCAACCGCCCCTGGATATCGGCGAGCTCGTTGGCAAATACGCCTTCGGCGACGTGAAGAAGCCGGGGGATGAAAATAAGGAGCAAAAAGAGAAACCATGAGCAAGAAGACTTTTGCGGTCTTGGGCATCATCCTGATGCTGCTGTCCGCGCTGCCTGTCCATGCGGGGGCGCCCCGAAACACCGTGGAGGAAAACGTCAACAAGGTTCTGTCCATCCTCCGCGATCCGAAGCTCAAGGGGGAGGGGGCCAAAGAAACCAAAAAGGCGCGACTGCGGGCCCTCTATGATGTCATGTTCGACGAGATCGAGCTGTCCCGGCGGACCCTGGCCCGGAACTGGAACAAGTTCGCCCCCGCCGAACGGAAGGAATTCGTCCTGCTTTTCAAACAGGTGCTGGAGAAGGCCTATATCGACAAGATCCTCTCCTACACCAACGAAAAGATCGTCTTCGACCGGGAGATCACCCGGGGGGAAAACCTGGCGGAGGTGCAGTCGCGCATTATCGCCTCGGGAAAGGAAATCCCCATCTCCTACCGGGTGATCATGAAAAACAACACCTGGAAGGTCTATGACGTCGTCGTCGAGAACGTCAGTCTGGTCCAGAACTACCGCACCCAGTTTAACGGCATCCTGGCGAAAAGCACGCCGGAAGAGTTGCTGGTCACCCTGCGGAAAAAGGTGAAAGGACCCTGAGCACGATGTCCGGAGAGAACCGCAGCGTCGGCAGTATGATTCCCGCTTTGCGATCGTGCCTGATCGCGGCGCTGGCGTTCGTTTTTCTCGCCGGGGGCTGCGCCCACGGCCCCAAACAGGCGCCGGAGTCGCCCGCCCCGGCGGCGCTGACGCGGGTTACGGCCGACCCCGCCGTGGTCACGGCCGCTCCGGCCCCGGAATCGGGAGCGTCTGCCCGGCCCAAAGACAAGGAGATCACGGCGGCGGCCCCGGCGCCACGGATTGCCGCCAATTCCCCAAATGCCGCGCCATTACCCCCGGTCGCCAAGGCGACGAATCCGGGGCCGGATCCTTCCTCGTCCGAACCCGGTGCACAGGCGGACACGGAAGAAACCTCCGGCGAAGCGGACGAGGGCCTCGAGGGCGATTTCATCGCCACTGACGACGAAGGGGAAGCGGACTCAGCCGCCGGCCCCCGGGAGGAGGCCCTCACCATCGCCGACCCCTGGGAGCCCTTCAACCGGGCCATGTATCATTTCAACGACAATCTCTACTTCTGGGTCCTCAAACCGGTGGCCCAGGGATACGCCAAGGCGCTTCCGGAGGGGGTGCGGATCAGTATCCGGAACGTCTTTGTCAACATCGCCTTCCCGGCGCGGTTCGTCAATTGCGTCCTCCAGTTGGATCTGCCCTGCGCCGCCGTGGAAACGGGGCGGTTCGTCATCAATTCGGTCTGGGGTCTCGGGGGTCTGTTCGACCTGGCCTCCGATGAGGCAATCAACCTCCCCAAGCAGCGCCGGGATTTGGGTCAAACCCTGGGCGTCCACGGCATCGGCCCCGGTTTCTTCATCAACTGGCCCATCTTCGGTCCCTCCAGCCCCCGGGATACCGTCGGGCTGATGGGGGACATCCTCATGGACCCTCTGGCCTGGGTCTCCCCCTGGTATGCCGCCACCGGCATCGCCGCCGGTTACAAACTCAACGAGACATCCCTGAGCATCGGCGACTACGAAGCCCTCAAGGAAGCTGCCATCGACCCCTATGTGGCGATTCGGGATGCCTATGTGCAGTACCGGTACCACAAGATCAAACAAGTGACGGACCGCAAATGAAGCGGAAGCCCGCCCCCGGCACGGACAAGCCGCCGCCGGTCTCGGACAGGCAATTCCGGGAGAAGCGATGAAATTTTTACCCTCCGTAGTCAGCTACTTCCTCAAAGGGGAGAGCACCCGGCAGAACATCAGGATGCTGCTGCGCTTCTTTCTCGCGCTGTTCGTCATGATCACCGCCTACAGCGTCATTTTTCACCTCCTCATGGCGGCGGAAGGGCAGAGGCACTCCTGGATCACAGGCTTATACTGGACCATGGTCGTCATGAGCACCCTGGGCTTCGGCGACATCACCTTCCATTCCGACGTGGGGCGCATCTTCTCCATCCTCGTGCTTTTATCCGGGGTAATCTTCCTGTTGATCCTCCTGCCCTTCGCCTTCATCAAGTTCTTTTTCGCCCCGTGGATCGAGGCGGAAACCAGGAAACGCTATGCCCAGGAACTGCCTCCGGGGACAAAAAATCACGTCATCATCACCGCTTACGATCAAGTAACCATGGCCCTCATCGAAAAGCTGGGCATTTACAAACGGGATTATGTGGTGATCGTGGACGAATACGAGCGGTCGAAGGAACTCTATGACACAGGGGTCCGAATCGCCGTGGGCCACATCGACGATCCGGAAACCTACCGGAAGATGCGGGTGGAACAGGCCGCCATGGTCGTGGCGACGAACCGCGACGAGATGAACACCAACATCGCCTTCACCGTCCGGGAGACAACGGAAACCGTTCCCGTGGTCGCCACCTCCGACTCACCCCACTCCGTCGATATCCTCTATTTGGCGGGATGCACCCGGGTCCTGGAACTGACGGAGATCCTCGGTCGTTCCCTGGCGGGCTGGACCCTCGGCGGCGATTTTCGCGCCAATGTCCTGGGGCGTTTCGACAACCTCATCATCGCCGAAGCCCCCGCGATCAGCACCCCGCTGGTGGGTAAAACCCTGGCGGAAAGCCGCCTTCGGGAAGAGATCGGGGTAACGGTCATCGCCGTATGGGAACGGGGCAGATTCGTGGCGCCGACCCCGGAGGCCGCGATCAATCGCTCCACTGCCCTGGTCTTCGCCGGCACGGAAGAGCAGATCGCCCGTTATGACGAGGTGTACGGATTCTACCAGTTGACCCGCCACGCCGGCGACCCGGTGATCATCATCGGCGGCGGACGGGTGGGAAAGGCGATCGCCCAGCGGTTCAAGGAGCGGGAGGTGGATTACCTCATCGTGGAAAAGAACCCCCGGCGCACGGAGGACGACACCTGCTACATCACCGGCGACGCCGCCGATATCGGCACCCTGAAGCGGGCCTGGATCGAAAAGACCCCCGCCGCCCTCATCACCACCCACGACGACGCGACCAACATCTATCTCGCCAAGTACCTCCGGAGCCTCCGTCCGGACATGCAGATAATCTGCCGGGCCAACACGGACCGGAACATCTCCACCCTGCACCGGGCCGGGGCGGATTTCGTCATGTCCTACGCCTCCCTGGGCGCCAACGCGATCTTCAACTACCTCCGGAAGGAGGACATGTTCATGCTTGCCGAAGGCCTGAACATCTTTACCATTCCTCTGCCCCCCGCCCTGGCGGGTAAGACCCTGGCCCAGTCCCGGATCCGTCCCAAAACGGGCTGCTCCGTCATCGGCATCCGCCGGGGGGATAACGTCGCCATCAACCCCGATCCCTTCCTCCCCGTGGAGGCCGATTCCGAGCTGATCCTCATCGGCTCCCCCGAAGCAGAACTCAGTTTTTCCCGCACCTATCTGTGACGACATCGTAAAAAGTCAAAAAATGTTCCATTTGGGATGGCATCGTAAAAAGATCCGCAGGTGAGGCGCGCGAATCCTGAGGAATGAGGCGTACTTGGACGTACGTCGCAGTGACGAGGGATGAAGCGCTTTCGAAGCATCCGGACTTTTTACGATGCCGTCATCTGTAAAGAACGGGGTTTATCTTTTGTATTGACAGCCGGGACGATTCCATGTAGAGACCATCGGCAAATGATTGCCGATTGCCGATGGGAACGAACCTAACCGACCAGAGAGATATCGAGAGAAAAACCCTCATGATCCTGAGGATCCTCAACGAGGTCCAGGGGCCCGTGGGGTCACGCCTCATCGCCCGGCGCATGCAGGAATTGGGCGTGACCCCCAGTGAACGGGCTGTGCGCTATCACCTGAAGCTGATGGACGAGAGGGGACTCACCCGGCTGGTCGGCCAGAAGGACGGGCGGATCATCACCACGCTGGGGATCGAGGAGCTCCGGGCGGCCCGGGTGGAAGACAAGGTCGGCCTGGCCATCTCCCGAATCGAGACCCTGGCCTTTCAGACCACCTTCGACCCGGAGCGGCAGGCGGGCCTCCTGCCCGTCAATATCTCGCTGTTCAACGAAGCGGACTTTCCCCAGGCCCTGCGCATCATGGCGCTGGTCTTTGCCGCCGGTTTCGCCGTGAGCAACCGGGTGGCCGAGGCCGGGGCAGGGGAAAGCCTCGGCGGCTGCATCGTTCCGGAGGGAAAGATCGCGCTGGCCACGGTGTGCAGCATTGTCGTCAACGGTGTGCTCCTCAAACAGGGGATCCCCATGGACTCCAAATTCGCCGGCATCCTGCAGATAAAGAACCGCCGGCCCCTGCGGTTCGTGGAACTCATATACTATTCCGGTTCCTCCCTGGACCCATCCGAGGCCTTCATCCGGGCGAACATGACCTCCGTTCAAAGCTCATATCAGGACGGCAACGGCACGATCCTGGCTAATTTCCGTGAAATTCCCGCTATCTGCCAGGAACTGACCCGGGAACTCCTTAAGAAATTGACCCAGGCGGATATCCGGGGCGTCTTCGTCATGGGCGAAATCAGCGAACCGGTCTGCCAGATCCCGGTGGACATGAACAAAATCGGCTTCATCCTCATCGGCGGGCTGAATCCCGTGGCCTGCGTCCAGGAAAACGGCATCGGCGCGGAAAACCGGGCCATGTCGGCGGTGATGAACTACGCGGAGCTAAGCCCATTCACGGAAATCTATAAAAAATACATCAAATAAATTAAAGGGGGTGTTTTTTATGTCAGTCATCAAAGATGTTATCGCCAAGGCCAAGCAGACCGATCCGGACCAGCCGGAGTTCCATCAGGCGGTGGAAGAGGTCCTCGAAACCCTGGAACCGACCACCAAGAGGCATCCGGAATTCGTGAAGGCCAATATTTACGAACGCATCATCGAACCGGAGCGGACCGTCATCTTTCGCGTCCCCTGGGTGGACGACAAAGGGAAAGTCCGGGTAAACCGTGGTTTTCGCGTCCAGTTCAACAACGCCATCGGTCCCTTCAAGGGCGGGCTGCGCTTCCATCCCTCGGTGAACCTGGGGGTCATCAAGTTTCTCGGCTTCGAGCAGATCTTCAAGAACTCCCTGACGACCCTCCCCATGGGTGGCGGCAAGGGCGGTTCCGATTTCGATCCCAAGGGCAAGTCGGACGGCGAGGTGGTGCGTTTCTGCCAGGCCTTCATGCGGGAGCTCTTTCGCTACATCGGGGCGGAATGCGATGTCCCGGCCGGGGACATCGGCGTAGGGGGCCGGGAGATCGGGTATCTGTTCGGCTACTACAAGAAGATCCGCAACGAGCATACCGGCGTCCTCACCGGCAAGGCCTTGGAATACGGCGGCAGCCTCGTCCGTCCCGAGGCCACGGGCTACGGTACCACCTATTTTGCCGCCGAGATGCTGGCGACCCGGGGGCTGGATTTCAAAAACAAGATCGTCGCTATCAGCGGTTCCGGCAACGTGGCCCAGTACACGGTGGAAAAGGTCAATCAGTTGGGCGGCAGGGTCATCACCCTGTGCGACTCCACCGCCACGATCGTGGATGAAAAGGGCATCGACGCCAAGAAATGCGACTATGTCATCGAGCTGAAAAACGTCAAGCGCGGCCGGATCAAGGAATACGCCGACAAATACAAGACGGCCTGCTTCGAAGGATGTAGTGTCTGGGACGTCGTCCGTGACCAGGGCATCAAGGTGGATATCGCCCTGCCCTGTGCCACCCAGAACGAGATCGACGCCTCCCACGCGGCGGCCCTGTTGAAAAACGGCTGCTACTGCGTCGCCGAGGGGGCCAACATGCCCTCCACCCCCGACGCCGTGAAGATCTTCCAGGAAAACAACATCCTCTACGGTCCCGGCAAGGCGGCCAACGCCGGGGGCGTGGCCACCTCCGGCCTGGAGATGAGCCAGAACAGCCTGAAGCTCTCCTGGACCCGGGAAGAGGTGGACAACCGCCTCATCATCATCATGAAGAGCATCCACAAGGCCTGCGTGGAAACCGCCGAGGCCTACGGCCGGAAGGGGGACTACGTGATGGGGGCCAACATCGCCGGTTTCACCAAGGTCGCCCGGGCCATGCTGGCCTTCGGCGTGGTGTAGGCAGGCGAGGGAAACTGTCGTGATAGAATGTTTGACAATCGGTTGAATAGTCTCAAGCCACCCTCACCTTGAAGGTGAGGGTGGCTTGAGAGCGGAAAATAAGATTGACATTATTAATGCTTTGCCCTATGGTCCCGCGGATTTTAATTTCGAAAGGCCAAACGACATGAAC
>Ga0116172_10004539_pt1 | contig 11242 bp, 8 predicted proteins | sample AD_UKC083_MetaG_FD_89799 | JGI IMG/M metagenome (GOLD analysis project Ga0116172, IMG submission 89799) | Active sludge microbial communities of municipal wastewater-treating anaerobic digesters from USA - AD_UKC083_MetaG | ecosystem: Engineered > Bioreactor > Anaerobic > Digestate | place: USA...
ATGGGACTTGAACCCATACGTCTGTCGACACACGCCCCTCAAACGTGCCTGTCTGCCTATTCCAGCACACTCGCATTGCAGTATTTCGTGACTGCTTTAATATTATATCAGATATGGACGTGCTTGTCAAGCTTTTTTTGAAAAAAATTTCAGAAAATTTTAGTTAACATAAAAAATAATATATCTCCCTATTGACTTTTACTTCCCGTTGCTGTATAATATTATTTGTCGGTTGCTGATGTGGCACAGTCGGTAGCGCAACGCCTTGGTAAGGCGTAGGTCGTCGGTTCAAGTCCGATCATCAGCTTCATAATGGTGGAACGATTTAGATCCACAAAAAAACTCCCGATTTTTCGGGAGTTTTTTGCTTTTGAAAAGACGAGATTTTAAGGTGAAACCGTAGATCCCAAACCATAAAAACATGATTTGAACGCGCCAAAAAGCGTTTTGAGAGCTGATACAAAGTCAGCCAGGTAGCGATGGCATTACGGCTGTTGCTGATTTGTATAAAGGAGATCTGAATATGACGTTACAGCAATTAAAATACATAATAACTATTGCAGAAACTGGTTCAATAACAATGGCGGCAGAACGGCTTTTTATTGCTCAGCCAAGTCTGTCCAAGGCAGTTGCGGAGCTTGAAAAGGAAATGGGAATAAGCATTTTCAACCGCAGCAACAGAGGAGTTTATCTTTCGGAAGAGGGTACGAAGTTCCTGTCATATGCCCGTCAGGTAGTTGAACAGGCAGAAATGCTGGAAAGTGAATACAAATCTGCACCTCCGCCAAACAGAGCATTTGCGGTATCATCTCAGCACTATGCATTTGTAGTCAATGCCTTTGTGGAGCTTGTGCGTGAATACGGCGGAGATAAATACGAATTTTCTCTTCGTGAGCTGAAAACTGCTGAAATTATTGAAGATGTCCGCACCCACAGAAGTGATATCGGAGTGCTGTATCTCAGCAAATTCAACCGTGAGGTAATACGTCATATACTGAAAAGCGAGGAGTTGAAGTTTGAATCGCTGTTCACCGCCAAGCCTCATGTCTTTGTCAGCAGGACCAACCCTCTTGTGGGCAAAAAAACCGTGACCTTGGATGAACTGAAGGAGTGTCCGCGTCTGACCTACGATCAGGGCGTAAAAAACTCTTTTTATTTTGCAGAGGAACTGCATATCACAGCAGAAAGTCCTAAGAATATCGTTGTTTCAGACAGGGCAACTCTTTTCAATCTGCTTATAGGACTTGACGGATATACCATTTCCTCAGGTGTTCTGAGCTCTGACCTGAACGGAGACAACATAGTTTCCATCCCCCCTTGAAAGTGATGAGGCTATGGAAATAGGATATGTCACTAGGGCTGACAGACCGATGAATGGGATCACACTTCGCTATATCGAACATCTCAGACAGTATATTGCAAATTATTCTCTTTGACATAGCTTTTAGCTATGGCACATCATCTCTTTTTGATATTAACACATTTCTGAAAACTATGGTATAATAAAAAAGCAATAAACATACCGGAGGAATAGGAAATGAATACAGCAATTATCGGATACCCAAGAATAGGCAATTTACGTGAACTGAAATTTGCAAGTGAGAAATACTTCCGCAATGAGATAACAGCAGAAGAGCTGGAGAAAACAGCAAAAGAGATACGCTCATATGATCTTGCTCTCCAGAAAAAAAGCGGACTTGACTTTATTCCCTCAAACGATTTTTCATTCTATGACGGAGTTCTTGATACAGCATTCCTTCTCAACGCTGTCCCCGCAAGATATACTTCACTCGGACTTTCAGTGCTTGATACATACTTTGCCGCAGCAAGGGGGATATCAGGGCGAAAAAGGCGATGTCAAGGCACTTGCAATGAAAAAATGGTACAATACGAATTACCACTATATGGTACCTGAAATCGATGACGATACAGTAATTCGCCTTGCAGGCACAAAGCCGTTTGATCTGTTCAGTGAAGCACTTGCAGACGGAGTAAAAACAAAGCCTGTTGTCATCGGTGCTTATACTTTCTTAAAGCTTGCAAGATACAAGGGCACAAAAACAGCCCCGGACTTTGTTGATCAGACCGCAGCTGCATATTCTGAGCTTCTGAAAAAATTCAGCGGACTTGGTGCAGAGTGGATACAGTTTGATGAGCCCTCACTGGTCATGGATATGACAGCTGAGGATATACAGCTCTTTACCTCGCTTTACGAAAAGATACTTCCTGCCAAGGGAGATATCAAGGTTATCGCACAGACCTATTTCGGAGATGTCCGTGACTGCTATAAGGAGCTTTGCGCTCTTGACTTTGACGGTATAGGCCTTGATTTTATCGAGGGTAAGAAGTCACTTGAGCTTGTGAAGACAAACGGCTTCCCGAAGGATAAGATATTGTTTGCAGGTGTTGTGAACGGAAAGAATATCTGGCGCAACAACTATGCTGCAACACTTCTTATCATTGATGAGCTGAAAAAGCATACATCTGAGATCGTCCTCAGCACTTCATGCTCACTTCTGCACGTTCCCTGCACACTTACAAATGAAACCAAACTTGCTGAAAGCTATAAAAAGCATTTTGCATATGCAGAGGAAAAGCTCTCTGAGCTGGCGGAACTGAAGAAGATAACAGAGTCACAGTCGCCGTCGGAAACTGAGGAATACCGCCTCAATGCTGCTCTTCACAGTGAGCCGCGTTCAGGAAGGAATGATGCTGTAAGGGAAAAGGTAGCTGCACTGACCGAAAAGGATTTCGTAAGACTTCCTGAATTTGCAGAGCGTGAGCGTATTCAGAAGGAACGTTTCAGGCTGCCGCTGTTCCCGACTACAACTATAGGTTCATTCCCGCAGACTGCTGATGTAAAGTCAACAAGAAAGGCTTTCCGAAGCGGTGAGATATCTCTCTGCGATTATGAATTCTTCATAGAAAAGAAGATAGCCGAGTGTGTGGCTTTGCAGGAGGAGATAGGTCTCGATGTCCTTGTTCACGGCGAATTTGAGCGAAATGATATGGTAGAGTATTTCGGTGAATGCCTTGACGGCTACATCTTTACAGAAAAGGCATGGGTACAGTCCTATGGTACACGCTGTGTTAAGCCGCCGGTGATCTGGGGAGATATTTCCCGTGCCAGGCCAATGACAGTACGCTGGTCCGTATATGCTCAGAGCCTTACCGATAAGCCTGTGAAGGGTATGCTGACAGGACCTGTGACCATACTCAACTGGTCCTTCCCACGAGAGGATATCTCCCTCAAGGAAAGTGCATTGCAGATAGCACTTGCTATCCGTGAGGAAGTCCTTGATCTTGAAGCAAACGGTATCAGTATCATTCAGGTCGATGAAGCTGCACTTCGTGAAAAGCTGCCGCTCAGGAGATCGGACTGGCATGAGGATTATCTTGACTGGGCTATACCCGCATTCAGATACGTTCACAGTGGTGTAAAGCCTGAGACTCAGATACACACCCATATGTGCTACAGTGAGTTTGCAGATATCATCAGGGATATAGACGATATGGACGCAGATGTCATCACATTTGAGGCTTCACGTTCTGACCTGACTATACTTGATGTGCTGAAGGAAAATAATTTCCGCACAGAGGCAGGTCCGGGAGTTTATGATATCCATTCACCAAGAGTTCCTTCAAAGGAAGAGATCAGAGCAGCCATAGATAAAATGAAAGAACGTATCCCTGCTGAAAAGCTCTGGGTAAATCCTGACTGCGGACTGAAAACAAGAGGAAATGCAGAAACAGTTCCGAGCCTTATAAATCTCGTGAACGCTGCAAGAGAGGCAAGAGATGAAAACTGCTGAATTATTTGAACATAAAACAGTATTCTCGCTGGAGGTATTCCCGCCGAAGCCGGATGCAGACGAAAACGTTATATATCAGACCCTTGAAGAGCTTTCTGATATACAGCCTGATTTTATAAGTGTGACATATGGTGCAGGCGGAGGGAAAAATGGCTGCAAGACCATACAGATTGCCTCTGATATACAGAACAGGTACGGAGTGGAAAGTGTTGCACATCTTCCGTGCATCGGTCTTACAAAGTCTCAGGCAAAAGAGATACTTGACAGTATGGAGGAAAACGGCATCGAAAATGTCCTTGCCCTTCGCGGTGACAGGACAGATGGTACTGAGCTTTGCGGTGATTTCCAGCACGCAAGTGATCTCATTGCCTTCATCAGGGATAACTACGATCTCAATATCCTTGCTGCCTGTTATCCTGAGATACATCCCGAGAGCGGTGGGGCTGTTGATGATCTGAAATGGCTGAAATATAAAGTTGAGTGCGGTGCAGATCATCTTATAACACAGCTCTTTCTGGATAACGGCTATTTCTATGATTTCTATGAAAAGACACAGATCGCAGGTGTGGATGTGCCCATTGAAGCAGGTATCATGCCCGTGACAAATAAGAGGCAGATCGAACGCATGGTAAAAATGTGCAGAGTTGAGCTGCCGAAGAAATTTGTTCGTGTGCTTGAAAAATATGAGCATAACGAAACGGCTCTCCGTGATGCAGGTATCGCCTATGCCATTGATCAGATCACAGATCTTATCGCAGAGGGCGTTGACGGGATACACCTGTATACCATGAATAACAGCTTCATAGCACACAGGATATATGATGCTGTGCAGAATCTTATCTCAGTCAGCACAAAGGTATAAAGATTGAAGCGAAGCACCCTTACAGTTCAGCTGTGAGGGCTTTGCTGTTTCTATTATCAGACCATTCACTGTAGGGTGGAGCTCGGATACACAATGGATCGTAATAAACACACTATCAAATAAACAGCATCATTTATCCAAACTGTCACACAAAGCAAAGGGCAAAAGCTCCGTGAAGAGCAGGCACGCTGAGCGGTAAATACAGCTTGCAGGAAAGAAATAAAAAAGTCCCATACAGACTTCGTAAAGAAAGCCTATATGGGACTTAATGATCCCGGACTCGATCCTGCCGTACAGAAAGCATATATATATGCTTATTTTGCAGGTCTCAGATCTGCCTTTTAGTTGTACATTGATCCACTTTATACAGCAACGGGAGTATGATGCTTTTCTTCATCATACTCCCGTTTTTTATGTTATTTGCTTAGCTTAATGACATTGTTCTCCGGATGCGGGCTTGTTACTGCTGACCTGTTTTAATACGGTTCTATCTTTTTATTGGTTATACAAGTGCCACAAAGTCGGCATCGTCTTCAACAAGGCAGATCCACTTTGTTCCTTCGCTGTTTATAGAGCCCCATACACGGCTGTCCAGTCCATATCTGACTTTATAGATCTTGACCCTGTTGCCTTTCTTTAAAGTCGAGAGCTTCTCGCCGTAATATGTACTCGGCTTATACCTTACATTAAGAACATTCACACATACTTCTACAGTTCTGCCATTAGGGAAGCTATGTCTTCTGTCATACTGATCCAGAAGCTTTTTATAAGTCGTATAATTAACAGATTCAACGTAAGAGAGCGATACCCATTCACCGCCGTTGGAGCTTGATATCTTGCCCCAGCCGTTCTTTGTCTGATAAACGTAAACGGGTGTATCAAAGTCCAGCTGTCTTAAAGATTTGTAACCTGTTCCGGGGCCTTTTCTGACATTAAGATCGTTTGCAATTACTCTGCCATAAGTAATAGATGATGCGGCGTCAGCTTCCAGTGAATTAAAAATAGAAAACTTTGAATTAGATGAATTGAATGATGTCGGGATCGCTACACAAGCCAGAAGCATGAAAGCGGAAAGCAGTGTGCCGATAATTCTTCTGAGATGTTTTTTCATTGTTTTTTACTTCCTTTTCTTAATATTTCAAGACACTGCGGTCTTGTTGATGTGATTGAAGATAGTTTGATGTGTGATCGCGTGAAGTTGATATTTTAAGCTGAAATGTTTTGCTCAGAAAAGATATGCCGTATTACTGTATCGCGGTAAGCCCCCTGCCTGAAAGCTGCCGATGCGGCAATGAGTACATGGAAATGCTTTTGCATCAGAGTGCTGCCTGTCCGGGACTTACTGCCTTTTGCAAAGAACGAGTCCATGTGGAGAGATGTGAATGTCATTAATGCTGTATCTGATGGATATACATAGCGTTTACATATTCAGTTTTCAAGCTGCTCTGCCTTATAGAATGTATCATATATCATTTTTGATTATTTGTCAATATATCTATGCAGATCAAATAATAGAAATCCTCGCTTTCCGGGGAAGAGCTGCCAATTGTAAACTTTATATGAAGCCTGTATGAACTCTGTATGCTTTTGCATAATTGCCGTTTCCCCGTAATGAAACGGAGATGGCAGAAGTATTGTAACTGCATCAGGAGAAGCTGTCCAAAAAGTGCAATTATTCAGAGTCCGGAAGACTTCTTTTGAAGCTTTCGTTGATGATCTTTCTGTAATTATCACTGAAATCGGCAAGGGATGAGTAGGTATTCTTTTCGTCATCACTGATATTGTTATCGAGCAATGTACTTTTATCAGGTGCGGTAGCCTGAAGATAATAGCCTATGACCTGTGTTGTATCAAATTTCAGTGTGATAGCCTGATCAGAGAAATATGTGTGGACACCTGCCATATCAGAATTGCCGCTTTCATCCCTGCCTCTGAAAAAGAGAAATCCGCCGTTTGAATCAGCGTGTTTTTCAAAAGCTTTTCTGGTTTTTTCTGTTATCAGACCTTCATATTTGAATTTTATCTGAATATTGTTTGCGAGCACCATAGAAACGGGATAACACGGGAAAATAGTATCCTGCATTTCTTTTAGCCTTTCCTCAGTGATGCCGTTGGAGCTCCTGCTTTCCGACGGAGAAATAAGCGACTTGCTCAGTCGGAACATATCACCTGTAAGTGAGAAAACTCCGGGGTTGAACCACTCACGGACTATGCCTATCTTCGCTATATTCATGCTTACCTGGACGGTAAATTTTTCGGTGCTTCCGAATACGTCTTCAAGTCTTTCCTTTTCGCTTATCCTGCTGCTCCTGTGTCCGTTGAAAAGGAAGCTTTTTCCTGATGAAACGGCAGAGGAAGAAGTGTAATAAGATGTCTTTATATCCAGCGCCTCAGCATCGGTTTCAAATTCTATCTTGGTAAATCCCTTAGGAGTAGTCGGAGAAACTATATCCTCCTGCAATGTATCATCTGAGATGTTCTCGTGGATAGCCGAGGATATGCTGAGCTGCTGATAAAGCATTTCTATTTCGCGGCCAATTTCATCGAGTTCTTTTTTTATTGGTCTGATAAGCTCTGCATATGTAGTTTTGTTCTTGGCTTCAACAGTTTTTAACAGAGTATCTGTAAGCTCGGCAGCTTGTTCAAGATAATGGTCGTGAGCGTCAAGATCATTTCTTGCCAGTTTGTTTATCGAAGCCAGGAGCTCCTTATTGGTGATCCGGGAATTATCGATGGGGAAAGAATTACTTATGAGTTTTTCAAGGACTCTTTCATTGAGATCGATCTTGGACCTTGATCTTATTTCCATTGCGGGAATGATGACTTTAAGGAATTTGGCTGTACTGAATTTTGCTGCGGTCATTTTTTCTGTGTCAGATTTGTATTTACGCACACTTTCCATTGAGCCTTTAAGTTCCTTTGAGCCGAGATCATTGACCACGAGCCTGCATATATCGCTTACGCCGGAGATCAGAAATTCTCTTCTGAGTGACAGACGCTGTATTTTTTCGACCAGCTTTTCGGGACTGTCGATAAGCTCAGCAGAAGTGAATGAATTTCCGATCATTTCAAACCAGTTCTTAGGCTCGAATTCCACCGGATAGGTATATCCGCCGTTTGGAGTTATCTTACGGTAATTATAGATATTCTGCCTTGCTTCCTGAAGCTCTGCGCCTGAGCCGCTGTCAAGTATTCCCTCAAGGACCTTCATATCATTCGGTGAGAATACAGATAGCACCTTTGCTTTCTTTTCGTTGATCCTGTCAAGATGATCCTCGGCATTATCCTCATACCATTCAAGGTATTCCCGTTCATAATCGTCCTTTATAGGATACTGTTCCTTAAGCTCTTCCTTTCTGGCTGAGATGATCTTCTTCCAGTCATATATTTCCTGCACATATTCGTCATACAGCCTGAAATAAACTTCCTGAAGAGTATATTCTTTCTCTGCACCATCGCCGAAATCATAAGAATAGGGAGAGATAAGAAGCTTTCTCAGCCTGTTCTTATGAAGCGCAAGCCTCTTGTTTATCTTGGGGGTCAGTACATCAAGAGCCATTTTGTACTGATAGGCAAGATTGCGGCCGTTGTCCGAATTTGCCATAAAACAGGGATCAAACATTTTGTTTGCAAGCTTTGCCTCATTAGCCTCGATCAGCGGCCCCTTGATGTCGCTTTTCAGATCGTATTTGTAATCGTCCTGATAAAGAATGATACCCGGCAGGAGCAGGCAAAGAAACTGGTTGTAATCATTTCCTCCGATTTTTGCATCGATCTCATCATAGACCTGTGTGGCAAAGGCCTTTTTTGATCTTGTATCTGTTGATTTTTCGTTTATATCCGCGGCCGTTGGTTTTACAGGCTCTGATTTTTCTTTCATGTCCCTGACCTTTCCTATTAAGCAGGCAAGCTTTTGAAGATTGTCCCTGGTCGATCTGCTGTTTCTTGTGGCGTCAACAGTGAGTTTTGACAAAATGAGCGATGGATCAGAAGGAGTACGTGAAAATGCGGGATCTGAAAATTTCCCCTTAGAAAGACTGCCTTCTGATCTTAGTTCTTTTGATAGTTTATCTTTATCATCAGCCATTGTAGCAACTCCTTCTATGATGAAAGTAAGTTTATTCCATATCGTTGATCACAGCCGCAGGGAAGATACAGCTGTATCTCCCCTGGCTGTAAGATGTCATATTACTTCTTGTTGAGCAGCTCGTTATTTGCGTCGATGATCTCCTTATAGCTCTTGACGAAATCAGTAATTGTATTGATGATCTTTGTGTTTGCAGAATTCTCCGGATACTTATCGCTGTTGTCAGCGGGGACGTTTTCAAGATAATAGCCTATTATCTGAGGAGTTGGTATCCTGATAACAACAGAATATACATCTTCATTTTTCTCGTTCTTTGTGTGAGTCGTAGTTGTTTTGCTTCCGCTTCCCTTATTGAAGAACAGAAGTCTCTTTGATTTTGAAGCCTGTGATTCCATCTTCTGTATCGATGAATAGAAAGATGAGTTGTTCGTTGTATACTTGATAGTAATATCTCGTCCCAGGAGCATAGCAACAGGATAGCACGGGAAGATATAGTTATTTGGATTGTAGTTTTTAGCATCAAAGCTTTCGGAAACTGTTTTATCAGTCAGATGATACATATCATCTGAAAGAACGAATACGCCGGGGTTGAACCATTCTCTTTCAATGCCGACCTTTGCAATATTCATTCCTATTTCGATATTTGTGCCTGCGGAAGCACACATTTTTTCAAATTCCGTTTCTGTATTTGTTGTCTGTTTCTTTGTTTTGAATACCCAGAAGCCCGAGCTTTTGACTTTTGTTGATACTGTAACAGTTTCATCGGTCTCTTCTTTTTCCTGTGTGACCGTATGGGAAATATAGAATGAAGAATATCCGGGAGGAACAGTATTCGGAGCAACAGCTTCTTCTGAACTGCCGTAAGTAGTTGCTGCCATCTTGATCTTTATCCCGAGATCAGATATTTCTTTATTGATATGGTCAAGCTGTGTTTTCAGCATATCGGCGGCGTTCTTCAATTCAGCCCTGCCCTCTAAAGCAGATACATATCAGTATTTACTCATCAGGCGGATGAAGCTTTCTTCTTCCTGCCTTTCCCATAACATCTCCTTTGAAGCCATAAACGGCAGCGAATACTACAAGTGGTTCGAGAGCCCCTCCCTTGCAAACCGCGTATCCTATACCTTTACAAGATGCGTGGCAGGCTCAGCGGACTTCACTCCCACGGGCATACCGATATACGGAATAAAGGCAACGGCAGGCTTTGCTCTTGCGGACGTTGTCACCATAGAATCGGGCATACAGCATTTCGCCCAGTCGGTCTACACCTATGAGGGCTCATCGGCACTGCCCCTGCTAAATGACGTTCCCGTAGTATGGGACGATATGAAGGTACTGGACGGCTATCCCATGCAGTTCAATGTCACCGCAAGACGCAACGGCAGCGACTGGTACATAGGCGCCTCCACACTGGCAGCAAGGAAGGTGGATATACACCTTTCCGACCTGATAGACAGCGGAACCTACAACGCATATATCTTCGCGGACAACGCCGACGGCAGCGACCTTGAGGTCATTGTACTGAATGACTTAACAGCGGAGGACACTATCTCGCGGAGCCTTCTTGAAAACGGCGGCTTCGTCATAAAGCTGACAAAGGGCGCTATGAAGCTGACCACTCCCTACTCCAACTACAGGAGCTATGAGGCGGAGAACGCAGTGCTCTCGGGCAAGGCTTCCATTACCGCAGGCAAGCAGGGCAAATACTGCTCCAACGATGCCTATGTGGGCTATGTAGGCGGCGACGGTCAGAGCGCTGTTACCTTCAATGACGTGACTGTAGACAAGGCAGGTAAGTACACTGTCAGGATATACTATGTCTCGGGCGAGCCTCGCAGCCTTAAAGTAGATATAAACGGCAGCTACGTCACCACTCTTGACCAGCTCTACGCCAACAAAAATGACTGGTCGGGAATAAGAGCTGTGAACCTTGAGGCGGAGCTGAAGGAGGGAAAGAACACCATCAGACTCTACAATGACAGGGGATACGGTCCATCAATTGACCGTATTGCAGTCGCCATACCCGAAAGCAGGGTCATAGGCGATGTGGACTTCAACGGCAGGCTCAATGTGGCGGACCTTGTCCTCACCACGAGGTACATACAGGGCAGCATCACCTTCTCCACGGAGCAGCACAGAGTTGCCGACGTGAACGAGGACGGCACTGCCGATGTATTCGACCTTATCAGATACCGAAAGCTTCTGACTTCTTAATATCCTTATATAAGCACCCGCCCCGTTTACTGTATCATCAGCGAACGGGGCGGGCGCTTAGATAAATCATAATTTTGCGGAGCAAAATTATGATTTGAGCCCTTAGCCCTTAGCCGTCCCCTACAAATGTAAATTTTGATTTGAGTTTAGAGTTGAGAGTTTAAAGTTGAAAGTTGTGGAGTCGCCTGCGGCGACAATATTTAAATATTGTGAGCGAAGCGAACACATTAACTCTCAACTCTCAACTTTCAACTATCAACTTAGCGC
>Ga0116172_10004544_pt1 | contig 11234 bp, 9 predicted proteins | sample AD_UKC083_MetaG_FD_89799 | JGI IMG/M metagenome (GOLD analysis project Ga0116172, IMG submission 89799) | Active sludge microbial communities of municipal wastewater-treating anaerobic digesters from USA - AD_UKC083_MetaG | ecosystem: Engineered > Bioreactor > Anaerobic > Digestate | place: USA...
CTGGACAATCGCAAGGCCAACCTGCGCAGCGCCACACCCGCACAGAACGCCTGCAACCGCGCGCGAGCGGGACGCTCCGGCGGGCACTCCGCCTATCGCGGCGTCACCTGGCACAAGGCCATGCGCCAGTGGTTCGCGAGGATCGGCGTCGGTGGCCGCACCATCCCGTTGGGCTACTTCGACGACGAGATCGACGCCGCCCTGGCCTACGACGAAGCCGCCCGCCGCCACCACGGACCCTTCGCCACCCTGAACTTCCCCCACGGCCCCCCGCCGCACCAGGGCCGTCGCTCGTAGCTCATCGCTCGGGGCCCGGCCGAGCCGTGGGAGCGTAGATGCGTAGAAGCGTGAATGGGTTGCGTGGAACGTCGTCAGCCGCAGGGAGGCGGATTTTTCGTGGAATTTTCGGATTTTGGGGTTGACAGGGATGGAGGCGGTCGCGAAAATGTAAATTGAGTGGTGGCGCCCGAGCATTGCGGAGCAGGTGGGATGGCGTGGACTCCTGGTTGCACGAAGGAGTGCGAAGGCGATGGGCGCGACAAAGCGAAACGAACGCGAGCGGGCATTCACGCTGATTGAACTGCTGGTCGTGATCTCTATCATCGTAATGCTGTTGGCGCTGCTGCTTCCCGTCCTGGGCCGTGCCAGGCAGACTGCCAGGGCCGCCGTCTGCCTGTCCAGGCTCCATCAATCGTCGCTGGCGTTCAAGATGTACACCGACACTAACGAAGGTCGGTGGTTTACGGCCGGCGAGAAAGACGATGGGCGAACCGGCCCCCAGAACTGGCTGGGTCTGGTCGCCTCGTTCTGGGCCAATACGCCTGGCTGCATGGCCTGCCCGATGGCGACCAGGGGTTGGGATGGGCACTCCGACTACGATGCATTCACGGCATGGGTCGGGCCGAATCAGTCTGCCGCCGCGATGATCCGCGGCGAACCGGTGCGTGGTCCGGTCAGCTACGCCTTCAATAACCACGTTTCCTGTCCGCCACGCGATGCCTCAGCAAGCACCAGAAAGATCTATTGGGCCACTTGCGACCTTAAGGGCGCTGCCTGCGTGCCGGTGTTGTTCGACTGTGCTGGTGAACCGGTGCACGTCAGCGCCGCTGTGGGTCCCAGATCGACAGAGGCGATCTCGCTGAAGGACCCGCGATGGCTGATGTGTATCGATCGCCACAATGGCGGGATCAACATGCTGTTCATGGACTGGTCGGTGCGCAAGGTCGGCCTGAAGGAACTCTGGACCCTCAAATGGTATCCCACGTACGACACCGCCGGACCATGGACCAAGGCCGGCGGCATGCAGGCAGAAGACTGGCCGCAATGGATGCAGAAGTACAAGGACTACTGATCGTGGCTCGTGACGCGTGCCCCGCGACTCGGGCAAAAACAAAGTGGTGAGGAAGAAGTAACACAGCGAGACAATCAAGGATGAACACCGCAGCGGATGCGGTGACGAGTGCGTCAGGGAAGATACTCTACCGACATCACTTCTCTGAGAACCCCTGGTATGCACGTGGAGAGAGTATGCGCGTTCGGCAACAACTGGCGACTCGCGAGGGTTCGACGCCATGGGCAAGAAGGGAGGTGACGAATATGATCCGAGGACCGTAAGCGAGGTGCGACACTCATGCGAAAACGTTCGGAATCTCCAATCCAAATCGGTTACGTAAGAGAGGTGTTGTCATGAAACGAAGGAAGGTTGTCCAGGCGCCGCTGCTGGCAAGTATCGTGGTAGTGGTGATAGCATTGTGGTGTGGAGCCGCTCCTTCTGGCGGAAGCAATGCTGATGCTGTGGGCGGGACGTGGGTCAGTAACTGGCTTGCTGGTCCGTACTGGCGTTACGTTGCTGCAGACCAATGGGGCAGTTGTATCTACTGCTATGGAACCTTCAGTGACTCCTGTACGAACTACGTCGGTTTGGGCGGCTGTTATGGTGGCTATGTGACGGCGGCACTGTGTGCCTCGGACAGTTCGGCAGGTGGCACGACACACCCAGGGGGATCCGTTCCCTGTTGGGATTCGGGGTACAGCGATTGCGATGATGCTCATGATGCTTGGTGCTACTAACCTGATACCGCCGGTAGGGAGCGGATTGGGCATGTGTTAGGCTTTGTGGGAGGTTGAGCGTCACCGCTGGACGCTCAACCTCCATCACACCCCTTGGCCTGGTGAAGCGCCGAACATGGGAGAAGCGATATGAATACCATCATCGTGAAAACATTATTGTCATTGTTGTTGGTGATGACCTCTTTCGCGACGACGAAGCCCATGTCTGCGGAGTCTTTTGAAGCCTATGCGGCTGGTCAAGAAGGTCTGGATTCCTGGAAAGTGAAATACGCGAGTTCGCAGACATTCCAGAATACTTCGAGCGGAGGCGGCGAGGTGCGTCACAATGAATGCGAGATGTCGTTCGATGGGGAACGCGTCTTCTGGAGGTGGTATAAGTGGGGCGGTGTTGAAGGGACGACGAATTTCCTGCCCAGGGAGAAAGCGAACTACGTGAGCATGATGTGGGACGGAAAGGCGTATAGCAACTACCGCACGGGGTGGAGTGATCCGAACGGGGTGCTCGTGATCGACAATCATCCTCACCCCATGGAAGCAGATGGGCTCCGCTACCAGCATCTTGCAGCACCCGTGTTTGGCTATTACTTCAACACGAATGAGCGCATCGATCAGGCCCTCCGCAATGCGAGCAGCCTTGCTTTGCGAAACGAGATGGAAGATGTCAACGGCAGTCTCTGTCATGTCATGGAAGCGAAAACCAAGTACGGAGACTACACGATCTGGCTTGATCCCTCCCGTGGGCACAGTGTTGCGAAAGTCGAGATCGTAATGCTCAAGTCTCTGCGACACCTCTACAGGGGCGTACCTGTCAGCGGTGACAGAACGTTCCATATGCGCGTCCTGCGATTTGAGAAGGTGGACGACGTGTGGGTGCCCTTCGAGGTGGACTGGAGCAGTTCTCAGACAATACCGGGCGGTACGTACACAACCAGCACGCGTGTGACGATTGCGGATATTGTCCTGTGCCCTGATCACGAGGCAATGGGCTCCTTTGTTCGAGATGACGTCAAGGAAGGCGCCAAGGGTTGGATCGTACCGCACGATCACATCAAACGCACTTGGCATGCTGGCGAGTTCGTTGCAACATTCGACCAGGATGTCATTCATGGAATTGACGCGACTCTTGAGACGATGGTGGGAGAAGATCGGGCCGTGAAAACAGATGGTGCCACCCTTGAAACCGAGAACGATCGATCACGGTCGAGCCAACTCACGGCCCAGAGGCCCAGACGGCCACAACCATTCTGTGGACTGTACTGCACTTATGCAGCCTTATCGCTTACGGCGCAGAAGATCGATTTCCCCGAGCTGATCAAAGCGGAGTATTTCGGATCGAGTCAGGGCAGTTCCATCCTCGAATTGCAGCAAGCGGCGCGCGATTTCGGCCTCAGCGCCGAGCCTGCGGCCAGGCTATCCGCATCGGGGTTGAGGAATTGTCCCTATCGGGCGATTCTGCACGTCCGGTCGCATCCGGGATCGCCGAAGTACGATCATTACGAATTGTTCCTCGGTGTTGAAAAGGGCAAGGCGAAGCTGTTCAATCCGCCGGAGGCGCCCCGACTGGTTTCGTTTGCCGACCTGGCGACGCAGTGGGATGGCAAGGCGCTCTTCATCTCCGACAAGCCGATCGACACCGATCTGATTCTCGCTGCCGACCGCCAGCGACTGTTGCGTTACGCCATGATCGGCGTGCTGGCGATTCTGCTGATGCACTTCGGCAAGCGAATCTGGCTTTCGGTCATTCCGCCGATTTCGCGGCGCTGGGCTATGGGCCTGACGGTGGCAGAAGTGGCGATGCTGGGTCTGGCGGCGCTCCTTTGCGGCGGGGCCTTTCACTTCTTCCGCGATGGCGGGCTTCTGGCCAATGCCAGCGCGACACAGGCGCTCCAGAAGGGTCACGCCATGAACTTCGTTCCCAAGGTCCACGAGAAGAAAGTGCAGAGGCTTCTGGGCAGCGATGCGATCTTCATCGATGCGCGCCTCGCGTCCGACTACGAGCGTGGCCACCTGGCCGGAGCAATCAGCCTGCCTATCGACGCCAACGACGCCATGTGGGAACAGACGCTGGCAAAGATTCCTCAGGGCCAGCCCATCGTCACCTATTGCCAGAGCGCCGGCTGCAAGTTCGCCGAGAAGGTCTCGCTGCGCCTGATCGAGGAAGGCTGTACGGACATCGCCCTTTTCAAAGGGGGCTGGGCCGAATGGGTCGCCAAGCATGGGCGGCCGCAACCAGCGCCAGAGCCAGGAAAGGAGGTCGAGGCCGAAGATGCAGACCAAAACGATCCGACATAACACCTCCATCCCGGCGATAGAGGGAATCAGAGACAGGCTGGCTCTGGCGTTCGCGGATGAAGCCGGGCGAAAACAGCTTCTGGTCTATCTGCTTGTCTTGGCCTGCACTGCCGTGTTCCTGGCGCATGCACCGTCGCTGTCCGCGAGGGGGAGGTTCCTGGATGACGAGCAGTATGTGGGCAAGAACCCACTGGTCAATACCCCCTCCTGGAGGTCCGTCCGGCGATTCTTCTCCGAGGTTTGGCAGCCATCCACCGTCAGTGGCTACTACCAGCCTCTGACGATGACGTCCTTGATGGTAGATCGGTTCTTAGCCGGTCCCCAAGGCAGCATACGAGCGTATCATCGCACCAGTCTCTGGCTGCACGTCGCCAATACAGCGCTCCTCGGGGTGTTTCTGTACCGCTTGTTCGGACAGCCGCTGATTGCGGCGGGCGTGGCGCTGCTCTTCGGGTTGCACCCGATCTCTGTCGAATCCGTTTGCTGGATCAGCGAGCGAAAGACAGTTCTCGCCACTTTCTTTGCGGTGCTGTCACTCATCTCCTACGTCCGGTTCAGTCGATGCGGACGGCTGAGGCATTATGTCGTCTGCCTCATCATGTATGCGCTGGCACTTCTGTCCAAGCCGATCACCGTACCGCTGCCTGCGATGATGCTGCTGATGGACTACTGGCCCCTGGACAGGCTCACTCGCCGCAGTGTGCTGGAGAAGCTGCCCTTGTTCGTCGTCGGCGGCGTCTTCGCCGTCATTACGTACGTCTCGCAAAGCCGCACAGCGCCCGTGTACGTGCCGGGCGATTACAGTCCCTTTCACGTCCCGTTGATCCTGGGACACAACATCGTGTTCTACCTCTACAAGTTCCTCTGGCCCGTTCGTTTGTCGGCGTACTACGAATTTCCTTCGCCCATGACCCTGTGGCATCCGATGGTCTTGACCGGCGTTGTGGGAACGTGTGTTCTCATTGCGCTACTGATCGTCTCTCGGCGAAGGACGCGAGCGCTGTTAGCCGGATGGCTGATCTTCTTTGTGATGATCCTGCCGGCTATGGGGATCATCAGCGTCACACCGACGATCGCGGCCAACCGATATGCCTATCTGCCTTCGATCGGGTTCCTCATGGTCCTGGCGGCCTTCCTCGTGTGGCTCAGTCGTGCGAATCGCCCGCTCCTGGCCTTTGCGTTGGTCCTGATGATGGCGGGTCTTGAGGCGGGTCCGATGCGCCACTACCTGGTACAATGGCGCGAGACGGTGACACTGCACGAGTACATGCTCTCGATAGCACCGGATTCGCCAGGCATTCACGCGAACCTCGGCGTCGAACTGGGCAACGCCGGACAGACAAAACGTGCCTTCGAACATCTTCGCCGGTCGCTGTCACTGGACTCCGACAACTACCGCACGCGATACAACTTCGCGGTGATACTGGAGAAGAGCCGCGAGACTGAAGACGAGGCCATCGAGCAATATCAGAAGGTGATCGACATTCGCTGCCCGCTGGCACTCACGTCGCGTTTGAACCTGGGCAACGTCTTTCTTCGAAGGGGGCAGTTGGATGAGGCCATCGCGCACTATCGTGAGGCAGTGAAGATGAATCCGGCGTTCGTGCATGGACACTGCAATTTGGGCAAGACGCTTGTCATCGCCGGCCAGGCATCCGAAGGCATCGCGCACTTGCGCGAGGCGGTGCGATTGAAGCCCGCGTTCTTCCTCGCTACGAAGGATTTGGCGTGGTTCCTGGCGACCCATCCGAACGAGGCGATTCGCGATGCGAACGAGGCGTTGGGGTATGCGCAGCAGTTGGTCGAGATGACCCACGGGCGCGACGTCACGGCGCTGGATACGCTGGCGGCCGCCTATGCCTGCGATGGGCAGTACGGCAAGGCGCTGGAAACAGCGCAAAAGGCGTTGACGATGGCCGGAAGATTGGGTGACGACCAACTGATCGCGGACGTTGAAGAACGCGTGCGGCTCTACGGCATGAGCCTGCCCTACTGGGAGGCGCCGCGAGTGCAACTGGACCGGCTCATCGCCGAGCGGGCCAAGTGGGAGAGGGCCGCAGATGGCACGGCGGAGACGCCGGAAGACGTAGTAGCGACACAGGATGCGACAATCGACGTTCAGAGCCAGTGACGGGAGGTCTGAGATATGAAGCTTTCATGGCCGGGCAGAGAAGGAGCGGTTTTGGGGTTCGTACTGGTGGTGCGCCTGGGGCTGGGAGCGATGTTCATCGCCAGCAGCCTGCCGAAGATCCGCCTGCCGTACGAGTTCCTGTCGAGCGTCTACAATTACGAGATCGTAGGCCCGAAGATGGGCGTGCTGGTGGCGATGGTGCTGCCCTGGCTGGAGCTGCTCGTCGGGGTCTGTCTGGTGGGTGGCGTGTTCGTCGGCGGGGCGCTGCTGGGCAGCATCGGGCTGGGCATGATGTTCACGTATGTGCTGGCGTCGGCGTTATACCGCCGTCTGGATATCAGTTGCGGCTGCTTCAGCAGCGCCGCCGGCAAGATCAGCTACATCACGCTGATTCGCGCGATCGTCATCACGGCGCTGAGCGCCGCGGCGTACGCCGGAACCATCTTTCTGGCGCCGCGCGAATGCCTCGCGCTGGCGCCCGAACCGAAGGCCGAACGCCAGCCGGAATTCGCCCCAAACCCCTCCCCCGGCCTGTCCTGAGCGCGGGCGGAACGCCCGCGACACGAAACCAATGAAAAAGCCCGGCTCGTGAGCGAACCGGGCTTTTGTATTCAAGAAACAGTTAAGCCTGAGACAGCGAGAGTGCCTGACTTGCGCCGGCCCGAAAGGGGCCGACGTTCTAGATATCCCTAGAAAGGAGGTGATCCAGCCGCAGGTTCCCCTACGGCTACCTTGTTACGACTTAGTGCCAGTCGTCGGGCTTACCGTCGGCAGTCGCCTCCCTTGCGGGTTAGCAAACCGACTTCGGGTACTCCCAACTCCCATCACTTGACGGGCGGTGTGTACAAGGCTCAGGAACACATTCACCGCGTCATCGCTGATACGCGATTACTAGCGATTCCAACTTCATGCAGGCGAGTTGCCAGCCTGCAATCCGAACTGGGGCCGGATTTTTGCGATTTGCGCCACCTCGCGGTCTTGCGTCGCTTTGTTCCGACCATTGTAGCACGTGTGAGGCCCTGGGCATAAAGGCCATGATGACTTGACGTCATCCCCACCTTCCTCCGGTTTAACACCGGCAGTCCCGTTAGAGTTCCCGGCATGACCCGCTGGTAACTAACGGCAAGGGTTTCGCTCGTTAGAGGACTTAACCCGACATCTCACGACACGAGCTGACGACAGCCATGCAGCACCTGTGCAAGTTTCACCCGAAGGCAGCCCAACCTGTTTCCAGGCGGGCATCCAAGCATGTCAAACCCAGGTAAGGTTCTGCGCGTTGCTTCGAATTAATCCACATGCTCCACCGCTTGTGTGAGCCCCCGTCAATTCCTTTGAGTTTTAGCCTTGCGACCGTACTCCCCAGGCGGCCTACTTAACACTTTGGCTTCGGCTGTGCCGGCGTCAGAACCGCCACAACCTAGTAGGCATCGTTTACGGCGTGGACTACCGGGGTATCTAATCCCGTTCGCTCCCCACGCTTTCGTGTCTCAGCGTCAGGACAGGCCCAGTGCAACGACTTCTCCACCGGCGTTCCTCTTGATATCTACGCATTCCACCGCTCCACCAAGAGTTCCTCGCACCCCTACCTGCCTCAAGAAGCGCAGTTCGTCAAGCAATTCCTCGGTTAAGCCGAGGGATTTCACAAAACGCTTACGCTTCCGCCTACACACGCTTTAAGCCCAGTGATTCCGAACAACGCTTGCCACCTTCGTCTTACCGCGGCTGCTGGCACGAAGTTAGCCGTGACTTCCTCTGGGTTAGATCAATCCGCCGAAACGGACTTTCTTCCCCCTGACAGTAGTTTACATCCCGAAGGACTTCCTCCTACACGCGGCGTCGCTGGGTCAAGCTTTCGCTCATTGCCCAATATTCGTTACTGCAGCCCTCCGTGGAGGTCCGGGCAGTGTCTCAGTCCCGATGTTGCGGGCCAACCTCTCAGTCCCGCTACCCGTCATCGCCTTGGTGGGCCGTTACCTCACCAACTAGCTGATAGGAACTAGGCCGCTCCTGCACCGATAAATCTTTGATCACCCGCCCATCGACGGGGGATATCATTCGGTATTAATGCCCCTTTCGGAAGAGTGCAAGCACTCAGACGCTATCCCGAAGTACAGGGTACGTTACCTAGCCATTACTAACCCTTTCGCCACTAACTAGGCGTTCGATTGCTCAATTGCCTAGCTCGTTCGACTTGCATGTCTTAGCCACGCCGCCAGCGTTCGTTCTGAGCCAGGATCAAACCCTTCAGTTTGAATCGTCGAAACCGCCGAAGCGGATTTCGTCACTAAAGGCTCAACACTTCTGGTATATTCGCACCGAAAGTGCTGAAAAAAGGCTATTGCATTTTTCGCGGCCTCGCCGGGGCGAATCCCGCCGGGCCGGTGCACTTTCGCTGCTCATATGGCTTAACTGTTCACTTGTCAAAGATCACAAACTAAACGGGTGGGCAAGCAGTCAGTCAAGGTTGCCTGTCCACCAGTAGTCATGTTATTCTACGCACAAATCGGAACGCGTCAACCCCCTGTCGAGCAAAAAATGAAAAAAATCTTCACTTTTCTCAGAAGCCCGTTTTCGGTCCCCAAAACCGCATCCCCCGGCCCCCGAACAGCCTGTGATTCTACCGTTTCCCGCCCGAAATGCAACCGGATTTCGTCGATCGTATTGCGTCGTGCGTCTTGCGTGAAGCGTGTTGCGTGAGGCGTGAAGCGTAGTCCCTGCCCCCTGCGGCCCGGCGGCTGCGGTCCCTGCTCTTCCGCAGGGCTTTCTTGCGCGTCGCCCGCCTGCCGGGGTGGTTTCGCCCGGTCGCGCTCGGCGCGGACGATCGCTTCGAGCCGGTGGCCCGGGTGAAAATACTTCATCGCCCTGAACCGCTCGCTGTCGCGGTTGCCTTCCTCGTAGAACGGGCCGGGGATCACAACGGCGCAAATCAGAGGCGTCAGGTGCGAATGGCACCTCTAGTTCACTCGTAAGGTGGGTCAAGAACCCACCCTACGGCTGCGGTGCAGGCGTCGTTCAGGCCGCGCCGGATTCTCGTCCTTGGGCGGCGCTTTTGTTTGAAGATTCCCGCGTGTTGAGGGTACGTATGGTAGAGAGATCGCTATGGACGACGTGAAAACGATAGAACGTTGCAGGGCTGGCCAGACCGAGGCGTTCGGGGAACTGGTGAGGCAATACCAGTCGCAGGCTATCCGGCACGCCTTGACCCTGCTCGGCAATCTCCCCGATGCCCTGGATGTGGTCCAGGACGCTTTTGTGGCCGCGTTCCAGGCCCTGGGACGATTTGACCTGTCACGCAAGTTCTACCCATGGTTTTACACGATCCTGCGCAATCGCTGTTATAAGGTCCTCACCTCACGCGGGCGACGGCCGGTTACGGATATCGATGATGTCCAACTCCTGGCCCCGCCGGTCGACGAGGCCCTGGGCGATGAATCTGCGGCCGTGCAGCGCGTGCTCCAGGAACTTACGCCGGAGGATCGTGAACTGCTGGTCCTCAAGCATCTCGAAGGATTGACCTATGAGGAGTTGGCTCAGCGGTTGGGGGCCCCGGCGGGCACGGTTATGAGCCGGCTCTATCACGCCCGCCGGCGCTTTCGTGAGAAGTTCAGTACCATGCAGGACGACCGTTTGGCAGGGACAGACGAATGATGAGCGAACGATGTGAGAAAGTAAGATTGGCGGCCATGGCCGCTCTCGACGGCGAGACGCCGCCGCTGTCCGAACAGGAGATTCGCGAGCATCTGGCGGGTTGTGCCGCGTGCCGGGCTCAGGTGGAGCAACTCCAGCGAGCGCTGGCGCCTCTGAAGCGACAGAAGCTGCGGGTCGTCGCGGAGGATGTGTGGCCGGGCGTGGAAGCCGCGCTCCGCAAGCAGACCGCTCCAGCGCAGCCCCGCCGCGAGGCCTGTGTGTTCGCCGCGCTCGGCCTGTTCCTTCTCGCCTGCAAGATCGTGGGCGTCCTGCCGGAGTTGGCAGGCAACTGGCTCCCGAAGGTATTGCCTCTGGCGGCGGCCCTCGTGCTCTTCTGTGTGCTCAAACAGAACCCGTTTCAAATCACCGGAAATCTGAAGCTGGAAGGGAATTTGCGATGAGAGAGACATCCTCCAATGAAGGTATCGTTTTAGGTCAGAAATACGCTTACGCGACGGCGGCCCTGATGGTGGGAATCGCCGGCTACATTCAACTCCTGGGAATCGAACGGGCGCTGCTGGCGATCATCTTCGCCTGCCTGGCCCTGCGGCCGAGCCCGGCGCCGCGTCTGGAGGACCGGCGGCTCTGGGCCAAGGCGGGTCTGACCCTGGGCGTGATCATGCTGGTGCTTGTCCCGACCATCGTGATCGTCAAGTTCGACGCCCTCCGCGAGGTCATTACGGCTCTACAGAAGCTCCAATAGGACGAATGCCGGGCCGGTCAGAGACAACCGGGAGTCAATCGGCGACCGTCCCCATAGACGTTCGTACTGAATGCGTGACCAGACACGAGCCGACCGCCATGCTCGTCGGCGTACGTCGGCCAGGCCGTGGTCAGTTGGCGGAGGTTGCTCAGGCAGACGGCTCTTCGGGCCTGCTCGCGTGCGGCGCCCAACGCCGGAACCAATAGCGCCATCAGCAGCGCGATCACTGCGATGACGACGAGCAACTCGATCAACGTAAAAGCGTAGCCACGCCCCCGTTTGTCACCTTGAGCGAACAGCGAAGTCGAAAGGTCTGGCCATAGCTGAGACGCGCGCTCCGTTCGCAGCCAG
>Ga0116172_10004546_pt1 | contig 11231 bp, 8 predicted proteins | sample AD_UKC083_MetaG_FD_89799 | JGI IMG/M metagenome (GOLD analysis project Ga0116172, IMG submission 89799) | Active sludge microbial communities of municipal wastewater-treating anaerobic digesters from USA - AD_UKC083_MetaG | ecosystem: Engineered > Bioreactor > Anaerobic > Digestate | place: USA...
GGATACTACGATCCGGAAAATTCGTCACTTGTCATTGAAGACATCAATGAAGACGGAATTTGCGATCTTCTTGACTGCCAGAGATGCTGGGACAGAAAAAGAAATAACATCTGTGATGATCTTGAGGATGTTGACGGTATTCCAGGGTGTTCTGTTGCCGACTGTGAAGCACAGCCGCAATTACGGTCTGTTACACTTTGCTGGGATTTGAATGAAAACATGGAGTGTGACAAGGAAGAGGACATCAATTTTGACAAAATGTGCGGATTTGATGACTGTGCACCTGTTTTTGACAGAAACCATGACCGCAAGTGCGATTATCCTTACGACACAATAAATCTGACATGGTTTGATGAGAACGGGAAATCAATATTAAGAAAGAACTATGATTCTGACAGTGATTACAACATCGCTCTGACAAACGCTGAAAAGAACAGCGAAGACCGCAATAGAGACGGGCTTTGCAACTATTCCGATTACCGTCCTGGTCTTGTAAATACCGGCGGTGTGGCAAGAGTCAAAACGGTCATTGACAGAATAAGGGCTTCTCACGATGACATTCCCGTGATGCATCTTGACAGCGGAGATGCTTTTCAGGGTGCTCCCCAGTTCAATCTATACAAAGGGGAACTCGAAATGCTCGCCATCCAGAAACTCGGCATTGATGCAATGGCGATAGGAAACCACGAGTTCGACAACGGAACTTCAGCCCTTGTTTCGGCCTATAAAAAATCGGGTGGATTTCCCCTTCTTGCGTCTAATTATCTCTTTGACTGGGATGGACACAAGGGGCTGATGGATATCACTTCGCCTTATCTTATTTTGATGAGAGGTTCTCTTCGAATCGGAATAATCGGTGTCGGTAATGACTCATCGCTCACTTCGATTTATCAGATAGGCGGAAGCATCGGGTTCAATGTCATTGATCCGATCGAATCTGCTCAGACTTATGTAAATGTTGTCCGTCCTCTTGTCGATCTTGTCATAATCCTTTCGCATCAGGGTCTTGAAGGAGATTACGAAATTGCTGAAAAAGTTGAAGGGGTTGATCTTGTCATGGGCGGTCACCACCATGTCGTTCTCGATCCTGTTAAAGTGATCGAAGGTCCTGACGGCAGAGATGTTCTCGTGGTTCACAGCGGTGTTAATTACAAAATACTGGGCGAACTTGAACTCGCCGTTCAGAATAAACGGGTCGTTTGGCACAATTATAAAACTCATGCAATAAACGAATCTGTTCCTGAACACGGAGACATGATAAACCTGCTTAAACCCTATGTGCAGGGTCTTGAATTTTCGCAGTATCTTCAGCGGATAGTCGGTCGTGCCACTTCAACGATAGTTCGTAACGATCCAAGCGGCGGTGACAGTCCTCTTGGAAATATAGTCACTGATGCGATGATGAACCACGAGCTTTCAAGGTCGCAGTTCTGTGTGACCAACTCAATGGGAATAAGGGCAGACATCCCGACAGGCGATATCACACTTGAAAAGCTTTACGAAGTTTTCCCGTTTGAGAACAGCATAACGACAATGTATTTAAGCGGCAACGAATTGAAAACTCTTTTTGATTTTGTTGCCAGGAAATCTGCATCGAGAGGTTGCAAAACCCAGATACAGGTTGCAGGCATCGGTGTGGAAATTGACTGCAGTCCTGATGAAGAACTGCAGAAAAAATACGGGTCATACTCACTTACGAAATGTCTGACTATCGGAAATGTTGAGGTCATTAAAGATTATGAGGTCGTCCTTCCCCACATGCTCTTTAAAATGGCTACTAACGACTACATGGGCAAGGGTGGAAGCGGTTTTTATATGCTTGAATACAACACTACAAGGCTTGACACTTCAGTTTCATTAAGAGATGCGGTAAGCGATTTTCTAAGTGAAAAAGAGGTGATAGATCCGCTTGATTATTCTTTGAACCAGACCGGAGCGGATGAGTGCGGTCAGGGGAAAAGAATAAAAATGATAAATTGAGGTGGCCGATGAAAACACAAATTATGCTGATCACGATCATTTCAATTATGATTTCATCCGGTTGTTACGGTCTGAAGGGAAATCCGGAACCGGAAAACAGCGGACTTGCCGCATTCAAAGTAGAACTTGCCGATAACTTTGATCCGGGAACTCCTGAAAAGCGGCTCGAAAAAGCCGAAAGATATGATCTGTCAATAAACATTTCCGCTCTTGACTACAACAGAGAAGTTCTGAAAGATTACAACGGGACTGTTGAGATCGCCCTTCAGTACGGAAAGATAACATCAGTGGCAAGAGCAGATCTTAAGAATGGAGTTTTGACTGATTTCCCTGTTGAAATGCGATATATTCTCGGAAAGGAAAAGATCGTTGTTCACGAACTGATTATTGACGAAGAAAAAAGTTCAAAAGATTCAGTCACTTACAAAAGATCCGGGAAACTCGGTGTTTCTGAAACCATTTATCCTCCTCTTGCCTCAATATCAGAAATTCAGGGGAACAACTCGGGTTCAAAGGGTTTTGACTCGAAATATAACAACAGGAACCTGAATCTGAAAGGGAAAACAATGGTGGTCACCGCAGTTATTGAAGGCGGTTTCTATCTTGCGGAAGTTGGTGTTGAAGATTACGGTGCGATCTATCTCTACACCTACTCCACTCCTTATGTTGATGATCCTGATGTGGGCTATTCCCTTCCTATCGGCTCGATAATTGAAGAAGCCAACGGTTCTGTCTTTGAATTTTTCGGATTTACCGAAATGAGCTTCCCGACATTCAAACCGAAATATAAAACAGTTGACGGAAAAAAACGGATCGTTGTTGATGAATCGCTTGTTCCTGAGCCGTTTGACATTTCTGACCTCCTATCTTCAAATTCAGACATGGAGAAAAAGGAGGCCTCGATCGTAACTGTGAAAAATGTAACTGTGGACTGGTTCAATGAACACGATTCCAGCTTTGTAGAATACGGTCAGTTCCCTTTAAAAACTGAGTCAGGCGGATCTATCATGGCTCAGACTCTGTACACTGCCCCCTCTTTTGATCCTCTTAAGGAAAGAGATGCGCAAACAAAAAGAAAGTTTAATTTCACCGGTGTCCTGAAACAGCATACAAGTGCAAGGCCGTCAACATGGATACTTGTCCCCATAGACAGCAATGATATTGAAGTTATTGAATAAATTTGGAGAGATGTTATGAAAAAGATCTTATTTGTGCTGATCATCATGTCGGTTTTCATCATTTCCGCACAGGAAGAGGAAATAAAACCTGCTGAGGAAACTGCAAAGCCGGAATATGTGATCCCTCAGAATGTTGAAGAGGTTAAAACCGAAGAACTTAAAAAAGAAGAAGAACCGCAGAAAGAGACAGTAACCATGTCAAAAGAAGAGATCGAGCAACTCGTTAAAAAAATGGTTGCCGAAGAACTTGCAAAAAAAGATGCTGAAAAAAAGAAGGAAGAGCCGGAAAAGAAAGAAGAGTCGGCTGAAAAACCCAATAAGCTCAATGAAAGAGACGGACTTATTGCCCCTAATTATTCAAAAAGCAGTGTAACTTTTGTCATGGGGGATGAAAATCTTCGTGACAACAGTCAGTATTCTCCAAAATGGGATATAGGAAACAGATACGAATATGAAAGCTTTGCTCAAAGAATTTACGGATATTCAAATATTGCAAAAAGTTCTTCACAGTTCACCCTTTTTCACGAAGAAGAGGGCTTTATCAAAAATCTTACGGCAAGAATTTCTCTTTCTTTTGCGATGTATAACTCAATGATGCCTTCAAATAGGAATGTTTCCACAAGTTTTGCCGAAAATAATACATTCCTCGAAATTGACTACAGACATCCATCCACAAACAGATTTAAACTCACATTCTATCCCTATAATGCTGAAAGTATTGCGATTGGAAATTTCAGAGGACTTCGATGGGGCTCCAACAGAATGGTGTGGCCTCAGCAACAATCGGGACAGACTGCTGTTCCGGGTTTTCAGGCACTTTACGGATATGGTGACATTTCAGTGTATTTCGGATTTAAAGCCAATGCACAGCAGGAAACAGATGTCCTTGCCGGAGAACTTGCTCCAATGGAGACGACATACGGATTTTTCGGCGGAGTGAGCTACAGCAACAAAGATCTCGGATTAAAAGGACATCTTCAGGGAGCGTTCATTGATAAAGGTGATAATGTCAATATAGAAGAGGCAATACTCGCAGATCCTGATGATGACAAAATACTTTCATACGGATTTGATGCCTTTGCTGAGTATAATTACGGTTCACAGCTTGGAGATCCTATCGGGATTAACTCATTTTTAGACGGATCATGGCTTAAACCGGATTACACCTCAAAATTTGCTTTCAGAGTTAAGGGAGAATATCTTTTCCAGAACCAGCGACTTCAGAATGCAGACTACATGTCAATCCAGAATGTAGGAAATATTGAACCGATCACCGACAATTTCTTTGCCCACGGAGCCGCTTTTGAGCTTGGTGGAAGGTTTAAAGGGATCAGAGCTATGTTCATGTATTCATACCGTGATCTTCCCTTCATGGTGTTTGATGCTCCCGGAGTTGTTCCTTATCAGACTATCTCTTCTCAAGCAGATCAGTCACCTGAACATCTTTTTACAATTTCAGCAGATTATCATATATGGGACTTATGGTTCGGAATCAGTTACGGATACAAGATTCCTGCAACTTACACAGTTTATGATGCAAACGGACAGAAAAATGTAACTGTCATAAAAGAAAGAATTTCTTCCGATGCCGTTTCCACAGCTTTCGACCGTTCAAGAGAAGTTCTTCCTGCCGGCAGAGACCCGCTTGACATGATGTTCATAAAGCTCAATGTAAAGTATGGGTTCAGCGATACAGTCACAGCAATGCTTGAATATTCATTTACTCAGGACCATAACCGTCAGAAAATGGTTGCAACTGAAGATGGTCCCTATGTTGGAGAATTTGATGTAATTGAAGTCATGGATATTCACGGATTATTTTTCCTTGTTGAAGGAAGATTCTAATAAATAATCTCTACATCTGAACTTGATCTTGGAAGAAGCCGGTACTGCTCAAAAGAATATTTTATAACTCCTTTTAAATTATAAACTTCTCCAACTTCTGGGAACGGCAGAATGTGATAAATGTCATCATCAACATAAAGTCCGCCTGTCACAATAAAATCTCCGTATGAACCGATCTCTGTAACTGTCACATTCCCCACATCCACAAAAACCGCCTCGTATTCAGCACTTCTGACAGATGACGAAGAAATATTAAGAACCGGAGGCACAGATGCACTTCCTTTGATCGAAACATCGGTCACTGAATATATCTGGGTCTGATCATAATAAACGCCAGTAGTGCCTGTCACTTCAACGATATCTCCAATATCCGGGATTGAAAATGAAGGGGGCTCTGAAGAAGAGATATAGACAAATACCGCACTGTATTTTTCTTGAAGCGTCGGGTGATAATCACTTGCAGGAGTCTGAATAAAGAAGGAATTCTCATCAACAGCGGTTACAATTCCTTTGACCAGAACATCTGTGGATGAAGGGATTGTCCCGGTTTTAATGTCATATATCGTGGAAAACTCAGGCATAACATCATCATCCGGCAATTCATCTTCATCAGGAACTGTTTCATCCTCTCCGAGATAGAATTCCGCTTTCAATGCGGCATGATCTGAATCTCCAAGACAGTACGGTCCGCTTCCGCAGCCGCCGTCTTTAATTACTTCAGATGAATGAGTTACATATTCCCCTGCCCCATCAAGAGAAAGGTAAATATGATCAATTTTACTGCATCCGTTGTAGTTATATGTGCACTGTTCATTTATGGTAAGATCTGAAGCAGTCCTTAAAAGTGACGCCGAATCGAGGGCATTCAGCGGATCCGAACCTGGCTCGTCATTAAGATCTCCTGCAAGAACTATCAATGAATCCGGATACATATCTGCCACTTCGTTAATTATTTCAGCCGCTTTTGTCGCCTCTCTAAGCCGTCTTGCAGGATCGTCATTTGATTTGGCTTTAAAGTGTGCAGGGAAAACTATAATGTTATGACCAAGATAAGAAATATGTATTTCAGCGAATTCTCTAACGAAATCAGTTTCATTGCCGTGATTTACCACCTTTTCTATAGTTCCTTTTGTAAGAACTCCGACATTCTGCCCGCCTGCATTGCGGGGCGTGATATAAACTTCATCATAAATATCGCTCATTTCATTTAAAAGTGCATTTCCTGTCGTATTGTCTTCGATCTCGACAAGGATCTGAATGTCAGAATTTATACTTCTGATGCTTGTCTCAACTGCAGCGAGCTTTGCATTGAATTCAGAAACCGAAAGGACAAAGAAATCATAACAGTCTCCGAATCCATCAGTTCCTGTGTCACATTCAGTATCAAAAAAGTTCTCAAGGTTGTATGTCCCGACAGTGACCGCGATCTTTCCGACATTATCCTCATCAGGAATTTCGTTATCATCAGGAAAATTCTCATCATTATCAGGAAGTTGATTTTCATCATCCGTTTCAGATTCGTCATCCATCTCAGATTCATTATCCACAACAGACTCGTCATCAGGTTCAGAGCCGTTATCCGTTTCAGATTTATCATCCGTCTCAGATTCGTTATCAGTTTCAGATCCGTCATCTTCCTTAGATTCGTCATCCGGATCAGAATCACCCGTTGTTTCATCAGAATCAGAATGTGACTGCTCATCATTATGAGAAATAGTATCTGAATCGTCTGTCAAATCTTTTCGCGCAGTTGTAGATATCTCACATGAGGACGACAAAAAAAGAATCAGTATTACGACCAGCATATTTTTCATAAAGACCTCCTTCCGCTTGAGAACAGCTTCATATTATCTGTTAAATTTAAAATTGCAAAAAGGGGGGGGTAACCGCAAGGAAAATATCTTTCGGGAATAATCTTACTGATAGATTTTGTGTTCTATAATGAAAATTTAATCTGTCTGAAGAGTTTTCTGAATTTCTTTGATTTTTTCAACAGGAAGACCTGTCAATTCAATGATGGTGTTTATGTCAAATCCTTTCTTCGATGCCTTTTTACAAGTTTCAACAGCTTTGGCAAAAGCACCCTTCTCAATTCCCTTTTCAATTCCGATCTGAAGTCCTTCTTCTCTGCCTTCGTTATAAATCTTTTTTCCAAGTGACGGCATCATTTCCTCCGCTTCAGGTCCAAATTCCTCTGTTATTATAGTCATTACTTTATCTTTATCAACTTCATTCGTCATTACAAAATACCTTATCAGAACAAGTGTCTGATCATCTTTCCAGTCCATTCCGCTGCTTTTCATATATCTTACAACTGTCCTGAATTTCTCCGCATCCATTTTTCCGTACTGCTTCATCAGCGACAGAACGCTCATCAGAAACACATTGTTGCTGAATCTATCCCCTTGTGACAGATCAAACTCCTTTGTGTCGTAAAGAAAATATTCAAAGTTGATCGTGTGTTTCCTGAAATAATGCGGGACATTGAAAGATTCAGAAAAACTTCTTTTCAAATTCCATTTTCCGTGACCGTGATAGAAAACGACAGGTATTATTATCCTGAACTTTCTTTCCGCTTTATAATCCTCTTCAAGCATGAGATACTGGTATTTCAGCAACTGCCAGAGAATGTTCTTATCTTTATGTGACTTATGTTCAAAAAGAAAATAGAGATCGACGGGCTCATCATCTTTCGTTCTGATCTTAATGACAAAATCGCTCAGGTGACTTCTCAGCGAATCATCGACATGGCTCGTTGACTGGATCACCGATGTTGAAAAATCAAGCTTTCTCACGATCCCTGCCGGCAGAGCACCTTTTATGAAATCGTTAGTGTTTTCAATATTCTGGAAGGTCTTTCCAAACAAATTGTTGTGCACTGGCTCATTCTTGCTCATAAACATCCCCGAATTATAAAAATCACAAAGCTAATACACAGTAAATAATGTGGATGAATTAGTCAAGAAAAGAATTAGATGGTTTTGTCAAAAACCTGACTGTCTAAATTTAAAAATCTATTTCGATTTTTCAGCAAGAGTTTTCATCGCTTCTGAAAGGCCTGAATACATTGCTTTGTATTCTTTATCTTTCCAATCTTTTTTATCTTTTCTGATGAATGTTGTAAGGTCTGATCTGTTGTCAAAGCGGGCGATGGGAATGTTCCATTTTTTTGTGACATAAACCTGTTTACCACCTTTTTTGACGGCAACGAACCTTTCAACTTTCACGGTGTCTTTTCTGTCGCTTGTTTCAATGAGATATTCCATGTCGTCACAGCCGTATTCGCCAAGCATTACTTCAAGCGGAACTCCGTGGTGAAGGATCGAGCTCTGTCCATCCGGTTTCGCCCTTTCATAATTCTTTCTTCTGCTTTCTTCAGGGGTCACCCAGACATAAAGAATAGAGGCACGGCTTAAAATGTGCTCAGAAAATGTTTCAAAGGCAAATGCATAACCCTGCGGAGGAGTGAGAGGCATTTGTGAACCGTTGGCTCCTCCTCTTGCAAGTTCTATCACTATCGTTTTCCCTGTTTTATCAGTCTTTGCAACTTTGTTCTTTTCTCTAATGAATTCAGCCACTTCATTTTCAAGAACATGTCCCAGCTCTATTCTTTTATCCCACGGAATCTTGCCAAGTTAACGACCCAGACCGAACTTTGACCTTGCAGTGTCAAGCCGTTCAAAAAGCCATTGAGAAGCCGATGAAACATTGATAACAGTTGAATTGCAGAGATCTTCATAATCCAGATTGAGAAGTTCAACAAGCGTCCCCCACTCCATTCCGTCCTTGAAAGGTCTTGTCGGCCCTTTATAAAAAATATAGTCAAACCCCATCTTTCCAAGTTCGTCATCAATGCGATGCATAAAGTGGACATAAGGATAATCATCAAGCTGCAAGGTCGGCCCCATGTGCATATCTTTCCTGCACTGAGCCGGGGTCAGAAGCTCCATGAACCGCCTCACTTCAGATTTTCCCGAAGCCGGAAGCGCCATCAGAAGAACAGTATCAAGCAGTTTTGTCATCACTTTCTCCCAAAAAGAAATTAAAAAACTGCAATATTCTACAGTCTAACTGAGATAGAGTCAAAAAAGAATGGATGATTCAAGGTTTTTTATTATATCCGCGCATGTTGTTGAGTTAAATTTTCTGATCAAATGATGTTTTCAATTCCCGGATTTACATAAATATATTTTTCCAATGTCACTCTGCCGTGTGCTATGGGGGCGGCAACAATTGCCTGAGTCTTGTATCCTTTTTTCTCAAGCAGGGGAAGGACTTTGTCAAAATTGAATTTTCTTTCATCCGGCTTTTCAGCACTTTTTGCTTCGACGGCATAAATCATATTATTTTTTATCACAAGAACATCAATTTCAACACCGTTTGAATCACGGTAGTAAAAAACATTTGCAGAAGTGTCCATTGATACAGTTTTAATTATTTCGCAGACAACAAAATTTTCCCATATCTGACCGATTAAAGGATTTCCCCATAAACCGGCATCACCGTTAATCCTCAGCAAATTACAGAGAAGTCCTGTGTCGCAGAAAAACACTTTGGGCGATTTTATCAGTCTTTTCCCAATATTCTCAAAATATGGCTGGATAATTGATATAACTCCGCTTGATTCCAGAACTGATACCCACGATTTAGCTGTGTTGGGAGAAATTGAAGCATCTTTTGCAAGCTCTGACAAATTCAAAATGTTTGCCGATCTTAAGGCAAGTAACTGAATAAATTTCTGAAAACTATTAAGATCTCCGATGTTTACGATGCTTCTGACATCTCTTTCAATATAGGTTTTCATATAATCTCTGAAAAAAATGTCTGAATCCATATCAGAATTTTTCCATAATTCAGGAAATCCTCCCCTTTTGACAAGATTTTCAACTCCGGTGTTTATTCCGGCGTTTTTGATCTCAACTGCACTTAGAGTTGAAAGCTCAATTATTGAAATTCTTCCTGCAAGAGATTCACTGATGTTATTCATCAAAGAAAAGCGCTGGCTTCCAGTCAGCACCCATTTTCCATAAACATCACGATTTTCATCAATAATAATCTTAAGTTCCCTTAAAAGACCATGAGCATACTGAATTTCATCTATTATAACTCTGGAAGCATTTTCAAATCTTTTTAAAAACATTTTCGGCTTTTCATTCGCCTCTCTTGCAAGGATCATATCATCCAGAGTGACATAGACAGCTTCCGGAAAAAGCCGTTTTAGAAGAGATGATTTCCCTGACTGTCTCATCCCTGTCAGCAGAACAGCAGGTCTTGTCTTAACCGCCTTTAATAACTGATCTGAACACGCTCTTTCAATCCACATTTTTTTTCTCCATCAAACAAAAATCACAGAAATAAACATAGCATATTTATGTAATTTAGTCAATCAACTTTATGATTATCTGCAATTCAATTGCAGATTTACATAACATTCTCGATTCTTAAAGTTCCGGTAAAACTAAGAGAAGTGGAATTGATTTAGGGGGTTAAGGTGGATTTAAGCCGCAGTTTTATATATAAATATTGCTCCCTCGTATAATGATTCAGAAAAGCGTTTTGTTTACAAATTCCAACAATGGAAGAGGATGAGAGAGGAGGATTTGCGCCCATGAGCTTCGAGCCCGGGGGTCAGTTTCTTCCTCTCATCCGGTTAGATGTCGGGGAATAAGTTGATCTTTGAGATCGCATACGAGGTCGCCATAAGTACATATGTTTTTGCTCCGAAGCATCTGAATTCACTTAAAATTATAATGTTTTCTCACTGCTTTTCTGATGTTCCAGCGGCAATTCATCCCTTCAGGAAATGTGACGAAATCACCTTTTCCGAATTTATAGACACTGCCTGTTGTGTCGTCTGTGACTTCGACTTCACCTTCAAGCAGATAACATTCCTCTTGCGAATCATAATGCCACGGGAATCTGCTCACTTCTTTTTCCCAGATACCCCACGAAAACACACCCTTTTCCTTCAACTGCGTATCTGTCAGTTTTTCAATCTTAACTTCCATTTTTAACTCCTTCAAATTAAACATTGACGACTGATTTTACACTTTTGATCCGACAATGGAAATAAAAACAGTTTGAACACCCTTCAAGTGATATAAAATTCTTTGAGTTCTTCTTAATTTTATGGTATTTAAGGCGTTACTGTTTTGTTTATGCGGATTTTTTTTCATTCCGGAGGTGTTATGGACAAGGTTTTGATTCTCGATTTCGGCTCTCAGTACA
>Ga0116172_10004563_pt1 | contig 11206 bp, 5 predicted proteins | sample AD_UKC083_MetaG_FD_89799 | JGI IMG/M metagenome (GOLD analysis project Ga0116172, IMG submission 89799) | Active sludge microbial communities of municipal wastewater-treating anaerobic digesters from USA - AD_UKC083_MetaG | ecosystem: Engineered > Bioreactor > Anaerobic > Digestate | place: USA...
AATCCTGCTGTGAAGCGGACGATTATAAGTCACTGATGCCGGAAATCCCCCCGGGGAATTATTACCTGTTGTTTCCAGGAAGATGATCCTGCCGTCAACTGACTCACGCGGATCACTGGCTAAAATACTTTTCCCTTTGTTCATGTAAAACATATCGCTCTTGGTCCCGTCAGGACGCATAACAGCGAGCATCGCATTATTTTTCTGAGGTAACAGCTGCCGGCTTACAGTCAGAAGCCGGCCATCTTTCAAAACTTGTGTCGCAAAATTATCACACGGACTGAAAGTGATCTGCCGGACATCGGATCCGTCGATGTTACCGGTATACAGGCAATGAGCAGTTCCGACAGTATCATTTACTGTAAGTTTACTGAAAACCATTTTTCCGCCCGGCAGATAAGCCGGATCAGTACAGTTCTCCCTTAAAAAAGTAAGCTGCCTGCAGCGGAGGTTTTTCAGGCTCATTTCCCATATCTGCCAGGTATCTCCCTGTTTCTTCTGAGCTGAAAAGATTATTTGCTTTCCATCATAAGATATTTCAGGATAAGCAGCAGAATGAAAATCACCTGTCAATACCCTGACCTTTGAAGGTTTTCCCGGATCAATGGCAATAATTATGGAACCTGAAATATATCTTCCCGGATCAGTTACACCATCCTGTGTGAATGAACTTAAGCTCGCTTCTGTTGCTATCAGCATACCCGATCTTACCTTCGTACAGCCAACAACAGTAAAAGAAAGACAGATTATAAAAACTATAAACAGATATGTTATTGATATTCTGCTAATTCTCATATAAAAATGTTAAGGCTCGGTAATTTCGAGGATCTGATTTGCTTTTACATTTTCAATGGCCTGAAGTTTCCCCGAAGGCCATCTTACTTCGATCTTTTCCACACTTTCATTGTGTAATAGTCCGAAATGCAGTCGCGGATCGTTTTGGGAAAGATAACCTGTAGTACTTCTCTTAACTGCAGTCTGAGTTGTTCCGCCTGAAGTTACTTTTACCCTTGAACCAATCCCGTCACGGTTACTTGCTGTGCCTGTCAGCTTAATGATGAGCCAGTTATTTATGTTTCCCTTATTATTTCTTAGGAATACCGAGTAGTCATTTAGATTCATAATGAAAATATCAAGGTCACCGTCGTTATCATAATCCCCTATACATGCTCCCCTTCCAACGAGTTCCCTGTGGAAATATTCACCTAATTCAAGTGAGACATCCCTGAATTTTCCGTTCCCTTCATTCTGAAACAGCTGATCTTCCTGACCGTAAAGGTGTTTCAGGGCTCCGTTCGTCTTGAAGATATCCGCATCACCGTCATTATCATAATCAATAAAGGATGATGACCAGCCAACGAACTGCGCAGCTGCCATCGATATGTTTGATGCAATCCCCTTATCTATAAAAAGGCCATTCCCCATGCTCTCATAAAGTGAGCAATATGTGTCATCCGAGACAAAAAGATCGATATGTCCGTCGTTGTTGTAATCGGCATAGTCAACCGACATGCTTACTGTAGCTTCCCCGGCCTGGCTGAAGGCTGTACCCGACATTGTACCATGATCGACAAATCGCTTACCTCCTTCATTATGCCACAGGTAATTCAATGTATGATCATTGGCTACATATATATCTACCCAGCCATCGTCATCATAATCGGCAGCGCCTACACCCATTGCCCTGCCGTCGATATCTGTTATTCCCATTTTTTCAGTTACATCTTCAAAAGTGCCATCTCCGTTATTATGATACAGAACATCTTTCTGGGCATCATAGGCCATCGGCCCCGGGAAACCGTCTGGAGCGTAATAGTATTTATATTCAGGATCAAACTCAAGGAAGTTCCCGACATAAAGATCGAGGTAACTGTCATTGTCATAATCGAGCCAGGCAGCACCTATACTGCACTCTTTACCTCCTCCGACATTTGCCTTTTTTGTTATATCTGTAAAAGTACCGTTGCCATTATTTTTAAGAAGGACATTGGGTCCATAGTTACATATATAAAGGTCGGGATATCCGTCGTTATTGAAATCACCGGAAGAAACACCCATACTATACCATGGTCCGCCCACCTCCGCTTTTTTTGTAACATCCTCAAAAGTCCCGTCTCCTCTGTTCCTGAAGAGCTTGTTACCGCCCGGAAGTTCCGCAGGTCTTTCACTCTTTATGAACCCTTCTATCCATGTCCCGCTGCATGCATATATATCAATATAACCATCACTGTTATAATCCAGGAAGGCTGCACCACCGCCGTCAGATTCAATTATATTATTCAGCTCCTCCTCCCCGATGGAATGTTTAAAGATCAGTCCGATCTCCTTTGATATTTCCTGGAAGAAATCATTATCCGGAGCAGGTACATGGATCTCTGCCTGACCTGCCTGCGAATCAGGTTTGCTGCCGGTCCGGCAGCCTGAAATGAAAAGAGGGATCAAAAGTACCAGTACATAATTCGGCTTTCTGCGCATGACATCTTAATTGGTTACAGTTTAGAAACTTTTATGATCAAGGCACGATCGGAACATTTGATGGCCGGCAAAGTTAGTTTTAAGATAACAGGTTAAAGTATTGTACTAAAGTACCGGAATGGTATTAAATAGCAATTAAAGATTAATTAAAATAGAATTAATCACGTTGCCTTTACCGTTCAAATGGAAGCTTTTCCCCTGAATCAAATGGGGAGTACTTATTAAATTACCGAGACCTTAAAAACCTGGAGGGCATAACCGTCAACCCAATAGGAATATGTTATAACTAAAATTACTGTAATTAACAGGTTTATAAGAACTTACGTTTCCCCTCCTTTTAAAGGAGGGGAAACTTTTGTCCACAAAACTCCGTTAAGTTGACAGCTATGCCGGGTGGGGGGTTTATTTTACCGAAGGGAGCAGTATGGTAACCGTGGTTCCTTTACCGTCTTCCGAGGAGAGCGTAATTAAGCCGTTATGATTGCTTAATATCTGGTTCACAAGCGAAAGTCCTATACCAATACCCTTCATGGTTCTTGCATTTGTTCCGCGATAAAAAGGCTCAACCACTTTCCCGATCTCGGCTTCAGGTATCCCGACTCCCCTGTCAGTAAATAATATTTCGAGATATTTTCCGGTATGACCCACAGTAATGTCAACAGGATTATTATTTGAATATTTACAGGCATTATCCAGAATATTTGATAATGCGACTTTCAAAAGGTACTCATCGCCTTTAACTGTCATCTGTGCGGATTCGGTCAGCTCATTCTTCAGGGTGATATTTACAGGATTTCTTACACCCTGCTTTATAAGTTCTTCCTTTAGCTGCCAAAGAATTTCATCTATTCTTATCTCATTACTGTAACTCAAAGGTCCTTCGGCGCTCGTCCGGGCCATCAGGAGCAATTTGTTTGTAAGGTCTGTAAGTGATTTAATATCTTCAAGAACTGATTCCAGTGCCGCTTTGTATTCCGGAGCTGAACGATCTTTCATCAGCAGCACTTCAATCTGGCCGTTTATTGATGTAAGCGGAGTCCTTAGCTCATGGGATGCATTGGCAATAAAACTTTTCTGCATGCTGAATGATTTTTCGAGCCTGTCAAGCATCCTGTTAAAGGTCTTTGCAAGATGGCCTATCTCATCTGTACCGTTTCCTTCGGGCACCCTGAGATGAAGACTTGTTATTGATATGTCCTCAACCTTTTTCACCATGTCTGAGATGGGCTTAAGAGCCCGTCCTGAATAAAACCAACCAGCAATATAGAAAAGCAGAAGGCTGGCCAGGCAGACAATAAGCAGCAGTATCCTCAATTGCCTCAGACGTACCGCGCCGTCCCTGTCAATCGCACCGGCAATAACAACAAACCTGAAAGATCCCGATGTGAATAAAGTACCCAGAACAGCATACTTATCACTCATGACCGAGACCTCTTCATCAGCTTTCACACGGCTGATCAATAAATTAATTCCCGGTATTTTCCAGGTTTTATCGGATGTATAAATTGTATCAGAATTCGAATCGAGAATAATAATCTTCTCATCCTGCAGTTTATCAAGGTGGTAAATTCCTGATCTCAGGGCGCGGTCGGCATTATACTCATAGCTGTCAAGCACAATTTCAGTTATGTTCCTTGCCCTGGATCGCAGCAGATCATTGAAATCATCACGGTGGAACCGGGCTGAAGAGAAGTAAATAGCAATGGATGCAGCAATCATTATTATTCCCCCGAGGAGCAGGAACTGAAGCGTTAACCGTGTCCTGATTCGCATATTTTTAATCTTCGAAAACATATCCGAAACCTACCCTGGTACGGATATATTTCTTATCAAATCCTTTATCTATTTTTTTCCTCAGGAAATTCACATAAACATCAACAACATTTGTGCTGAAATCATAATTCACATCCCACACCTTTTCAGCGATTTCGTTACGGGTAAGTACCCGGCCGGGATTACGCATGAAGTACTCAAGCAGCGAAAATTCCTTTGACGTAAGACCTATCAGCAAGTTCCCTCTTTTTACGGTTTTCCTGTCCAGATCAAGTTCAATATCTCCCGCTATAAGCTTGCTCCCTGATTCATATGTTTTATCATAGGTCCTCAGCAAAACCTTTACTCTGGCAATGAGTTCCCTGAATTCAAAGGGTTTAACCAGATAATCATTTGCACCTGCATCAAATCCTTCAATTTTATCCTCAGTTGTCCCGAGTGCTGTAAGCATCAAGACAGGAATGTTGGGCCTCTGGCTCTTCAGCTTTTTACACAATTCAAGACCACCAGTGCCGGGAATAATCAAATCAAGTATTATCAGGTCATATTTATACTGGCGGAAGAGCTTTTCGGCAGAAACCGAATCGTATGCTATATCCGATTCATAAAGATTGTCCCCGAGCCCGTTCTTTATGAATGAAGCTACCTTTGGTTCATCCTCAACTATAAGTATCCTCATTTGTAATTATGATTGAGAGAATATTGTCAATCCATCCTGAAAACCCTGAAACTGTGAGGCTTCAGTTCGATGTCGAAATACAGTTTTTCACCGGGTTTCCTGCCCCAGATCATACTTGCAGCCTTTCTGTCACTGGTTTCCTGGACACCGGAAACAATATCAGTCAGCTTTCCGCTTGTACCTGTCACAATCCTGACTTTTGATGTTTCAGGAAGGAAGGATTCAACTATAAATGTATTATTATCATAAATGAACAAACTTACTTTTGCCGGCCCTTCGATCCTTACGTTCATACCGGAAGACAGAACATCCCTCAGCCTGTTCAGAACTCCCTCAGGTAATTCATACAGATCCCCGAAGCTGTCAGGAATTGTAAGCACGAAAAGAGATGCATTTCCAAATCTTGCCTGGTGAAGTAATGGCCATCCCGTAGCACTTCCGAGAGCTTCCATATCTGCCCATGAATCATTTGTAAGATAATTGATCTGGGGTATAAGAATTTCCTTCTCCGACTTATTTCCCTTGCTTCGCCACCCGGCAGCAAAGTCAGTGACCAGCGCCTTCTTACCTGTATATTCAAGTTCTACTATATCCTCTATGCCCTTGCCCTGCAATGCATTCAGCAAACCTGAAGTGATTGTAACATCATATCCGGCAATAAGCCTGTTTTTGATCTTCTTTACAATATCAGGGTCTTTTTTGGCTGACTCAGTCAATATTATCATACCGGGGTCTGCCGGGAACTCAGGTCTTAGATTTATAGGTATTCCAATCATCCCCAGATAATTGTGAAGATAATCCTCTCCGGTTGAATGATGCGGTCTGTAACTCATGATCCCAACAGGCCTGCCGAGTGATCCAAGGAACTTATCGACTTTCTCGAAAGTATACCCTGCTGCCCTGGCAACAGTTGAAGGGTTAACCTGTTTGCCGCCCTTTAATATTACAGGCTTCATCATCTCATCAAAGCTGAAACTTGTATTCTGATCCTGCCATGGTGCACGGTCGGCAGGCATAATTTTCCTCTGCAGCTGTCTGAAATCAAAAAGTGTTATCTCAGGGGCTTTCGCAAAGAGCGTTAGCCAGAGTTGTTCTGCATATCTGTCCATGTAACTCATACCTCCTGTATCAACCCAGCCGCCTCCGTTCCCGCCGGGTTTTAGATTTTCGAAATACCTGAAAATGAAATAACCCAGATACTGCTGAAGATGCTGGCCGGGAGCATCGGGATCCCTGGTTTCGGTCCCTGTGTATAGACCGTCAAACATTTTCGGTTCCGTTTCAAGATTAAATCCCAGCCCCTGGAAATGTTCATACCAGTTAGGATACTTAATAACAACTTTGACTTTCGGATTTACCGCTTTTGCAGGGCCTACAACAAGCGACTGCGCAGCTTCTGTCATCAGGCCCAGCCTGTAATCAGTCCAGCTCTTATTCCCTTTGGCATTTATACACAGCTCACACTTGCAGTTTGTAAAAAAGAAATCATCAAGGATTATCTCATCAAAGTGTTTTGCTGTGAATTCAACTATCTCTCTTACCTTTTTCCTGTGTTCGGGATTTGTATAGCAAAATGTTTCAAACCGGTTCATTTCGTTAACGGTCAGCGTAATCCCGCCTGCTGTCTTAATGCCTCTGCTGTTGAAGAACTTTTTTGCTGTTTCGACTGTCTTTTCATCCACAATTATCAGGTCGCGGTGTGTTTCAAGATATATCTTATCGACATGAACCTGTGATGATATTTCGTTCCAGATGGGTTCAATCCATTCAGCCTTATCCATCTGCCGTACTTCATATGCCCTGGCGTAAACAGCGACTTTAAAGTTGTTATAACCCCGGTTCTGCGCTGGTGCCGTGAAAACGGAAACAACCAGAAGGGATATACAGAGAATGAATTTCTTTACGAATGATTCCATGAAAATAATATTTTAACGATCCACAATATATTGAATTTCAGTTTTCCCCTGCAAGAAGTTCCAGTTTATATGTAAATGAAACCGGGGCTGCGTAAGGTATGTACTGTGGCAGGGGTCGTGGTCCGCAACTTGCAGTACCAACTCCGAGGGTCTGATGATTAATGCATAATACTGTCGAACGGCTTTCCGGAAGATCTATCCTGTATTCAACCTTATCCATCTCCTCATCGCTGTATGGCAGCATTGAAACCTGCAACAGGGTTTCATCACATAAAACTTTTATTCCGCTTCCGGTTTTACTTGTAAGCGCAGCCCACCTTATGTCTTCATGATTTCCTGCTTCCATTGGTTTTTCATAGGGAGTAAGCTGCTCCTTAACAGTACTCTTATATAATCCCACATCAAACCCACGTTTCCTGTCGGCATAGTTTTCCATCGGTCCCCGGCCGAAATATTCCACCTGGTCATATTGCCTTTCAAGAAACATCCTGATACCTGTATGTGCTACCACCTGTTGAGGATTGCTTGAATTTATGCTGTTAACTGCAGTAATTATTCCATTTCCGCTGATCTTATAGACCACATCATGACTGACAGTGAAATCTTTTTTCCCCTGCGCAAAAAGGCTGACGGATATTTCCACTTCCTCAGGAGTCCTTTGTACAGCATTTACATTCCTTACAGCCCAGTTAAGTTCCCGGAGCCCAATTGTTTCCCAGCTTCTGTCAGCCCACATATCGTCATTGCGATGAGGAGCTCTCCATAAATGCAGCCTTGGGCCACCGTCTTTCATCAGGATATTCACCCCTTTCTTTTCAAGTGACGAGAATGTCCCGGAAACCTTGTCAAAAATGATCCTGAAATCTGTTCCTGTAACAACGATCCGGCTTTCATCCTGGGACATATTAACAGTCCCTTGTTTTTCATGGGCAACAATATTCGGGAGAGACGGTATCCTGAACTGTTCTGATACAATCTCAAATCCTTTCTTTGCCCATATTTCATCCTTATTAAGCTTAAAGTTAACTCTGAGGAAATATTCAGTATTCCCTCTGGTATAAGGTATCCTGTATGGAATTGAAATGATGGCTTCCTTCCCTGGTTCAAGAACCGGCAGTGAAATGGTCCCGGATCCAATCACAGTCTCGTTTTCGGTAAGTTCCCAGCCTGCATTGAATTTGTCAAGATTAATGAACTGGTAATTGTTCCTGATGAGGAAGCTGCCTGACGACATATCTTCAGGGATCACCTTTATCCACTGGTAGACCTTTTTCATTTCAGGGTAATGAGGTTTGAGTGATCTGTCGGATGCAACAACCCCTTTATGAATGAAGTATTTGTCGTTTGGAAATTCCCCGAATCCTCCTCCGTAGGCTATAATAGGGCGGTCGGGATTGCGTCTGTTGTAAATACCCTGGTCCTGCCATTCCCAGATAGCTCCGCCGAGAAGGCTCTCATATTTATCAAAGAGATCGTTGTACTCTCCTATTGCGCCCATTGAATTGAACATTGCATGGGCATATTCGCACATATAGAAAGGCTTTTTAAAGGAAGTGTCGTTAGCTATCCTTTCCACTTCGGCTACCTGGGTGTACATCCGGCTGTCGAGATCAGCAGGATTGTTATTCCCGATTCCGAATCCCTCATAATGGACCGGACGGGTATCATCGATTGCTCTTACTGCTGCCATTGCAGCTCTGAAATTCGTTCCGCCCCGGCCGTTTTCGTTACCCAGTGACCATATTATTACTGAAGGGTGATTCTTGAAATTCTCTGTATTTGCAACATTCCTGTCGGTTATGGCAGCTTTCATCCGGGGTTCTTCATCGAATTTACCCATATTCCCATGACATTCAACATTAGCTTCCGCAACAAGCCAGATACCCCATTCGTCACATAATTCGTACCAGCGGGGATCATCAGAATAATGGCTCGTCCGCACATGATTACAGTTCCCCTGCTTAATCAGCTCCAGGTCACGGATCATCCGGGCTTCAGTTACTGCGTGTCCCACATCCGGCCAGTTTTCATGACGGTTCACACCTTTCAGCTTGATCTGCTTACCGTTGACAATAAATGCTCTTCCTCTGATCTCAACTTCCCTGAATCCTGTCCGTGAAGAGAGTATTTCACTGATCTTTTTCCCCTGCTTCAGAGTAAGCACAGTTGTATAAAGCTCCGGCGTCTCGGCTGTCCACTTACGCGGATCACGTACATTGAATTTCAACTTAACCTCTGCTTCCATACCCGGTTGCAGGGGAGGAACGATTCCCTCTGCCTGAGCAGAAGGAACCGGCACTCCGTTATCATAGAGAACTGCAGTTATAACCGATGTTTTTACCGGCTTTGAACCATAATTCCTGATCTTTGAAGTAAGCTCAACAACTGCATCCTTATACTGATCATCAAGGTCAGTCTTGATGAAGAAATCGCGGATATGCAGCTTTGGCGAACTCCATACAGTTACATTACGGAATATCCCGCTGAGCCGCCACATATCCTGATCCTCAAGGTAGGTTCCGGTAGTATACCTGTAAACCTCCACGGCTATCATGTTCTTCCCGGGTTTTATATATTTTGTTATATCAAACTCAGCAGCATTCCTGCTGTTCTCACTATATCCTATCTTTTGTCCGTTAATCCATAAGAAAAATCCGGCATCAACACCATCGAAAGTAATGAAGATCTCCCGTCCTTTCCAGTCTGCGGGGATATCAAAATCGCGCCTGTAACTTCCAACCGGATTTCTTTCCTCATAAGCCGTATAATTTTTTGGAGGTGTGCTCATCACCGAAGGAAAATCCCTTTTGATAGTATATCCCAGGTTCCTGTAGTATGGTGTGCCATAACCATGCAGCTGCCAGTTTGAAGGGACGGGTATCTCTTTCCAGGATGAGACATCATAAGCAGTCTTGTAGAAATCGACTGGTCGTGCCTGGGGCCAGGATACCCAGTTGAATTTCCACATTCCGTTAAGGCTCCTGCAGAAGGGTGAAGCGCTCCTTACTGCAGCAAGAGCTTCATTCAGATTTGAATAAGGCATCAATGTTGCATGATAAGGTTCCTTGTTTATCGCGATGATCTCCGGATCCTGGATCTCGTGGGGAACTGGAGCTCCACCCAGAGAATCCTTTACAGTCGCCACCTGGGCTCCGGCAGATATTGTGAACAGCATTATTCCTGCAATTATTGCCGGACGCAGAAAACAGCCAGCTAAATTTGGTTTCATATGAAAATATTTTTGATTTTACTTTCTTGTTATTTTAATCTCTTTACCAGTATATTCCACTGAATTGTGAGGTACCATCCCGGGATCAAAAGGAACAGGCTTATCTTTTGTAACCCAGATAATATTAAATTTCCTTGAATTTAACATCCCGTCAAATTCTCCCTTCCTGTTACCTATTGTCAGCTCTTCCGAAGTATTATTATAGCTGAATTTTATAGTGCTGCACTCTCCATTTTCGTAGTCATAATTAGTCCCTTCATCTTCATAGAGAGTAAAAGCACAATCCCTTCCTGTGTATACCAGCAGTGTAAGCGGATCGGCTGGCTTCTGACCCGTATACTGAATTTCAGGGCCTGTGGGAATTATTGATCCCCCTTTTACAAACAATGGCATCCGTTCATATGGGGCATCAACCTCAAGGGATCTCCCACCTTCAATATACCTGCCTGAATAGAAATCGTACCAACCTACTGCGTCCGGGAAATAAACTGTACGCCTGACAGCTTTATATTTATAAACCGGAGCAACAAGCAATGAGGGACCGAACATATACTGATCGCCGATATTGCTGACATTTTTATCAGCATTAAAATCCATCACCATAGCCCTCATAATTGTATAATCGTTGAAATAAGTCAGTCCGGCCAGGGAATAGATGTAAGGCATAAGACGATACCTCAGCCTGTTATAATAAACCATACTTTTATAAGCAGGATGATCCGGAGGAGAGATGTTGTAAACTTCACGGAAAGGGTACTGTCCGTGGCTCCTGAAAAGCGGGCAGAATGATCCGAACTGGTACCATCGGGTATTCAGTTCTCTCCATTCATTCATGTCTTCTGATCCTTCCGCAGCCCTTACATATCTGTTCTCAACGCAGAAACCTCCGATATCCATTGTCCAGTATGGTATTCCTGAAAGCGAATAATTCAGTCCTGCAGATATCTGTGCTTTCATATCTTCCCAGCGGGTCCCGATATCTCCGCTCCATGTTGCTGTGGAGTATCCCTGTAAGCCTGCGAATCCTGATCGTGTAAGAAGAAATACCCTTTTATCAGGATCAACCGAACGCTGGCCGTTATAAATAGCCGAGGCATTCATAAGGGCATAGGTATTGAAATATTTTGCCGAGGG
>Ga0116172_10004564_pt1 | contig 11205 bp, 10 predicted proteins | sample AD_UKC083_MetaG_FD_89799 | JGI IMG/M metagenome (GOLD analysis project Ga0116172, IMG submission 89799) | Active sludge microbial communities of municipal wastewater-treating anaerobic digesters from USA - AD_UKC083_MetaG | ecosystem: Engineered > Bioreactor > Anaerobic > Digestate | place: USA...
CCACCCGAACCGCCTGAGCCACCCGAACCGCCTGAGCCACCCGAACCGCCTGAGCCACCCGAACCGCCTGAGCCACCCGAACCGCCTGAGCCACCCGAACCGCCTGAGCCACCCGAGCCACCCGATCCTCCCCCTCCTGGATAAATCGTTCCATCTTCGCCCGTGTAAGTCGTTCCTGCCGCGGTCGCCGCCTGGTCGATCAGACTTTTGAATGAGTCGGTTCGTGTCCAATAATTGTCGTTGCCGTAACAATCGGCCCCCCGCGACGTCACACCAAATACCGCTCCCTGCTGCGAAATGGCAGGTCCTCCCGAATCTCCCGAGCAGATCGACTGCCCCCCACGAAAATCATTGCCATAAACGATCTGACTCACCGTCACTCCGTCTCGATAATATCGTCGCCCCGATGAATTCGGATTGTTCGGATTCGTCAGCCCATAGCCTACGGCCTTGAACGTTTCCCCAATGGTGGGCGCAGACGAGACACGCACACGAACCGGTGTGAGCGACGATATCGGGCTGGAAAGCCGAATGAGGGCAAGATCGTGACCGCAAAGGCCCTTGCTCCCATCATGATACACTTGCGCTCCTTGGGCGATGGCTTGGGGATTTCCCGAAAGCGGGTCGTAACCTTTGAGGATATACAATTCGCTGGCGCTGAATTCCCCCGTGACGTCGTTGACGCAATCGACATACTCGTTGGTGTTGGACACGCAATGCCGCGCCGTGAGCACGATATTGGGAGCGATGAGCGTGCCCGTGCAGATCGATTGGTAGTATGGGCCTTGGTGAAACACCATCACGATGGAGTCATTCGACGTGCTGGTGTCGAGCGTTCCGTTGATGATGGGGTCGAACCGCTGGGCTACCAGCTCGAAATCCGGCTCGTAGGAACTGCAAGCCGCACCCGCGAATGCCACCAGCAAGCACGATCGAAGCCTCGAGCGCATCTTTCAATCATAACGGTTTAGCGATGGTTGCACCACGGCTACAGAAAAGATGCTGCGCTCGGATAAGACACCGTGCGACACTGTAAGCCTGATACCGACCGAATCGAATCATTGGAAAGCGGCATTGCTCTAGACTTGCATTTCCGGCAAAATCACTTCGTATGGGCCTTCGGGAGCCATTTTGTTGCGCCTTTTTCCTCAGCGTCGCGAGCAATTCCCTGGGTTGCGCGAATGTGCTGGGATTCGACGATATCTCTTTCGAGCAAGGAGATGGCGTAGCCCGTGGGCCCGTTACCTCAGCGGAATGTGGGAAGATATCAGCGTCTTCGATGGCATGCGCGACTTGCGTCAGTGATTTCTGCTGCGATATCGCCAAAGCATGCGGCGAGCAAACACCGTGCGCACGGCTGGCGGCCTGTCGAATGAGATGCACGGTCGACGATATCGCATGCTTGCACGATTGTGGGGTCCAACATTTCGATGGGATGACGTCGTGGAAGGAATTGGATGGGTGCGAGTCACAAAGCTGTGCGCAAACGTGCGTTCGATGAATCAACCGAGGGGTTGCACGAGGTAGCCCAGTTGCACCTCGTAGTGGACGTTACCGATTTGTAGCGTGCTCGACGATAGCGTGGCCCCCATCGTCAGCAATTCCGAAAGCGGCATGATGCGCCCCGTCATGCCGAAAACATCATGCCCTTTCGAAGATCCGAGAACGCGCAACGCATCGCGAAGAACGAACCGAGAACCGTTGGCTACCGTGAGCAATGCGCCGTCGAGACTCGCGCGCTGCGTTCGTACCCGCGCGTCGATATCCGCCACGGATTGGAAAAAGATGGTGCGCTGTCGCACACCCGTATCGTTCGTATCCTCCGGATAAGACGGGAACCGACTGGGATGAGGAGAAGGATGAATCATGCGTCCTTGGTGGTGGTTACGAAAGTAACCGCATAGCCCCGAACAGAAGCAGCCTTCGTGCCAATGAACCCTGGATCTGGAGGAGTCGGTAAAATAATATGTAAAAACAAGTGGTTATCGTTTGCGCCTAGAGGTTGGGGAAGGCCCAATCCACGCCGATTGCGGTTGAATCATGTCAGACAAGCCACGCGACCGTGACACCATCGCCACCCTCGCCGCTTTGACCGGGGCGGAAACGTTGCACGTAACCGTTCGTCTGAAGAGCGGAGCGAATCGCGTTTCGCAACGCTCCCGTGCCATGACCATGAATGAGAAAAGCCACCCGTCGCCCCTCGTTGAGACATCGGTCGAGAAATTGCTCTGCCATGGCCACGGCCTCTTCGGCACGCAATCCTCGTAAATCACAGGTGTTGTCTGAAGTTTGAAGCGGCAAATCCGGGTCCGCTGCAGCGTCGAAAAAGCGTGCGGGCTTGACGTTGGGACGAACGTTGCGGGCGGGAGCGGGCGTATCTTCGGATGCTCCTACGCCCCTAAGCTCATCGATATGGGCCAGGACTTTGACCGCACCGAGGGCGACACGCACTTGCCCTTGTTTGAGCACATCAACGATTTGCGCCTCTGCCCGCAGTCTCGGAACATACACGCGTTGGCCCGGCCCAATCATCTCCGGCGACAACGGTGTCGTGGATGCTGTGGTCTTGGCCTGCACAGGTTCGAGTTCTCCGCCCATCGCAACTTTTTGCGCCACGGCATCGACGGTTCGCTTGATTTCTTTCAGCGCTTCTTCGTTGAGTTTTTTGCTTCGTAAGCGCTACTGCGCCATGCGAAGCTCCTCTCGCGCTCGCTGTATGGCAGACAACAATCCTTGTGTGTGTTCGGACAATAATTTGTGCTCTCGACTTCGCTGCTGTTTCAGTTCCGCATCCAACTCCCGTCGACGAGCTTCCGCCCACTGTTTCTCTCTTTCCGCGGCCGACCGGGCGAGTTCCAAAGCCCGACGCTCGTCGTTGAGCTTTGCCACCAGGCTGTCGAATCCCTGCTCTGCCACGGCCAGGTATTGTTGCGCGCGTTCGAGAACGTACGATGGCATGCCGAAGCGACGGGCGATCGCAAGCGCGCTGGAGGCTCCGGGCAGCCCCGTGGCCAGCGAAAACGTCGGACTCATCGAAGACATATCAAACCCGACCGATGCATTACGAAATCGATCGTCTCCCAAGGCCAACGCTTTGAGTCCTTCGTAATGCGTCGTACAAGCTACCGCCGCCCCACGCGCACAAAGACCGTCGAGCACTCCTGTAGCAAGCGCTTCGCCTTGCCGCGGATCCGTTCCTGTCGCGATCTCGTCAAGAAGCACCAACGTGCTAACGTCCGCGGTTTCGAGAATGCCGGCCAAGTTTCGAACCTGCGCGCTGAACGTCGATAGGTTCTTCGAAATGCTTTGGTCGTCGCCCATGTCGGTGGCCACCCTGTCGAACAATCCGACGCGAGACCTGGGGTCGCAAGCGATGGGAAGGCCCGCGCGGATCATACATGCGGCAAGACCAAGGGTTTTCAGGACGACTGTTTTTCCCCCCGCGTTGGGACCGGAAACAATGAGTGCGTGCCCGGACTCCACCTTCATGTCCGAGGGGATCACTTTCACTCCGTCGAGTTGAAGCAAGGGGTGACGCGCCTGAATGAGATCCATCACCGGCGTTGGTTCGAAGTGAGGAAAACACAAGTCCAGATCCTGTGCCAGGACCGCTGCGGCCGCTTTGAGTTCGGCGTGGGCAAGAGCGGATTCCGCAGCCGCTACAGCCTCGATCTGCTCTCGGATCATCTCCGACAAACGTGTCGTAATTGCAACTTGCTCGCGCTCGATCTGCGCATCGACCACCTTGAGTTTGTTGCCCAGCGCAATGATGGCCCGCGGCTCCATGAACAAGGTTTGACCGCTCGCGCTCGTGCCATGCACGATACCGATGAACCGCTCGTGCGAATCCACACGCACCGGCAATACGAATCGCCCCTGCCGCTCCGTGTAGAAGTCGTCTTGCAACGTCGACGCGTAGCGCTGCATGATGTCATGGAGCTTGTCGAGAAGACGCTGCCGTGTGGCATGGCGCTCCTGTCGAAGCTCTCGCAGACGCGACGAAGCCCGATCGCTCCAGGACCCATCGGGTTCGAAACAGGGTTGGATCTGGTCGATGAGGCTGTCGAGTTGGGGATCGGTGGCGCAAGACTCATGCAAAAGTGGCGCGCGACTCTTTTGTTCCTGCAAAAAACGTTGTAAATACCGAGCCTTAGATAATAGCTGGGCAACGCTTAGCAGTTCGTTGGGCGTCAGAGCGCCACCCGCCCGAAGCCGCTCCAGGATGGGCGATAAGATGGGAGCCCCCCCCGTCGGCAATGGTTTTCCCGCCTGCAGTAACGCGTACGCTTCCTTCACCTGCCCAAGCGCTTGCGTGACTTGCTGTCGAGTTGCGCAAAATGTCAGGTCAAGAGCCGCCCGGTGTCCCAACGGACCTTTCGCCCGCTGGGCCAGCGCTTCGAGCACACGACCCCACTGCAGATCAGAACAAGTCTTTTCCGAGCAGATAATGGCAGACGAGGATCCTGAAGCGTAGGAAGACATCTCGAGGCTGCTAGGCATGAGCAGCCTGGGTAACCCTAGATCTCAGCACGCACGCGCTTGCGACGCCTTCGCGCTGCTTCGCTCTCCTTCTTGCGGCGTTTGACCGACGGCTTCATATAATGACGTCGTCGCTTGAGTTCGCGAAGGATACCTTCCGCGGCCATTTTGCGCTTCAGGTGTTTGATTGCACGCTCGATCCCCTTATCACCGACGGTGACCTCGAGGGGTTTACACTGCACTGCCTCGGACGGCATTTTGATTCGAACCTCCAAAGGGAAAGGACGCGGGACCATGCCAGAGGAAAGCGTGGTGGGCAAGCCTCGTGAGCGATGGGGGGTATTTTTTTGCGGCTGACGGGGGGCTTTGATACGTTTTCGTCGTCGGCCGCCGTCAGGGAAGGCAATCGGAGGTAGGCGCTCCGTGGATAATCCATCGGACGATCGCCCGCGTTTCGTGGGCCGATAGGTGGCCTTCCAAGGGCATTGGTTCACCGTGAACGAACCAGGAACGCAATCGAGAAAGTTCGTCGTAAGAGGGGGGACCAGAAGGTGTCAGCCCCCCAAGCCACGGATCGGGGGTATCGCCATCGTGCAGCCCCGGATGGTTTTGGGGATGAATCAAAAGCTTATACACCAAGTAGCTGTTTGCTGCGTTCCCGGGGTCGATCCGCGGCATATCGTCGCCAAATCGGCTTGGTGTGCTCGCTGTCGCCGACACCGAGGCGCCCGTCATGGTTTGGCGCGCCACGACGCGAACGGCTGTCGTTTGCAAAGCGGTTCGCGTGGAAAGCCCCAACCCCAGGGCGGGAGAAGAACCGTGGCATCCCGCACGCCCACACGATGACCGCAATACCGTGGCCACGGCAGGTAACGCATCACTGCCTTCGTCCTGTTCACAATAGCGAACGGGCGGCAATCGATCGTCGCGAGGCTCTGATTCACGCTCGCCCGTCATGAAAGAATAGCTTTCCGTTTCTTTCAGGGGCGCGCCATCAAAAGCTCGAAAGCCCGTCATGTCGCCGTCATCTTTGGGAGAAAAAAGTCGAACCGTATGCAAGGTGGAAGGGACCCACCGAGAACGAGCGGTCAATTGAAAGACCACGAGCCGGTCGAAGGGGTCGTAGACAGGCTCAAAAAAAAATGTGGGACCTTTGGGAAGCCCAGCGTCCGGGTCGATGATGCTGGGGGTGACAAGGATGGATTGGCGTACGACGCTTGCAGGCCGCAGGTATCGGTTGAAGCGCAAGCGAAGGGCCCGTTCGAGGGGAAAGGACGATTCGGAGGGCTGAGGTTCGGATTCGAGGACGAGCAATTCAGGCGGGTCGAAACGCGAGTCCGGTGCGTCGCGATCGCAAGCAAAAAGCGCGGCGATGAGGCATGCGATGAATAGATGTGTGGAAATAGGAACGGTGAATAACCGTTTTTTCGTGGTTCGAACGCGATGGGCGCTCGATGGCGAAGCTGGTTGGCTCAGGAATCCGAATACATATTCAAGGCTTCGTGGATGACTTCCGTTCGAATTCCGGTGGAAATACTGTCTTTCAAGCAATCCGCCAGGGTGAGCAACATCTCGTCCACCCCGTTTTCCTCTATGATTTTCGTCAAAAGCCGCCTCGCTTCCGGACTGTCGTCCTCGCGTAGAAAGTTTCGGACCGTCTCGAGTGAAATGTCGCCCTGGAAGTCGAGATACATATTCTCCAGAAGGTACAGCGTTAGCTCCTCCACAGGCGTCCTCCTTGCACAACATTGCGCTGGGTAACCTCAGGCATGGTTCGCTATACCCGCCCGACCGGGTGGTCGGCAAGGAGTAATCGCGGCTTGCTGCCCCGGGCGTTGCCTTATTGCTCATCGACAGCGGAAAATAAGCGCATCGTCAGGGTCGTGGCAAACGAAACAAGGGCGAGGATTTCTTGCCAACGCCGATGCGCATCGAGAAGAAAAACCGGCAGGATGCGGATTGACCCCAATTCCTCCACCACCTCGCGTGGCATGACATCCTACACAATCGCGTTCCCCATGACAGCCGACACAAGCAGGTAAGTTTCGTCTTGCTTCCACCGAATGATGCCGACCGGTGATCGGAGTCGAAACGAATATCGCCGCTGGTGGATGAACCCTTCCTCGATGGGCCCGATTCCATCCGGGGCCGGTGAGGGTTACTCCCGCACGCAGGTGACAGTTTTTGCAAAATGACTCGTGATGATGGCACGAGTTGCAACGCTGCGCGCTTTGCTTCGCCGCTACCGCATGCATCGATAAATAATCATTCGGATGCACCTGCCGCGGACGCTCTCGTCCATCATGGCAACGAAGGCAATCCGCTTCGCTATGACACCGCGCACAAAAACGCGAATCGTTTGCCGCCACCACCGCATGGGTATGAACGAAATCCGGACCATGCTCGACCGCGCCCATCCACCGCGGTGGCAGCAGTTTTCCTGAAGGAAACGAGGTTTGAAGACGTCCGGATGCGGTTGTCAAATGGCACGTGGGGCAACCGGCCTTCGCATCCCCACGGGATCCGTCGGGAAGGCCGTGGCAAGTCAAGCATTTTTGCATGCGTGGCAGATGATCACGGGATGTTTTCCCCACGGTTTGCACCGCCCCATGACATTGCGCACAACCGATATTTCTCGCCGCATGGACGCGATGATTGAAGTGCAACCGAGCCGAGGGAACCACCGATCGCCGTACCCGATTCGCTTCGTTTGCTTCATAACCTTCATGGCAAAAAGCGCATTCCGTGGGCTGTTCCGCCGCCAGGTCCCGGTGATTCGTCCCATGGCATCGGTCACACGCCGCCACCGACCAGCCTACCCGCTTCGCTGTGCTGTCACTCGTTTTGGCGGAAGGATGGCAATGAAGACAGGTAGCCCCCCGCTGATGGTGCGCCGCATGATCGAAACGAATGGGAATCGTTCGAGCAGGAAAGATCAATTCACTCGGACTGCTTCCGCCGCCGACCGACGAGGAAACCTGCTTCGCGGGGGCTACAACCCCACCGGCACGGGCCAACGCTCTATCGCCGGACATCGCCGCCAAGCCCGCCGCAATCAGCAAACTCACGCCCAGCCATACAACCTGGATTCGACTCGTTCTCACCGGCTCACCAGCAATTGCAACGAGGCCAGAATGCGATATCGCTGACCTACCAACTCGTTCGTGTCATGCTCCCATTCGAGGCGCGCCATCGTTTCATCCCCCACTCGAAAACCACCCCCAAGCACATAGCCCAAGGACGTCGTCGAACGATCCGTACGCATCGCATCACGCCAATCCGCCACACTCACCCGTCCCGATACCAAAAACCGATCCTCGAACCACTGATCCGCAAAAACATCGACCCCATCGCGGCTGCCGCGCTCCCCTCGGTCCGTAAGACTTCCCATTCCTACTCGCCCACCGTCGTGATCATGACGCACCGAGGCCCGACCCAGCACATCGAGCATCGTGGTAGACGTTTCGCTTTCGATATCCACCCAACGAACTCCACCCGCGACCGCCAGCCGCCAACGATTCGTCAGCCCCACATCACCGCGCCCCAACAAGGTCGTCGTTGGTTCCGTCGAAAAAAAACTCCAGATCGAATCACCATCGAACGTGGGAATCACGTGGTCGACGTCGATGCCGGTCGTTAGCCATGAGGTAACGAATCCATCGAGCGTGGCGTACCAAGATGTGATTTGCGCTCTCGGGAAGTCGTGGATCAATCCGGTTCGCAAGGCTCCCAGCTCTTCGACAAGGGCGTCGGCGGATACACCGAGACGCTCCTGGGAGATGCGCATTCCATCGGTGGTCGAAGGCATTCCCACGCGATCTTCAGAAAACGGGCTGGTGGCGACTTTGCCTGTATTCCATACGCGACGATACGCCACGCGAGCGTGAACGACCGGCAGGTCGATGCTTTCGAGCACGAATCCGTGGGCGGGAGCCAATCCTGCCTCGAGAAATTCAGGATACGCATTGGCATCGAGGGAGGTTCGATCGCCGCGCCATACGCCGTCTCTTTCGAATCGACCCGTGGAAAGGGGTAGCCCCGCACGTTGTTCAAAGCCTCCGTAAGCTTCGAGGGCGAGAAATACCGGTAGTTCGGCGCGAAGCAGCGCACCATCCAACGACCACCACCCCAGCGGATCGACGATGATTTGTCGTCCTAGCCTGGCGCTCAACCAGCCTCCCGCGAGGTTGCGAATATCGAAGTAGCCGATCACCAGATCGACCGGCGCCCGTTGCAGTCCCGGAACGAAAGCCGATGGGTAATCCGCGTAGTTGCTTTCGAACGGTTGGATCGCGAAGTCCGCATCGAGGCGCATTCGCATGTGAAACGACATGTCGAGGCCCGAGGAAGCAGCGGCATTTTCGTTTTCGCCAATGCCCACGACATGCAAGCCAAGGGTTTGCAAAAACCGACGACGGGACAGGACCGGGTCCCCCCACGCATTGCGAAGTTGATAGCCTTGCGCCGTCGTTTCAGAATCGACTTCGACTTCAAAAGCCTGGGCGGCAGCAGCCCACGAGCCTGCCAAGCAGAAAGTCGCTACGGTCGCCCAATGCCGCGGGGCGCGTCGTCGAAGCATGGCTGTCGCACAATCCAGCGGACCGGCAGAGGTGTCAAGCGTGGGTGCCAACACGGGTCAGCATATCGCCCAGGACCGAATAAAAACGCTGAACCGATGAAATACTCACGCGTTCTGTGGGTGTATGTGCGTTCTCGATCCGGGGACCAAAAGAAATCATGTCGATTCCCGGCAATCGCTCACTCAAAGGACCGCATTCGAGCCCACCATGAATGACCGTGCAGCGAGGCCTGGTCCCATACACCTTCTCAAACGCCGCAAGCGCAAGGGCCATCGCCGTGGATTGTTCATGCACATGCCAGGGTCCGTACGCCGACGTCTCCTCCGTGGCCGCTCCCGCAAGCCTGGATACCGCATCGATCTGATTCAATACGCCATCGAGACTCCATTGCAGCATCGAACGACTACTCATCGTCAAGGTGACACGATCCACGTCCGTCCGAACCGACGCAAGATTCGTGGAACTATGCACCTGGGTTGGATGGGCTCGACTCATGGCAAGCACACCGTGAGGCAATGCGTTGAGCAATCGAACGAGTCGTCGCGTGGATGAGCAATCGAAAGGGGAAACGGAAGGGGTGGCGGTACGTTCGAGCATGACCCGCAGACCGGAATCGACCACCCCGATTTCCCGCATGAAGGCTTCGCTCACTTCATCGATCAATTGTTGAGCGCGCGACAAATATTTTTCTGGGGCAAAAAATACCGCATACGCCTCTCGCGGTATCGTCGTCGACTTATTTCCCCCCTCGATTCTCTCCACGTAAATCTCTTGTTCGCGCAGGTAACGGCGCAAAATTCGCGCAAGAATTCGGATGGCGTTTCCTCGGTTTTCATGGATCGAAAGACCCGAATGTCCCCCAAGCAGCCCCCCCACACTCAGTTTGACGGGGATATGCCCTTCTGGGGCCATGGCCCGACGCGCCCCATATTCGATTTCCGTATCGCATCCCCCAGCGCATCCGATCACGATCTGATCATCATTTTCCGCATCTAAATTCAATAAGATACGTCCGCGAACCAACGTGGGATCGAGCTGTTTCGCGCCGCTCAAACTCCCTTCCTCGTCGACCGTGAATAGCAACTCGATGGGTCCATGCTCGACCGTCGTATCTTCACACACCGCAAGAGCTGCCGCGACGCCAATGCCGTTGTCGGCGCCGAGCGTGGTTCCCTTGGACGATACCCAATCACCATGGACCGATACATCGATGGGAGCGCGACTGAAGTCGAAATCACTGCCCACTTCCTTTTCGCACACCATATCGAGATGCGCTTGCAAAACCACGATAGGTTGCCCCTCCCGGCCTTGGCTCGATGGTACTTGCAAACAAATATTGCCTACCGCATCCCGTCGCACCCCCCAACCCATGCGTTTGGCATTCGCCTCAATATATTCGATCACCTTGCTTTCATCGCCAGAAGGCCGGGGAATGGCTCGAAGCGAATCGAAATGTTTCCACAGACCGATGGGTTCCAAGTGGCTCAGCGGGCTCGTCACGGGTTCTCTTTCCTTTCGCGATGGGTTCTCCACCCTCTGTTGCCGGAATTGTCACGACGATGGATCGGAAGCAAGCTTTGTCGCTGCCTGCCCTTGACGAATTCGTTGACCCTGCCGTGTTCCCATTCCAGTCTTTGCCCACGATGAACGATAAGTCACGGACCATTTCCAGGTTTCGTACCGGCAGGCCGATGGTACTTCTGATGGGATTGACCGCTTGTTCTGGCCTGGCGAAAGAAGATCCGCAATCGCCGACCCCCGCCGACCCCAGCCTCGCGGCTTCGAGTATCGTCATCTGCCCCAAGGATAGCTCCTACGATCCCGGCCGTAACGGTTGCTTGGCGGCCTCTTCTGCGCCTTCGGCGTCCCAAGCAGCCACCCCCGCTTTCCGCGCCTCGCCTCCCTCTGAGCCGGTAGAAGAAGAACCGAACGAGCGAGACATGCAAGATGAAGACTGATTTCACCGTTTTCTGCGCATCCCCTATTGCTAGTTGCTAGTTGCTAGTTGCTAGTTCCTAGTTCCAACTAGTACTACAGCCACGAAGCACGTTCCGCTTATTTATGGAAATAAATTGGTACCCTCAAGCGTTGGGCACGCATGAAGCCAGTGCAGGTCAGCAAGCAGGAACGCCGCAGACTCGAGAAA
>Ga0116172_10004565_pt1 | contig 11200 bp, 10 predicted proteins | sample AD_UKC083_MetaG_FD_89799 | JGI IMG/M metagenome (GOLD analysis project Ga0116172, IMG submission 89799) | Active sludge microbial communities of municipal wastewater-treating anaerobic digesters from USA - AD_UKC083_MetaG | ecosystem: Engineered > Bioreactor > Anaerobic > Digestate | place: USA...
TGGCCGCGCCATACCGGTGATTTCGCGCTCATGCGCGCATATGTCGCTCCGGACGGCAAGCCCGCCGAGTATGCCCCGGGAAATGTCCCCTACTCACCGCGCGTCTATCTGCCCATCGCCTCCCGCGGAGCCCGCGAAGGCGACCTCGCTTTCATCCTCGGCTATCCCGGCCGCACCTTTCGCCATACCAGTTCCCATTATCTCGAATACGAAAGCCGGCTGCGCATGCCGTGGATTGTCGAATGGTACGGACACCAGATCAAAACCATGGAGGAGATGAGCCGAAAGGACCGCACCGTCGCCCTCAAGCTCTCCTCGCCGATCAAGGGACTGGCCAACACCTGGAAAAATTACCAGGGCAAGCTTCTCGGTATTGATCGCCTTGACCTCGTCGAGCGCAAGCGGCTGGAGGAGGCCCGCCTGGCCGAATTCATCACCGCCGACTCGGTACGCCAGAGCCGCTATGGCATTGTACTGCCGGAAATCGACGCCTACTACAAGGAGATGTCGAGCCGCTTCGAGTCCGACAAGCTGATGGATGCCCTGCTCAGAAGTTCATCTCTGCTCTCCACTGCCTACACCCTCTACCAATCCTCCACTGAGATGGCCAAGCCGGATCTCGAACGCGACAGCCCCTACATGGAGCGCAATCTGACCCGCACCCGCGAACGGCTGCCGCTCGCCCTGGCCGATTTCTATCTTCCCCGGGAACGCCTCTTCCTCGAGGAAATTATCGAAAAAATACAGGCCCTGCCCGCCAGGGAGCAGCCGGCAGCGATCGCGCGTCTTCCCAAAGGCAAGAAACTGGGCAAATTCCTCGATGAAGCCTTTGCCGGCAGCAAACTCATGGAGAGCACCTGGGCGATGCAGCTTTTCGGCAAGCCCGCCGGAGAACTGATCGGGACCGGGGATCCCTTCCTCAAGCTGGCAGCCGGGCTTCATCCCGACCTTGAGCGGCAGCGTGAATTCCGCCGCGCCTCCGGTGCCAGGCTCGAAAAACTGATGGCCGACTATGTCGAGATCAAGCAAGCGGCCGCCGGCCGCGATTTCATACCCGATGCCAACAGCACCCTCCGCCTGACCTATGGGCACATCCGCGGCTATGCCCCGCGCGATGCCGTCTGGTATGCTCCCTTCACCACCCTCAACGGCATCCTCGAAAAGAACAGGGGGGAGGAACCTTACGATGCGCCCCGGGCACTGCTCGAAGCGGGCGCCAGCAGCGGCGCCAGCCCCTATGTAAACCCGGATCTGGGGGCGGTGCCGGTGAACCTGCTCTACGACATGGATACCACGGGCGGCAATTCCGGAAGTCCGGTTCTGAATCAGCGCGGGGAACTGATCGGCCTTAATTTTGACCGGGCATTCGAAGCGACGATCAATGACTATGCCTGGAGCAGCTCCTACAGCCGTTCGATTGGCGTCGATGTCCGCTACATTCTCTGGATCCTCGCCGAGGTCTCGGGGGCGAAGGGACTGTTAAATGAACTGGGTGTTGAATAAATATCCTGCATAACCAAGGGAGATGAAAATGTACAAAAAAATTGCTGCACTGTTCGCCCTCATGGCCCTTTTCCTGCTCTCCTGCCAGGATGCGGCCTATCTCGATCTGGGTAAAAAGGCGGTCGAGGTGGACAGCCTCATCATCAAGGCGCGCGCCGCCGGTCTGAGCAATATGGACAGCCTGCGCGCCGCACGCAGGGACAAGGCTCTCTCCTATATCGCCGGTGTGAATCCAGAGAAGGTCGGCGCTGAGAGTTATCACGCCGCTGCCCGCCTCTTCTTCGCGGCCGGCAAAGCCGATTCCGCCCGCCTTCTGCTTGAAAAGTACGCCCCGGCCGGCAGCGACCGTGAAGCCCTGGATCTGCTCTTCAGCCTCTATCTGCAAAAGGGCGATCCCGTCAAGGCTGAACAGCTCTTCAGAGACAAACTGGCAAACCTGGCGGGAGAAGAGGCCGGCGAGTACTATCTCAATCTTCTTTATGGCTATCAGGAGCAGGATCAACTCGACAAGGCTATTGCTGTCGCCGATGCCGGAATTGCAGCCCTGCCCCCGGAGGCGAAGGGCAGTCTGGTTGTCGAAAAAGCCGATATGCTCCACCAAAAGGGAGACCGGACGGCCGCTCTCGCTCTTCTCGATGATCTGAAAAAGTCGATTGGCGCTGAGGATCGGCTCCAGCGCGCCATCGCGGCCAAAACCACTCTCTTCAATCTCATCGGAGCTCCTGCCAAAGAGTGGCGGGCGGCCGGCTGGATCGATTCCGGACCCATGCTGCTTAAAGATTTACGCGGCAAGGTGATCCTGCTCGACTTTTGGGCCCCCTGGTGCGGCCCCTGCCGGGCGATGTTCCCCCACCTTAAAAAGCTCTACGGGGAGTACCATGATCAGGGACTGGTCATCATCGGACTGACCCGTTGTTACGGGCGCTTCAACCAACTCGGGCAAAATCTGCGCGACCTTGCACCCGCTGCTGAACTGGAGTGGATCACCAAATTCAAGGAGCACCACCAGATCTCCTTCCCGTATGCGGTCGCAGACGCGGAGGAGGCCGCTGCCAATGAAGCCGCCTACGGGGTCTACGGTATACCCCATATGGTGGTGATTGATAAGAAGGGTGTAGTGCAGGAATATGCCATCGGCTCCGGTCCATCCTCGGAGAAAAAACTGGACGACGCCATCGCCCGGCTGATCGCTGAATAAAACGCCGCCCGGCAAGGTGACCCAATGCTGGAACAATTCTTTCTCGCAGAGCGCCCGCTCCTTCTCGCTCACCGCGGGGCATCGGGACATGCCCCCGAACTTACCCGCGCGGCTTTCAAACGGGCGATCGAGCTAGGTGCGGACGGCATTGAGCTCGATGTACAGCTCTCCCGGGATGACCATCTCGTCGTCATCCATGACGACACCCTGCAGCGCACCACCAACGGCAGCGGCCGCGTCGACCAGCACCTGCGCCGTGAACTGGAAAAGCTTGACGCCGGCAGCTGGTTCGGACCCGGATTTTCACAGGAACGCATCCCCGATCTGTCGGAGATTCTGCACTTTGGCCCCCCGGGCTGGCGCCTGAATATCGAGCTGAAGAGCGTTCCCGAACCGGTGAGGCTGGCCGAAAAGACGGCCGGCCTCCTCGAGGGCGTGGAGGACAAGAGTCGACTCATCTGCACCTCCTTTGATCCCCGTATCCTGATGAGCCTTGACCCGATCTTACCCGGGATCGGGCTCGGATTGATATTCGCCGGTGTCTGGCCCCCAGATGAACTGCTCTTCCGCTGGCCGGTCTGGAGCGCCGAACAGAGCCTGCTCTCCAGCGAGCGGATCGAGAGCGCCCGCGCACGGGGGATCCGGGTCTGCGCCTGGACGGTCAACAGGGTGGAGGAGATCGAAAGGATGATCACGCTCGGCGTTGATGCCATCATCACCAACTACCCGGAGCGTTTCACTCTCGCCATGGCGAATTTGTCCAGGAAAGAGTAAAATTTACTTGATTAAAATCTAAAAACTTGTTAAATTAATGCTCTTGAGTAAAAAGCGTCGTGGTGGGTGTAGCTCAGTTGGATAGAGCACCAGGTTGTGGCCCTGGTGGCCGCGGGTTCAAGTCCCGTCACTCACCCTCCCATACATTTGACCTGTTGCATTGTCCCCATCGTCTAGGGGTCAGGACTCGGGATTTTCGATCCCGTAACAGGGGTTCGAATCCCCTTGGGGACACTGATCCGGGCGGCAAATTTTTGCCGCCTTTTTTTTATGGCCCGGTAAAAAATGAATTGCGCTCATTATGGCGTACTATTTTGGCTGCCCCCCAAAAATCTCGGTCCCACCCAAATAAAAAAAGTATATTACCTGCCAGAAACAGCCTGTTATATAAATCGCTTTAAAACCAGACCAGAGGCCGGGAGTATGCTGGAAATCGTACAGAGGGATGAGGGTACGATGCGCCAGATGTAAGGTGGAAACCAGATTTCGGGGGCCCTGGCGTACTATTCAGTTGCGATTCAGCAGCTTTTTTTGTATGTTTCATAATAATCCCTTTTACCATGTGATCAACGGCCAGTGCATGACCCTGAGCATCATCATCGTCAGTTATAACGTGCGCGAATTTCTCGAGCAGGCGCTCATTTCCATTGAACGCGCCGTCGCCCGAATAGACCATGAGATTTTTGTCGTTGATAACAACTCCATGGACGGCAGCGCAGAGTTTGTCCACCGCCGTTTTCCCGGGGTTCGGCTCATCGCCAGCCCTGAAAATCTTGGCTTCGCCGGCGCCAATAACCTGGCACTCTCTGAGGCGAAGGGGCGTTTTATCTGCCTGATTAATCCCGATACCATCGTCCAGGAAGATACATTTTTCACCCTCCTCACTTTCCTCGAGGAGCATCCCGAGGCCGGTGCGGCCGGATGCAAGATTCTCAATCCTGATGGCAGCCTGCAGCTGGCCTGCCGCAGGAGCTTTCCAACCCCCTGGGTCGCCTTTACCAAGATCATCGGCCTGGCCGCCCTCTTCCCCGGGAGTTCCCTCTTCGGCCGCTACAACCTCACCTTTCTGGATGAGGAGGAGATTAGCGAGGTGGAGGCGATCTCCGGTTCCTTCATGCTCCTGCGCGGCGAGGCGATCCGCCAAATTGGCCCCCTTGACGACTCTTTTTTCATGTACGGGGAGGATCTCGACTACTGCTTCCGAATCCACTCGGCGGGCTGGAAGATCTATTATGTTCCCGCCACCCGGATCATCCATTTCAAAGGGGAGAGCTCGAAGCGCAGCCCCTTTGAGCAGCGCCGCCTTTTTTACGAGGCCATGCGCCTCTTTGTTAACAAACATTTCCGGAGAAACAGCGCCTGGATTCCCTCCTGGACTCTGATTGTGGCCATCCGCATGCGCGCCCTCGCGGCATTGCTCTCGGCAGCCCTGCGCAGCGCGGTCTGGCCTCTGCTGGATCTCCTCCTCATGACCCTTTCCCTGACGGTGGCGGTCTATCTGCGCTTTTCACCCCGCTTTCCCTGGGAAGCCTTTCTGATTGTGCATCTCATCTACAGCACGATCTGGCTTGTAGCCCTGATTTTGCAGGGCGTTTACCATTCCTGGCGCCTTTCGGTGGCCAGAACCACAGTGGCCGTGCTCATCGGGCTGGTCATCAACAGCGCTATCACTTTTTTCTTCAAGGAGATCGGTTTTTCCCGGCTCGTCGTCCTCTACGCCGGACTGCTCAATCTGCTCCTGCTCCCCGGTTGGCGCATGGTGCTCAAGCTCGCCGCCCAACTCCATGGACGCCTCTTTTACCGCACACTTGGTCATTTGGCGCTGCGCCGCACCGCGATCCTGGTGGGAGACCGCATGAGCAGTGAGGCCCTGGCTTCGCGCCTGCGGCGGCGGCTCGATGCCGCCTATGATGTTCGTGCCATTGTCCTGCCCCGGCCCGAAGAGGGGATCACCACCATCGAAGACATCCCCGTCTATACCGGACTCGCGCACATCCATGACCTCCTGCGCCGGGAGCGGGTGCAGGAAGTCATCTTCGCCACCGACCGCCTGCCCTATCAGGAGATGCTCGCCATCATTTCGGCCTCGACCCATGAGCAGGTGAGCTTCAAGCTCGTGCCAAGCAGCATGGATGTCATCATCGGCAAGGCCTCGGTTGAATATATCGAGGATATGCCCCTGATGGAGATTCACTACAAACTGCAAACTCCCATCTACCGCTTCATCAAGCGCAGCCTCGACCTGGTGCTGGCCTCGCTTATCCTGCTCTTGGCCTGGCCGGTCTGGTTATGGCAGCGCTGCATGGCTGGCCGCCGCCGCCGGCCGGTAACCTACATCGGAGAGAGACGTCAGAGTTTTACAGTGAAGGAATGGGAGGGCAGTGAGGGAGGGTGGTGGCGCTTGCTGCCGCGCATTGCCGCCATCTGGCGCGGACGAATGAGCTTTGTCGGCCCCCGCCCCGAGAGCCATCCAGCCTCCTCGAGCCTGGCCTGGTCCCTGAAGCCGGGACTGACCAGCATGGAAGAGGCCGGTCATGCCCCGGCCCTCTCTGAGGATGAGCGCGAACGGCTGCGCCTCTTCTATATGAAAAACTATTCGCCCTTTCTCGATGCAGAGATCCTGATCAAAAACGCGATCGCCGGCATCCAGAAAGAGGAGCGGAGTGAGATATGAAAAACTATGTGCCCGAATTCGAAAAGCCGATTGTCGAGATCGAACGCCGCATCGCAGAGCTGCGCGAGTATTCCGCCAGCAAGGATCTCTCCTTCAGCCGCGAGATCGAAAGGCTGGAGGAGAAGGCTCGCCAGCTTCGTCAGGAGGTCTACAGCAACCTGACGCGTTGGCAGCGCGTGCAGTTGGCCCGACACCCCAACCGGCCCTATACCCTCGACTATGTCCGGCTGATGATGAGCGATTTCACCGAGTTTCACGGCGACCGACTCTTCGCCGATGATCCCGCCGTGGTTGCGGGCATCGGCACCCTGGGCGCCATATCGGTCGCCCTCATCGGCCACCAGAAGGCGCGGGATACCCGGGAGAAAATCCGCCGAAATTTCGGCATGCCCAACCCCGAAGGCTACCGCAAGGCGCTGCGCCTGATGAAGCTGGCTGCCCGCTTCTCCAGGCCGGTGCTCTGCCTTGTCGACACCCCCGGCGCCTATCCCGGGCTCGGCGCCGAGGAGCGCGGCCAGGCTGAGGCGATCGCCCGCAACCTCCTCGAGATGGCCCGTCTGCCGGTTCCGATCGTGGTGGTCATCATCGGCGACGGCGCCAGCGGCGGAGCCCTCGGCATCGGGGTGGGAGATCGGATCCTGATGCTCGAGAACAGCTGGTATTCGGTCATCTCTCCCGAAGGATGTGCCGCCATCCTCTACCGGGACAGCGCCAATGCCCACATCGCCGCGGAATCGATGAAGGTGGCCCCCGAAGATCTGCTCGAGATAGGCGTCATCGACCGCATCCTCCGGGAACCCGAGGGCGGCGCGCATAACGATCACGCCGCGACCGCCGCGACCCTCAAGGCAGCCCTGCTTGAGGAGATGGAAAAACTTGCCGCCATACCACCCGAAGAACTGGTGCGGCGGCGTATTGACAAATTCGCCCGTATGGGCGTCTGGACCGAATAATAAGGAGGTCATCATGGTCAGCAAGGAGCTGCTCGAAATCCTGATTTGCCCCGCCTGCCATGGCGAACTGGAGTACAATGAGGCGGGGGCAACCCTGACCTGCCGGGGACGCCACTGCCCGGAATGCGGAATGCCGGTCAATGAAATGGGGCTTTGCACGGAGTCAGAGTGCGGCAAGCAGGGCGGCCAGGTGGTGGGTTTGCGCTACCGCATTGAGGACAATATTCCGGTTATGCTCATCGAGGAGGCCGAAAAAATAGCGCTGTAGCGCATCGTGTCGGACTGCCCTGCGAATAATGGCAGAAAAATCTTGACTATATCAATATTTAATCTTATATTTTTTAATATTTTTGAAACTGTGTTCGCCTGCCGGCCGCTGCGCGCGGCATTACTGCGCCGGCGGCTATCGAGCTGAATCAGCAGGCGGCGAGGAGATCCTTGCGCAAGGATCGAAGATGCAAAACGTCAAAGTACTGCTGCTCAACCAAAATTATGAGCCGTTGACTGTCGTCAGCGCCCAGAAAGCGATCATCCTCGCCTTTCTCGAGAAGGTGGAGATCGTCGAAAAGCACGAACGCTGGGTCCATTCACAACATATGACCTTCCCCCTGCCGAGTATCGTGCGTTTGCTGCGCTATATCCGCATCCCTCATCAACACGTCGAACTGTCGCGCCGCAACATTATCAAACGGGACAATTTCCGCTGCCAGTACTGCGGGACCACAAGAGGGCCTTTCACCGTCGACCACGTCATCCCCAGGGTGCGCGGCGGCTCCGACAGCTGGGATAATCTGGTCTGCGCCTGTGTGCGCTGCAACAATCGCAAGGGAGACCGCTCGCCCGAACAGGCCAACCTGAAGCTGATAAAAAACCCGCGGCGGCCTAGCCATCTTTTTTTTATTCAACACCATATGGGTATCAGCGAGGACTGCTGGAAACCCTATATCTTTTTAAATTGACCGTGGCTATCCAGATACAGCGCATCTTTTCTTCTGCTGCCAAGGCCGTGATTCCGACGGCCTTCGTCATGTCAAGCGGAACCGGCGCTTCCGGCAGGCCTTCCACTTGAAAACGCTTCACACGGTGAGGTCTCCTGGCTGCTTATGAGTTACAAGGTCAAACTGGAAAGTTTTGAAGGGCCGCTGGATCTGCTCCTCTTCCTGATCAAAAAGGAGGAGGTCGACATTTATGATATCCCGATCGCCAAGGTCACCCAGCAGTACCTGCAGTATCTTGAGATCATTCAGCTTCTTGACCTGGAGGCGGCGAGCGATTTCATCCTCATGGCCGCCACCCTGATGCGCATCAAGGCCCAGATGCTTCTGCCCAAACCCGACCTCGGCGAAGAGCAGCAGGAAATCACTGATCCGCGCCAGGAGCTGGTCCAGCGCCTCCTCGAGTACAAGCGCTTCAAGGATGTCGCTGAGGACCTGGGCAGCAAGGAGGAGACCACCCTCAAGCAGTACGGCCGCGGCAACTTCAAGGTCGAGGAAGAGACCATCGGCGAGGATTTCCAGCCCGGCTCGGAGGTGGGCCTCTTTGACCTGGTCGCCGCTTTCAAGCAGATCATGGACCAGTCCAAAAAAGTGACGGTCCACCGCGTGGTCGAGATCACCACCACGCTCGAGGAGTGCATGGCCAACGTCCTCGATGCCCTTGACAAAAAAAGTGAGCTGACCTTTCGCGAACTATTCGTCCCCGAAAGCGATAAAATAGTCTGGGTGGTGACCTTCATCGCCATCCTGGAATTGATCAAGCGGGGCGCGATTCGTGCGGTGCAGGATGAGCCCTTTGCGGAAATAATGATCAGAAGGATTAATGGAGCGGAACAAACTCAAGTCGATTCTTGAAGCCATGATCTTCGCCTCCGATACACCCCTTTCCATGAACCAGATCAGGGTGATCCTCGAGGGGGTGGAAAAGGCGGATATCGATGGCGCCCTGGCGGAGTTGGCCGAGGATCTCAAGGAGCGGGCCTTTTTTCTCAAAAAGGCGGGGGGAGGTTATCAGTTCGCCACCCGGCCCGAGTATTTTCGATGGATCAAGCAGATGTTTGCTGGACGGGAGCGCAACCGCCTCACCCGAGCCGCGCTCGAAACCCTCTCCATCATCGCCTTCAAGCAACCGATCAGCAGGGTGGAGGTCGCCGCCATTCGCGGCGTCAACTCGGATGGCGTTATGCAGACCCTGCTCGAGCGCAAGCTGATCTCCATCACCGGCCGCGATGAGGGCCAGGGCCGCGCCCTGCTCTTCAGCACCACCAAGGAATTTCTCATCTACTTCGGCATTGACGATATCTCCGATCTGCCCAAACCGAAGGAGATTGAGGAACTGCTCGCCATGGGCGAAGGCCAAAAGGCCATCCGGGAAATCCCTGAGGAGGAGATTCTCGCCCGGGAGGTTGAGCAAGAGGCCGATGCCGGCACCATAGACGGCGAGCCCGCGCCGCCCTCAGCAGCCGTAACCTCCCCTCCGGCCGAGGCCGCCTCCGGGGATGCGGCGGAACCACCACTCGACTCCGCGCCCGCCGCCGAGGGAGCCCTGCTGGCCGATGATGCGCATTAACCGTTTTCTGGCATCCTGCGGGCTCGGCTCACGCCGGGCGGTCGAGACCCTCATCCGCGACCGGCGCATCGCTGTCAACGGCGAGATCGTCGCCGACCTCGCAACCCGCATCGACGAAGCCGCCGATCGGGTCACACTGGATGGCCAGCCCGTCGGGCGCAAGTCCGAATCGATTTATGTTCTTTTAAATAAGCCCAAGGGCTACATCACCACCGCCAGCGACGAAAAAGGCCGCCGCACTGTCCTCGAATTGGTCGCCCTGCCCCAGCGTATTTTCCCGGTCGGCCGTCTCGATTATAATACCACCGGGTTGCTCCTGCTCACCAATGATGGCGAGCTGGCCCACCGGCTGACCCATCCCCGCTTCAAGGTGCCCAAACTCTACCACGCCGTACTCGAGAGCGCCTTCAATCCGGACCATTTCGCCCCGCTGACCCAGGGTGTCACCCTCGAGGATGGCATCACCCAGCCCTGCAAGGCCCGTTATTACGGCGATTCCCGCAGTGAGGTCGAAATTGAGCTGCGCGAGGGCCGACAGCAGCAGGTGCGCCGCATGTTCGCAGCCCTCGGCTACCGGGTCAGGCATCTCAACCGCGTCCGGTTCGGACCGCTGCGGCTTGAACGGCTGCCGCGCGGTGAATGGCGCTACCTCATGGATGAGGAGATCCTCGCCCTGCGCACCGCGGTCGGTCTGGTGCAGGCCGGGGAGTGAACCATGGAAATACGGAAAAAACGGCTGATCATCACCATTGACGGACCTGCGGGATCGGGAAAAAGCACAACCGCGCGCCGCGTGGCCGAACAGCTGGGTTACCTCTATCTCGATTCCGGAGCCCTTTACCGCGCCGTCACTCTGGCCGCCCTGCGCCGGGGAGCCGATTTTGGCAATCCCGATGAACTGGCTTCGATCGCCAGGGAGTGCGAGATCGGACTGGTCTTCGCCAGCACAGGACTCAAGGTTTATTTGCAGGGTGAGGAAGTCAGCGAGGAGATCCGGCTGCCCGAGGTCGCCGGGGCCATCGGCCCGGTTGCGGCCAATCCCGGAGTACGCCAGGCCCTGCTGAGCCAGCAGCGCCGCCTGGGAGAAAACGGCGGTATCGTCGCGGAGGGGCGCGATATGGGCAGCGTGGTTTTTCCGGAGGCGGAGGTGAAGGTCTTTCTCGTCGCCTCCATTGAGGAGAGGGCGCGCCGGCGGCGGATGGAACTGGCTGCGAAGGGAATTGAGGTCGACCTGGAGGAGCTCATCCGTACAATCGCCAAAAGAGACCGGGACGACAGCGGGCGTGAAATCAGCCCCCTTTGCAAGCCGGAGGACGCTCTCGAGCTGGACACCACCTCGCTGACTATCGCCGAGCAGGTTGAGTGGATCGTCCGTGCCGCCCGGCAAAGAGGCGCCGGCGCATGAAGGTCATCATCGATCCCCAAGCCGGGTTTTGTCCCGGCGTACGCCGTGCCGTTGCCCAGGTCGAGACACGCTTGCAGCGCGGGGAATCCCTGACCGCTCTCGGTGCCCTCATTCACAACCAGCGGGAA
>Ga0116172_10004567_pt1 | contig 11199 bp, 11 predicted proteins | sample AD_UKC083_MetaG_FD_89799 | JGI IMG/M metagenome (GOLD analysis project Ga0116172, IMG submission 89799) | Active sludge microbial communities of municipal wastewater-treating anaerobic digesters from USA - AD_UKC083_MetaG | ecosystem: Engineered > Bioreactor > Anaerobic > Digestate | place: USA...
GAAGAATTGCGCACATCACGCCACCCAAGGTCAGCGCACCGCCCAGGGCCGCCTGCACGCCCATGCGCTCGCCCAGCATGGCAAAGCCCAGTGCAGCGCTAAACGCCGCATGCGTGGCAAAAAGCACACTGGCACGGCGCGGACCCAGCCGCTGTACCGCACCAAACAGCGCCGTGTCACCAATGAAGATACCCACCATCCCGCTAATGGCCAGTGTGAGTGAACCGCCCGAGGACAGGCTGTGCCAACTACCCGTGGCGGCCACTACGCTCCACAGCATGGCTGCCACCATCAGCATGCGCCATCGGGTGAAGGCGAAGGCGCCGAGGTGGCGCACGGGCATCACCGCCAGGGCACCGGTCGTGGCCCAGCAGGCGGCCGCACACAGGGCCAACAAGTCATACGCGGCAATCATCGGTTCATTGTCGCTGCTGCCAATGCGACACCAGGGTACCCAAAAGATGTGGGCCTGTCGCAACCATGACAAGGCGGTGCACATGCTTCACGTAGATTTGCCCCATGGGAAATCTCTATCTGGTACGACACGGGCAGGCTTCATTTGGCGCTGCAGACTATGACAAGCTCAGCGATCTGGGGCGCCGCCAGAGCGTGCGCCTGGGCGAATACTTTGCGGCCAAAGGTACGCGTTTTGACGCCGTGCTGACCGGCACGCTTAAGCGCCACGCAGAGACCTGGGCTGGCATCAAACAGGGTGCAGGTCTGGACCTGCAACCTGAGCTATGGCCGGGGCTCAACGAGTTTGACAGCGAAGCCGTGATTGCAGCTATCCACCCCGACCCGTTGGCGCCTACCGACACGCCGGAGATGTACAAGTACCATTTCCGCCTGCTGCGCGATGGCCTCACGCAGTGGATGAACGGGGTGGTTAGCCCCAAGGGCATGCCCAGCTACCCAGATTTTGTTCAAGGCGTTGTCAGTGCGCTGGACCATGTGCGCAAGCAGCACACCGGCAACGTGCTCATCGTCAGCAGTGGCGGCCCCATCAGCACGGCCATCGGACATATTCTGGGAACCGTGCCGGTGAAGACGATTGAACTGAACATGCAGATCCGCAACAGCGCGGTGACCGAGTTCTTGTTCACCCCAAAACGCCACCTGCTTTTGACCTTCAATTCACTGGCCCATCTGGACGGTGCAGAATATGCGCCATGGATCACTTACTCTTGACCTCTGAAGCATGACGGGCGGCACCTTTCGACAGGCTGCCACCGCTTGTTCCTTTGCCCTTACTTTTTCCACCCTGCTTGCCAGTACCGCCACGGTTGCCGCGCCGCTGTTGCGCTGCCAGGTAACCTATGCCGGCACCACCCACACCATTGAAGTCAGCCCGGTTGCCGACCCTTACCCGGTGCCCTCGGTTGACATTGGCGGGCGCTTTCGTTTCAAGGCGGTGATGGTGGGTTCCCCCGCACGCGTGGACCGCATCCTGCTCTACACCTACCTGGATACCAAGCGCCAGCCCGTCCTGGTGCAACAGGCCAAATATTTGCCGCCTTACACCGTGTCAGAGACGCCTTATTTGCTCACCGGCGAACAGCACCTTTACGCCGGTGTGGTGGAGCGCGAGTTGATTTACCGCTGCACGTTACAGGGCATACAGCCATGATGGCGCACATCTGCCGCTGGGGCTGTGCCCTGTTGCTGGCCTACAGCACCATGGCCTATGGCAACCTGGTGTTCGCTGCAGACGACACAGTGAGTCTCGTCTTTGCCGGTGACATCGTTTTGGACGACACGGCGGGCGAAATGATTGCCCGTGGCGAAGACCCGATGGCCAGCTTCAGCTCTGTTTTTGCCAGTGCCGACATCCGCATTGCAAACCTGGAGTGCGTGGTGGCCACCACCGGCAACGCTGGCGAGAAGAACTTCACCTTTCGCGCCCACCCGCGCACATTGAGCGTACTCAAGCGACACGTTGACGCGCTGGGCCTGGCCAATAACCACTCAGGCGACTTTGGTCGTGAAGCCTTTGCCGAAATGCTGGTCTTAATCAAGCAGGCCGGTCTGGCGCAGTTTGGTGGAGGCAACAATTTGTCGGAAGCGCACACCCCGTTGATCATCGAGCGCAAGGGTCTGCGCATTGCGCTTCTGGGTTATAACGAATTCATGCCGCGCAGCTTCGAGGCCGACTTTGATGCCCCAGGTGTGGCCTGGAGCGAGGACGAGCAGGTGGTGGACGACATACGCAAAGCGCGCAGCGTGTACCGTGCCGACCTTGTCATCCCCGTCATGCACTGGGGTTGGGAAAATGAGCTAACCGCCAACGACCGCCAGCGCCAACTGGCTCGGGTGATGGTGGACGCCGGAGCCGACGCGGTCATCGGCGGCCACCCGCATGTCACCCAGGACATCGAGCACTACCGGGGCAAACCCATCGTCTACAGCGTGGGCAATTTCGTGATGAAAGAGACCGACAACGACAACCAGCGCCGCGGCTGGGTGCTGCGGCTCTCACTGGACAAACAGGGTGTGCGCGGTTTTGACACACACGCTGCAAAAATCAACTTTGAGGGTATTCCGACGCTGGACCGGTCTACTGCCAGTCCGTGCTGGGCGCGGGGAGACAGTAGCACCAGACTCTGTCAGGCGGAGTAGAAACGTGCCCCGGGGGGGCACGTGATCGCAATTTATTTTTTCAGGCACTCGCTCATGAATTTCTTGCGCTCGTCGCCCTTCATGTCTTTGGCATCCACGTTGCAGGTCTTCATCTTGCTTTGCTGGGTAGCCGGGGCAGCGGGTTTGGCACTCAGGCACTCTTTCATAAAGGCTTTGCGCTCATCGCCTTTTTTGTCGCCCGCTTCCTTATTGCAGGTCCCCATTTTGGATTGCTGCGCGGTTGGCGCATCGGCAGCGTAGGCAGCACCGAACGACAGGGATAGGCCCAGGGCCAGCAGCGAGAACATTTTTTTTATGGACAGTCCTAATTAAGCGGTTGAAAAAACCCGTTGGGGATTCAAGCATACAACGCTGGAAGTGACAAGACGGATGACCCAGAGCCGCGCCCCGTAAAATCGGAGGATGCTGTCTGTAAAAAACGAACTTCTGGAGGCGCTGGCCGCCACCCTCGAAAAACTGTCGCCTGGCGCTGGAGCCAAAGCCGCTTTTGAATCACCCAAAGTCGCGGCCCACGGCGACCTGGCCACTACCGCGGCCATGCAATTGGCCAAGCCACTCAAACTCAATCCGCGCCAACTGGCCGAAACGCTGCGCACCGAACTGCTGAGCCAGGCACCGTTTGCGCGCTGGGTCCAGGACATTGATATTGCGGGTCCCGGGTTTATCAATATCCGGCTCAAACCCGAGAGCAAACAGCAAGTCGTGCGCGAAGTCCTGGCGAAAGGCGTGCAATTTGGCGACCAGCCCAGCAACGGTCAGCGCATTTTGGTCGAGTTTGTTTCGGCCAACCCTACTGGCCCACTGCACGTAGGGCATGGCCGCCAGGCCGCGCTGGGTGACGCCATCTGCAACCTGTTTGCAACCCAGGGCTGGAAGGTGCACCGCGAGTTCTACTACAACGACGCGGGCGTGCAGATCCAGACCCTGGCCAACAGCACCCAGCTACGTGCCAAGGGATTCAAGCCCGGTGACAACTGCTGGCCGGTTGACCCGGAAAACCCCCTGAGCAAGGCGTTCTACAACGGAGATTACATCCAGGACATCGCCGACGACTTTCTGGCCGGCAAGACGGTCGCAGCCGACGACCGCAGTTTCACTGCCAGCGGGGATGTGGACGACCTGGAGTCCATCCGCAACTTTGCCGTGGCCTATCTACGCCGCGAGCAGGACAAGGACCTGCAGGCCTTTAACCTGAAGTTTGACGAGTACTACCTGGAGTCCAGTCTGTACACCAGTGGCCGGGTCGATCAAACCGTTGACAAGCTCGTTGCCAATGGCAAGACCTACGAAAAAGACGGTGCGCTGTGGCTGCAGTCCACCGATTACGGTGACGACAAGGACCGCGTCATGCGCAAGCAGGACGGCAGCTACACCTACTTTGTGCCCGATGTGGCCTACCACATCTCCAAGTGGGAGCGCGGTTTCACCAAGGTGGTCAACATCCAGGGCACTGACCACCACGGCACCATTGCCCGCGTGCGTGCAGGCCTGCAGGCGGCCGACGTCGGTATTCCAAAGGGCTACCCCGACTATGTGCTGCACACCATGGTGCGCGTGGTCAAGGGCGGCGAAGAGGTGAAGATCAGCAAGCGCGCAGGCAGCTATGTCACGCTGCGCGACCTGATCGAGTGGACCAGCAAGGATGCGGTGCGCTTTTTCCTGCTCTCCCGCAAGCCCGACACCGAGTACACCTTCGACGTGGACCTGGCCGTGGCCAAGAACAACGACAACCCGGTGTACTACGTGCAATACGCCTATGCGCGGATTTGCTCAGTGCTCAGCACCTGGGGTGGCGATGTGAGCAGCCTGCAAAGTGTTGACCTGTCGGCGCTGCAAAGCCCGCAGGCACTGGCCCTGATGTTGCTGCTGGCCAAGTACCCCGAGATGCTGACTGCCGCCGCGCAGGACTTTGCGCCCCACGACGTCACTTTTTACCTGCGCGAACTCGCTGCCTGCTACCACAGCTACTACGATGCAGAACGCATATTAGTGGACGAAGAAGCCGTGAAGCTCGCCCGCCTGGCCCTGGTAGCAGCCACGGCGCAGGTGTTGCACAATGGCCTGGCAGTGCTGGGCGTGGGTGCTCCGCAGAAGATGTGACTGATTGGAACTGACTGGGATATGGGCATGACAAAGCAGCGTGGCGGAACTATTTTGGGGTTCATCATTGGCGTGGTCGTTGGTCTGGCCGGCGCGCTCGCCGTGGCGGTCTATGTCACCAAGGTGCCCGTCCCCTTCATGAACAAGGGACAAAGCCGATCGGCCGATCAGGATGAAGCCGAAGCCAAAAAGAACAAGGATTGGGATCCAAACGCACCACTGTATGGAAAGAACCCGGCAAAGCCAGCAGTTCCTGCATCGGCTGTCGCAGCTTCCACCAGCGCGGCATCCTCACCCAAAACCACCGATACCGCCAAGGCCGATGCAAAAGCCGGCGCCAAAGCGGACAGCAAGGCCGAAGTCAAACCTGCGGTATCCGCGGACCCCTTGGGCGACCTGGCCAAGTCCAAGTCAACGCCCGCCAGCAGCGAGCCGTTTATCTTCTTTGTACAACTGGGTGCCTACCGCACGGTTGAAGACGCAGAAAGCCAGCGCGCCAAGCTGTCTTTGAGCGGTATTGAAACCAAAATTACCGAGCGCGAGCAGTCAGGACGCGTCGTATTTCGGGTTCGAACAGGACCGCTTGACAGCAAGGAAGATGCAGAGCGCAACAAGGAAAAGCTGGAAAAGGCCGGCCTGGAAACATCGCTGGTGCGGGTGCAACGTTAATAGACCGCTGGGGAACTTTGCCTTCCTGCGGTGATCACAGACACATTTTTGGAGTTCGATTGCATGAATATGAAACGCCGTGAATTTTCTCAGGCAGCCGCTGGCGCTGCCCTCGCTTCAGCTGCCCTGTTGTCACCCCTGGCGCATGCGCAGGCCAGGAAACCGGTTGCGGGCAAGGATTTTCACATCCTCGACGCCAAGGCCCCGGTAGAAGCACCCGCCGGAAAAATTGAAGTGGTGGAGTTCTTTTGGTATAGCTGCCCACACTGCAACATTTTTGAACCTGCTTTGGCCAACTGGGTCAAGGCTTTGCCCAAAGACATGGCCTTCAAGCGCTCGCACGTGGCTTTCAATGATGGTTTTGTACCCCAACAGCGCCTGTTTTTGGCGCTGGAGGCGATGGGCATGCTCGAAAAACTTCACGTCAAGGTGTTCAACGCCATCCACTCCGAAAAAGTCAATTTGGCCAAGGGCGATGCCATTACCGATTGGGTCGTCAAACAGGGCGTGGACAAGGCCAAGTTTCTGGAGCAATACAACTCCTTCTCGGTGTCCACCAAAGCCACGCGTTCCACCCAGTTGCAAAACGCATACCGGGTCGAAGGTGTCCCGGCCCTGGGCATTGCAGGACGGTTCTACACCGATGGCGCAATGGCGGGCAGCATGGAACGTGCCCTGCAGGTTGCCGAATACCTGATAGCCGAAGTCAGGGCTGGTCGGTAATTCAGTTCTTACCCTTCTTCTTGCCTTTGCCCGCGCGCTGGGGTTCACCCTCGGACGCGCCTTCCGTTTCTGCGGTAGGGATTTCAGTCTTGGCAATCTTGCGGGCCTTCTTGGACAGGGCCTTTGAACCCTTGGGTCCGCGCCCGTTCAACTCGGCCTCGATACGCTCACACAGGGTGCGCAAAATCTTGACCCGGGCGTAATTCTTGTCGTTGGCTTCGACCAGCGTCCACGGTGCGTTACCGGTGCTGGTGCGCTCCACCATGTCACAAATGGCCTGCTGGTAGGCATCCCACTTTTCGCGGTTGCGCCAGTCTTCCTGCGTAATTTTGAACCGCTTGAACGCGATCTGTTCGCGCGCCTTGAATCGTTTGAGCTGCTCCTGCTGGCTGATCTGTAGCCAGAACTTCGCCACGATCACGCCCGAGCCAGCCAACTCGTGCTCGAAATCATTGATTTCGGTGTACGCCCGCAGCCAGTCGTTCTCGGAACAAAAACCCTCAACCCGCTCGACCAGCACCCGCCCGTACCATGTCCGGTCAAATATCGCCACCTGGCCCTGGCGCGGGATGTGCCGCCAGAAGCGCCACAAGTAGGGCTGGGCACGCTCCTCCTCGGTCGGTGCCGCCACCGGAATCACCTGGTACTGGCGCGCATCCAGTGCCGCACCGATGCGCCGGATGGCGCCTCCCTTGCCAGCGGCGTCCGCCCCTTCAAAGGCACACAACAGCGAGCGCCCCTTGAAGCGCGGGTCGCGCAGCAATTCCGAAAGACGCCCCTGCCATTGCGACAGCTCATCCTCATAAGTCTTGTCGGGCAAACTTAGCGTCAGGTCCATTTCTGACAACACAGTCCGACCATCGGTACTGACCCGCACCATGGGCGCCACAGGCGACTCCTGTTTGTCGGTGCTGGCCAGCTTTTTCTGCAAGGCTTGCAATAGAATCTGGCCCACCGTGAGCGAGCGGTAGCGGTCTTCGGTGCCTTCCACCACCACCCAGGGCGCCCAGGGCGTATTGGTCAGGCGCAGCAGATGGCCGGCAACGTCCTGCAGTTTGTCGTAGGTCTTGAGCCGGTCCCAGTTCCACTGCGTCACCCGCCATGCCGTGCGCGGGTCTTTCTCCAGCGCCTTGAGCCGCTTGACCTGTCCCTCTTTGGTCAGGTGGAACCAGAACTTCAGCACCAGCGCCCCTTCGTGCACCAGCATCGCCTCAAAACGGTTGATCTGGTCCGCCTGGGCATCGAGTTCCTTGAGGGACACTTCGTCCAGAATGCGCTGGCGAATCGGGTCCGAATACCACGATCCGGCAAATATGCCCACCCGCCCTTTGGGTGGGAGCGAGCGCCAATAGCGCCACATGGGCGGGCGCTCGCGCTCTTCATCGGTGGGCATGGAGAACGCCAGCGTGGAAATGAACCGAGGGTCCATCCACTCGTAGAGCACGTTGATGGTTTCGCCCTTGCCCGCGCCATCCTGACCGCTGATGAGTACCACCACCGGAATTTTCTTGTTCTCCTGGAGCTGTGCCTGGGCTTCCAGCAGGGCCGCCCGCAGAGCTGGCACCGCCGCCTTGTAGGTTGCCTTGTCAATCTTATGGCCAAGTTCTGCGGATTCAAACATGGGATGCTCCAGTGGGGGTGGTGTGGTTCGCTCAGGCAATCGCAGGGAATTTGCCGCTGGCAAACAAACGCCGGGTCGTGGTCACCACAATGAAAACATCCTGTGAACTGAGTTCAGGGAAGTGCTCTTTCAGTGTCTGGTAGGCCAAATGGTCGTGGGATTGCCCCTCCCACTGGTTGGCGCCGTCAAAAAAAGGGCGCAGGGCCTCGCAAGCGGCGGGAAAAATGGAGCGCAATTGCAGATTCGTGCGGCGTTCGCCACCGGAGGTGGTATCGGACATGGGGACTCTCCTTGGACCAGCCAACCAGCGCAGGTGCCAACCGACGCAGCACCATCAACCGGGGCTTTTGATCCATTCTAGGACGCGCACTTACCTTGAACTTGTTTTGTCTCAAACAATTGACAGACCGTCCGTCCGACGCCGCATGCTCAGTACAATGGGCGCAGCGCATCGTGAGCAAGTTTCGTGCCTTTATGAATAACCCCTTCTTATCTCTGTTTTTACTACTGACTGCCTGTGCGATGGGGTTGCCAGCCTTTGCCGAAAAGGCGGACCGCGCCAAGCCCATGGTTTTCGAGGCCAACACCATGCGCTTTGACGACGTCAAGCAGGTGACGGTCATCGACGGCAACGTCGTCCTCACCAAGGGCACCATCGTGATACGCGCCGAGCGCATTGAGCTGCGTGAAGACCCTGACGGCTACCAGTTCGGCACCGTAACCGGCACCCCGGCCAACCCGGCGTTTTTCCGGCAAAAGGCTGAAGGCAAGGACGAATTTGTCGAAGGTGAGAGTGAGCGCATCGAATATGACGGGCGCGCCGACACGGTCAAGTTCATCAGCAAGGCGCACACGCGTCGGCTGCGCGGCGCCACATTGGCCGACGAAATATCCGGTGAGTTGATCGTCTACGAAAATTTGACCGACACCTTCCGGGTGGATGGCGGTGGCGGCAAGGATGCGTCCGGCAGGCCGATCGGCCGGTTTCGGGGCATGTTAACGCCCAAACCTGAAGTGGCTGCCTCCGCGCCCGCGCCAGGGGCAAACAGCCAGAGTGGCCCGGTGCTGCGTCCCGCGGCGGTACTGGGGAGTGCGCCCAAGTGACAGAGCCTGAGAACGCGGCGCCTGACTCGCCCAGCGGGCGGCTGGAGGTCAGCCACATTCAAAAGTCATACGGTAAGCGCCAGGTGGTCAAAGACGTGTCGCTGACGGTGCGCACGGGTGAAGTCGTGGGGCTGCTTGGCCCCAACGGAGCGGGCAAGACCACCTCGTTCTACATCATCGTGGGGCTGGTGCGCGCCAGTGCGGGCGACATCACCATTGACGGCCAGTCCATCGAACACATGCCGATCCACCGCCGGGCGCGCTTGGGACTGGGCTATTTGCCGCAAGAGGCATCGATCTTTCGCAAGCTCAATGTGGAAGACAACGTGCGTGCCGTGCTGGAATTGCAGCTGGACGAAGCCGGCCAGCCGCTGAAGAGCGCGGAGATCGAACTGCGCCTGACCGCCCTGCTGCAGGACTTGCGTGTGGAGCACCTGCGAGAATCACCTGCACTGGCGCTGTCTGGGGGGGAACGCCGCCGCGTGGAGATTGCCCGCGCACTGGCCACCCGGCCCCGCTTCATTCTGCTGGACGAGCCTTTTGCCGGTATCGACCCGATTGCGGTGATCGAAATTCAGCGCATCATCAATTTCCTGAAGGCGCGGGGTATCGGCGTGCTGATCACCGACCACAACGTGCGCGAAACCCTGGGTATTTGCGACCACGCCTACATCATCAGCGATGGCACCGTGCTGGCAGAGGGAACGCCTTCGCAGATTGTGAACAACGCCGATGTACGCAGGGTGTACCTCGGCGAACACTTCAAGATGTGAATATGTTGCCCCCACGCTTGTCACGTCGTGTACTGCGCTGCCCCCCACGGGGGTTAATTTGCCTTGGGGCGGCCCGGCGGCAAATTGCAGCTCCCTCCGACTACACGTTTGCCCTGATATGAAACAAGGGCTGTCCCTACGCGTATCCCAGCATCTGGCGCTGACGCCCCAGCTGCAGCAATCCATTCGGCTGCTGCAACTCTCCACGCTGGAACTTAGCCAGGAAGTGGAGCAGATGCTCGACGAGAACCCGTTTCTGGAAGTAACCCAGGACGAGGCCCCGCGCGAGGAATTTGGCCTGGCGCAGGCCGACACGCCGGTCAGCGAAGGCGAGCGTGAAATGGAGCACGCTCCTACTTCAATAGCTGATTATGTAGATTCGACGGGGTCTGGAGCCCAAAAAGACGATGAAACCACGCCACTGACCGACTCCGACGAACCCAGTTGGGATGGTGACGGTACAACCGAGCTGGTTCCTGACGACGGCGAATGGGGTACCGATGCCAAGGCCCGCACCAACAACCTGGGTGACGGCGAAGACACCGATGCCACCGAACTGGCGCGCACACAAGAGTCGCTGCAGTCCCACCTGCACCGCCAGGCCCTGAGCTTGCACCTGAGCGAGACTGACTCCAGCGCGCTGCGGTTTCTGATCGAATCCCTTAACGACGACGGCTATCTGGAGGACCCGCTGGACGACCTGGCCCGCAGCTTAGCCGGTGATGACGAAGAGCAGATCGAAGATCTGGTGCACCACTTTACCGTCGCACTGGGTTTGCTGCAAAGTCTGGAGCCGGCGGGCGTTGGCGCGCGCAACCTGGGCGAGTGCCTGCGGCTGCAGCTACGCGCCAAGTTGGCCGACGTGCTGAACCCGCCCGCGCCGGAGCTGGCGGCATTGCTCGCGCTGGCGTTGAAAATTTGCAGCCAGCCCATGGACCTGCTGGCCCGTCGCGATGTGAAGACGCTGGTGCAGCGCTGCGGCGGCACCGACGCGCAAACCCGGGAAGCCATTGCCCTGATCGCGCACCTGGAGCCCAAGCCCGGACGGCGCTTTGTCGACGTGGAGCGCAATATCGTGGTGCCAGACGTTCTGGTGCTTGCGGCGGGTCCCACCCGCGTGGGTTCGACTCCGCAGTTTCGCGTCATGCTCAACCCCGACGTCATGCCCAAGCTGCGCGTGCACGACATCTACGCCAACGTGCTGCGCAACCACCGCGGCGGCGGCAAAGACAGCGCCAGTTACGCAGGCCTGCAACAACGCCTGCAGGAGGCGCGTTGGTTCATCAAGAACATCCAGCAACGCTTTGACACGATTTTGCGGGTGAGCACGGCCATCGTGGAGCGGCAAAAGAGCTTCTTTACCCACGGCGAGCTGGCCATGCGCCCGCTGGTGCTGCGCGAGATTGCCGACGAGCTGGGCCTGCACGAGTCCACCATCAGCCGCGTGACCACCGCCAAGTACATGGCCACGCCCTTTGGCACCTTCGAGCTGAAATACTTTTTCGGCTCCAGCCTGGGCACGGAAACCGGCGGCAACGCCTCCAGCACGGCGGTGCGCGCCCTCATCAAGCA
>Ga0116172_10004579_pt1 | contig 11181 bp, 8 predicted proteins | sample AD_UKC083_MetaG_FD_89799 | JGI IMG/M metagenome (GOLD analysis project Ga0116172, IMG submission 89799) | Active sludge microbial communities of municipal wastewater-treating anaerobic digesters from USA - AD_UKC083_MetaG | ecosystem: Engineered > Bioreactor > Anaerobic > Digestate | place: USA...
CAGTGGCCTGCGCTGCCCACTACCTGATCTTGTGGATGGGGGTGGGAGCCGCCCGGGCTTACCAGCGGCCCACACGACGGGTGTTGCTGCAAACTGCACTCAATGGTTTTGTCGGCATGGGGCTGGGCATGACCTTCATCCTGATGGCGCTGCAAAACGGGGATGTGGGCATGGTGGCGATTTTGTCGTCGGTCACGCCAGTGCTGGTACTGCCTATACTTTGGTGGCAATTGCGCCGCGCGCCGGCCTGGGGTGCGTGGCTGGGTGCCAGCCTCACGGTGGTGGGGACGGGGCTGATCCTGTTGCGCTAGTCATGCCTATACCCGTGCCATACTTGATCCGATATGGTCGAAATGCCTATTCGTTTTAGATCTCCGCCGTCTGTGGATGCGCGGGTGTTCCTGCGCTGTCTCGCGCTGGTGTGGCTGGCCTGCATGGGCAGCCTGGCCATGGCTGAGCGCGACCCGCTGAACGAGCCTGCCTTCACCTCGGTGGGCGATACACGGTCCATCAACGATGGTGTCGTCACTGCGCTGGCGCAAGACCAACGCGGGCTGATCTGGATTGGTACCACAGTAGGCTTGGTGCGGTACGACGGCTACCAGCTTCGCCGCGTGCCCGTGGGCGGCAAACCCGCAACTGGCGCGGGGCCTGCGCCAGTTGGCTCCAGTTTTGTACGCACGCTATTGCAGGCACCTGACGGCGTGTTGTGGGTGGGGCTGGATGGAGAAGGTCTAGCGCGGCTCGATACGGAACGCCAGGTCTGGACCCGGTATGCCCCAGACCCCAAGAAAACCGGTGCGCTGACCAACGGCACGGTTCGCGCACTTGCACGGGGACCCGACGGCGCATTGTGGGTGGGCACGACGGGTGGAGGCCTGCACCGACTTGCGCCACAGGCCACGACCTTCGAAACCCACACGCGCGCTAGCGGCGCCTTGCCCGACGATCGCGTGCAGGCCCTGCTGGTGGACCGTCGCGGTGACTTGTGGGTGGGTACCTGGAATGGCCTCGTGCGCCTGCGGCGCGGTGCCCAGCAGTTTGAGTCGGTGTGGTCTGACCCTTCCCGCTCCGGTAGCTTGTCGGGACGTATCGTGGCGATGCTGGGCGAAGCGCCGGACGGTCGCATTTGGGCCGGCACGCGCCAGGGTGAACTGGTGCTGATTGATCCTGCCACCGGTGAGGGCGTGCAAGCCGAACGAATGGCAGATGGTGCTGGTGCGAGCCTGTCCGCGGCAACGCGTGCGTACACCGCCATGGTCGTGGCCAGTCCGGATGAAATATGGGTCAGTGGCGCCAACGGCGTGGAACTGCGCGACAGCCGCGACGGCAGTATCGTGATGCGCCTGGTGCGCGACGTCAGAAAACCGTGGGGTCTGGCCGCCAACAACGTGGTGGCATTGCTGCGGGAACGCTCGGGCAGCCTGTGGTTGGGCAGTTATGGCGGTGGCCTGCAGAGGCACAGCCCCAGCAGCGGCGTGTGGGTGCGCCATCCCGAAGTGGACGAAAAAAGCGTGTTGTCCAATGGCGACGTGCGCAGCGTGCACCAACTGAGCAACGGCGAAATCTGGGTCGGCATGGGCGAGCGCGGCGTGGCCGTGCTGGACCCTCAGTTGCGCCAAGTGGGTCAGATTCTGTCAACCGACGCCGACGCCGGCCCCGAACGCAAGCCGGGCAAACCCGTGTTCAAGGGCGGTGGGGTGGGTGCCATCACCCAGTCCACCGATGGATCGGTGTGGGTAGTCACCGATGGCGGCGTGCACCAGTTCACTCCGCAACGCCAGTTGCTGCGCAGTTACAGCGCCGGGAAGGGCCGCGCCCGGCGCATGTTGGCCACGCGGGACGGCAGCGTGTGGGTGGGCACACAAGACGGCGTATACCGGCGAGCGGCTGGTGGCGAGCGCTTTGATCGTGTAAACCTGCTTGAGGGTGGCGTGCTCAATGGCACGGTCAATGCGCTGGCAGAAGGTGCGAATGGTGACGTTTGGGTGGGCGGCAATATGGGTCTGTACCGGGTGCCGACGGGTGGGGCGGGCCTGCAGCCGGTGCTTGCTCCGCCGGGCCAGGATGGGCTGCAGCAAAAAGTGGTTCTGGGACTGCTGGTGGACCGCCAGCAGGTGCTATGGGTGGACACCAACGCGGGGCTGTACCGCATGGAGGGTCGCGAAGGCGCACAGCTGGGTTTCAAGTTGGTGGCCGATTCCGGTGGTGGCAGTGTGGGGGCCAACCTGCTGGATGATGCGCAGGGGCGCCTCTGGACCCACCAGAACGTGTTTGACCCGCGTGACGGCAGCCGCTACGAGTTGAATCCGGCCGACGGCGTGGACATCGGGACCGGCTGGTTTCGCAGCTATGCGCGTCTGGCTGACGGGCGCATGCTGTTTGGCGGCAGCGCCGGTATGCTGGTGGTGCAACCCGATCAATTCAAGCCTTGGGTGTATTCGCCGCCGCTCGTGATCTCGGAGCTTCGCCTGGCCGATGAGCGTGTGCCACCCGGCACGTCACTCACCCTGACGCCCCGGCAACGCAACTTCAGCGTCGAGTTTGCGGCGCTGGATTTCAGCAGCCCGGAGCGACTGCGCTACCGCTACCGGCTGCAGGGCTTTGACGCTGACTGGATCGATACCCGGGCCGACTTTCGGGTTGCCAGCTACGGTAACTTGCCGCCAGGCAACTACGTGCTGGATGTGCAGGGCAGCAACCGTACGGGCCAGTGGAGTCTGCAGACCCTGAGCCTGTCGGTCAGCGTGCAGCCCGCGTGGTGGCAAACCTGGTGGGCGCGGGTGCTGGCGGTAGCCATGGGCACATTGGCCGTGCTGGGGGTGGTGCGGTCACGCACGGCTGCCTTGCGCCGCCGTCAGGTCGAGCTGGAAGCCAAGGTGCGCGAGCGCACGGATGAACTGGAGAGCCTGTCGCGCGAACTGCAGATCAAGTCGATCGCGCTGGAGGCCAGCAGTCTGATCGATCCGCTCACTGGGCTGCACAACCGTCGTTTTTTGACCCAATACCTGGACGCGGAGATCACTCAGGCTTTGCGAAGCCACGAAGAGCACCGCCAGCACGGAACACCGCTGGCCGAAGGTGCGGACATCGTGTTCTTCCTCCTTGACATTGACTTCTTCAAACAGGTCAATGACCAGCATGGCCATGCTGCCGGTGACGCCGTGCTGGTGCAGATGCGACAACGCCTTCAACTGGCCTTCCGCCAGGCCGATTACCTGGTGCGCTGGGGCGGCGAGGAGTTCCTGATCGTCGCGCGGACCACGTCGCGCCAGCAAGCGCCAGAGCTTGCCGAACGCGTGCGCGCGGCAGTGGCCGACACGCCTTTTGTGTTGGGTGATGGCACGCGGTTGTTCAAGACCTGTTCGGTCGGTTTTGCCGCCTTCCCGCTGGCGCCAGTCTGGCCGAATGCGCTGGAGTGGCCGACTGTGGTGGACCTGGCCGACCAGGCCCTGTATGCCGTCAAACACCATGGTCGCAATGGTTGGCTCGGCCTGGTAGAGGCCACGGCTGAATCAGACGTTGCGCTGCGTGAGGCGGCCCGACAGCCGCTGGCGCAGTGGGTGGCCAGTGGCGCAATTCAGGTGGTGGGGACGCCGGGGCACCCCGTCATGGAGAGTTTGCCGTCGCAACATGGGCCAACTACCTTGTTTTGATCCGTGTCGTGCAGGCTGTTGCTTGCCAGGTTTTTTTTGGTGCAATATCAGGCTCTAGCCCCCGTCGATACTGCGTAAGTAGCTACAAAAGTCGTAGCACATCGGCGAACATGGCACTGTCCACGTTGCCGCCGCTGAGCGCCAGTCCCACTGTTTTTCCGGCCAATTGGTCGCGTTCCTGCAGGGCTGCTGCATAAGCTGCGGCACCCGCACCTTCAGCCACGTTGTGGGTGCAGGCAAAGATGTCACGCATGGCCTGGGCAATTTCGGCATCGGTCACCTGGACGACGTGGTCGATATGTCCTTGCATGATGGCCAGTGCCTCGGTATCCGCCACACGGCAGGCCATGCCGTCGGCCAGCAGGGTGGTCACGGGCGCCTCCACCACATGGCCTGCGGCCAGTGAATCGGCATAGGTGGTGGCGTGTGCGCTGACCACGCCGACGACGCGCGCCTGATGACCCAGCGCCAGTTTGGCGGCGATGGCCGAACAGGCGCCCGAGCCCTGGCCAATGGGCACGTACACCACGTCCAGATCGGGCACCGCCTTGAACAGTTCCCACCAGTAGGTGGCCACGCCGCGCAAAAGGTTTACGTGGAAGCTGGGCACCATGTGGGCGCCGCGCTGCGCTGCCAGTTGGACCGCAAACTCCCGGCTCTCCTGGAAGTCGGCTCCGTGCTCAATGAGTGCCACACCCAGCGCACGCATGGCGGCGTTCTTCTCGGTCGAGTTGCCGTGCGGTACGACGATGGTGCAGGGCACGCCATGGGCGCGCGCCGCCCAACCAATGCTCTGGCCGTGGTTGCCGCGCGTGGCGCTGATCACCTCGGCGGGCAGCGCCCCATGGCGCGCCAACTGGTCAAAATAGGTCAGGCCGCCACGGATCTTGAAGGCGCCCACCGGCGTGTGGTTCTCATGCTTCACCCAGCAGGTGGCGCCGAGCTTGGCGCTGAGCTGGCCCCAGCGGTATTGCGGTGTGGCGGCAAATTCGCGGTAGATGACTTGGGCGGCGTCTTCGATGTCGTGCAGGGTGGGCAGGTTCATAGCGAAACCTCGCCGTCCACGCAGGTGACCGAATCGCCACCCACCCAGACCTGAGCGCTGGCATCGCGGTGCAGTTGCACGCGCCCGGCGCGGTCCAGGCAGGTGCCCTGGCTGGCGGTGTACGTGGTCGGCGCGTAGCCATCCGCCATCAGCCACTGGGCCAGGCTGGCATTCAGGCTGCCGGTAACCGGGTCTTCGATGATGCCCACTGGTGCTGCAAAGGCGCGGACTTCCACCGTGGGCTCGTCATCGGCCGGTGAGGCAGACACCGCACTTGTGTTGCCAAAGGCCCGCGCCTCGCGGTTGGAACGTGCAATCAACGCGGGAGCGGGCGCTGTGGCTTCTACCGCCACGATCCCCACCTTGATCCCCAGGTTTTTGAGCGCCAGGTGATCCGGGTCGAGTGCCAGTACGGTCTGCACACTTTCCAGCAACAACCCCAGCCACACCGGTCCGTTGTCCAGCAACTGGGCGGCAAGGATTTGCGGCGCCTTCAAACCCAGGGCTTGCGCAATCTGGGCCAACTGCGCCGGGCTGGGCGCACTGCGTTTGAGGGGCGGTGCGGCAAAGGCCAGGCGGCTCCCTTCGTTGCGAATCTGCACCAGCCCGACACCGCACTCCTGCACGGCCAGCCCTTTGGCACGGGGTGTTCCACCGGCTTGCAGCCAGGCGTGGCAAGTGCCCAGGGTGGGGTGCCCGGCAAAGGGCAATTCGGCACCGGGTGTGAAGATGCGCACCCGGTAGTCGGCTCCGCCCTGGTGCCCGGCTTCTGTGGGCGGCAGCACAAAAGTGGTCTCTGACAGATTGGTCCAACGGGCAAAGCGCTGCATCTGCTCGTCACTCAGACCCGTGCCATCCAGCACCACAGCCAGCGGGTTGCCGAAGTACGGTGTGTCTGTGAAGACGTCGACTTGTTTGAAAGGGCGTTGTTGCATGGCAAAGTGTGGGGTTCGGTGCGGGATTCAGGAAAGGGCCAGGTCCAGCACACCGCGTGCGGCGGGGCGCTGTTGAAGCTGCCCATACCAGCGGTGCAGGTGGGGGAAGGCTTGTATCTCCTGTCGCTGCACGCCCACGGCTTCAAACTGTGTGGTGCGCATGCCCCACCAGCGGTGCATTTCGCAGCCCAAGGGGACGTCGGCCATGCCAAAGACTTCGCCACCCAGATAGGGCCTTTGGGCCAAGTGCGCGTCCAGCATCTTCAGCAGGGGTTCGGTCTTGTCGACCGATGCCTGAATCAGGGCTGGTATGCGGGCCTCTGGCGCAGTGCGCACCAGGTGCAAAAAGGCCGGTCCACCGGCGGCGTTGAAGGTGGTCTGCTGCCAGTCCATCCAGCGCTCGGCATCAAAGCGCGCCGTCAGGTCGTCCGGGTACAGGCATTGGGCCTTGCCGTAGCGCGCGCACAAGTAACGCACGATGACGTTGGATTCCCACAGCACAAAGTCGCCGTCTTCCATCAGCGGCACCAGCGCATTGGGGTTCTTGCGCTGGTACTCGCGCGTGGTGGTGATGCCAAAGGCCATGCCCGCATCGGTGCGCTGAAACGGGATGCCCAGCTCCTGGGCGGTCCATACTACTTTGCGCACGTTGAGGGAGCTGAAGCGCCCCCATAGATGGACGGTGTGCGACACCTCTAAGCCTTTCGGTGCTCTGCAATAGCCGCTGCCAGCGCGGCCACGCCTTTGCGAATTTCGTCGCCATCGGGCGTCACGAACGACAGGCGCATGGTGCGCGGGTCGCCGTGGTCGTTGTAGAAGGCTGCACCGGGTACAAAGGCCACACCCTTGTCCACGGCCAGAGGCAGCAGTTCCTGTGCGTTCATGCCCTCGGGCAACTGTGCCCACAGGAACATGCCGCCATCGGGCGAGTTCCAGGTCACGTCGGCGGGCATGTCTTTCTTCAATGCGGCCAGCATGGCATCGCGCTGGCCTTTGTACAGCGCGCGGATGGTGGGAATGTGGCGGTCCAGAAAGCCATCCTTCATCACTTCGGTGATCATGCGCTGGTTGAAGCCCGGGCTGTGCAGATCGGCAGCCTGCTTGGCCTGCAGTAGTTTGGGGTACACCGCCTTGGGTGCCACGATGAAGCCCAGGCGCAGGCCCGGTGCCAGCACCTTGGAGAACGAGCCCAGGTAGATGCAGCCATCGGGGTTGCGGGATGTGAGCGGCGCCGGTGGCGGCGTGTCAAACCACAGGTCGCCATAGGGGTTGTCTTCGATCAGCGGCAGGTCCAGCTCGGCGGCTTTGGCCACCAGCGCAGCGCGGCGCGCCTCACTCATGGTGCGCCCGGTGGGGTTCTGAAAATTGGGCAGCACGTAGAGAAAACGCGCCTTGCTGGCACCGCTGCCCACCTTGGCAGTCAGGTCGCTGATGTCGATGCCCTCATCGTCACTGGCCACACTTTCGATCAAGGGCTCCATGGGCGTGAAGGCCTGCAGGGCGCCCAGGTAGGTGGGGGTCTCGACCAGCACGCGGCTGTCGGCGTCGATCAAAATCTTGGCTACCAGGTCCAGGCCCTGTTGTGAGCCGGTGGTGATGAGGACCTGGTCAGGGTTCACGTCCCAAGGTAGCCGGTCAGCCACCATCTGGCGCAGCGGAGCAAAGCCTTCGCTGGCGGCGTACTGCAGAGCGGCCTGCGGCTCGCTGGTCAGCACCTGGGTGCAGGCGGCGGTGAACTCGGCCACCGGAAAAGTCTTGCTGGAGGGCAGGCCACCCGCAAAGCTGATGATGCCGGGCTTCTCGGTCACTTTCAGGATCTCGCGGATCACCGAGGGGTTCATCTTGGCGGCGCGGCGCGCCATGGTCCAGTGGGTTTGGTTCATGTCAGTCCTTGTTTAACGAGAGTGTCCGGTGCGTTTGCCGTAGGCTTTTTCGACCAGGGCTACGCGCAGTTCGTAGTGTTCATACCATTGTGCCTTGCCGGTTTCCTGTGCGACACGGTGCTCGGCGTCGGCGCGCCAATGGGCAATCGCCTCCAGGCTGGTCCAGTACGAAACGGTAATGCCAAAACCATCTGCGCCACGCGTGCTCTCCGCGCCCAGGTAGCCCGGCTGCTGCTGGGCCAGCTCGACCATGCGTTCGGCCATGTGGGCGTAGTCGTCTGTGCCCGTCTGGGTACGCAGCGAGGAAAAAATGACCGCGTAATAGGGCGGCGCAGGCAGGGTGGCAAAGGCAGTGGTGGTCATGGTTGTTTCATTTCAGAGGGTCGTGCCGGCAGGGCCAAGCGCCGTCCGGTAAACACAATGGCTACTACGGCCAGGGCAAAACCCAGGGTCTCAGTTTCCAGTGGCTCGCCCAATAAGGGCACTGCCGCAAGGATACTGAAGAACGGTTGCACCAGTTGTGTCTGGCTCACCTTGAGCGCGCCGCCCAGGGCCAACCCCCGGTACCAGGCAAAGAAGCCCGCCCACATGGAAAACACCCCCACATAGCCCAGCGCCAGCCAGCTGCTGGTGCGCACCGCGTGGTCGGGCCAGGTCAGCAGTGCGCCGGGCACGGACAGCGGCAGGGCCATCACGCACACCCAGCAGATCACCCGCTCGGCGCCCAGGCTGGGCGTGACTTGCGCGCCGTACACATAGCCCAGCGCCGCAGCTACCACAGCGCCGACCAGCAGCAGGTCGGCCCATTCCAGCCCGAAGCCGCCGCTGTGCTGGTACGCCCGCAAGAGCGAGAACGCGACCACCAGCAGGCTGCCCAACACTGCACAAATCCAGAACGCCGCGCGGGCCCGCTGGTGCAGCACCAGTGCTGCCACCACGGCGGTGGCCAATGGCAGCAGCGCGGTGAACACGGCCGCGTGTCCTGAGGTGACCTGGCGCAAAGCAAATCCCAGAAGCAGTGGAAAGCCAATGGCATTGCCCAGCATGGCGTAGAACAGTGGCTTGCGCTGCGCCGCCGTGGGGCGTGGCGCACGCGTCAGCAACAGAAATACCACCGACAGCGCACCAGCCAATGCAGCCCGCGCAAAGGTGATGAACCAGGCCGAAAGCTGCGGGTCGCTGACTGGCCCGGTGGCCAGGCGCGTCATCGGCAGGGTGACCGCGAAGATAGCCACGCCCAACAGCCCCAGCCACAGGCCCAGACGTTCGCGTTGGGCGTTCATAGCGCGGCCATCCAGAGGGCGGTGGCGACCAGTACCAGGGCCATGGCCTGATTGAACAGGCGCAGCCGCGTGCCCGTGCCTTCGGGGCCTCGCAGCCAGTTGCGCAGCAGCGAACCCATGGTGGCATAGAGTAGGTTGCTGGTGAACGCAAAACTGAGCATGGTGGGCACCACAATGGTCAGGCGCTGCGGGGCGTTGGCATGTCCGGCAATCCAGCCGCTGACAATGGCCAGCGCCAGCATCCAGGCCTTGATGTTGACAAACTGCAGCGCCACGCCCTGCCAAAAACCCACGGACAGGGCTGCCGCGCTGGCCTCGCTGAGCTGGCGGGCCCGGCTCAGCTTCCAGGCCAGCCACAACAGGTAGCCCACCCCCACGGCCTTGACCGCCAAGGCCAGTAGCGGCACGGCCAGCACCAACGCACCCAGGCCCCAGGCGCACAACAGCAACAGGGCGCTCCAGCCCAGCGGCACTGCGCAGACAAACGGCATGGCACGGCGCAGACCACCATTCGCGGCCAGGGCGGTGGACAGCGTGGTGTTGGGCCCCGGCGTGAAACTCATCGCCGTGGCCAGCACCAATAAAGCCGTAAATTCTTGCCAATTCATACGCCAGACTTTATAGTTGAAAACAGCACAGTACCAATACAGTTTTTGGATCATTTGGCTGAACTGTATTGTTTGCTGGGGCAGCACAGGGCGGTGGTTGGTGCGGATACTATTTTGCGGGCTGCGCCGTTCATAATGGTTTCGCCAGCACATGGCACTCACAAAAACAGATCGACTATGCCGCTATCCTGGAACGAAATCAAATCCCGCGCGCTGACCTTCAGCCGCACCTGGGCGGACGCGGCCAATGAGGACAGCGAAGCCAAGCCGTTCTGGATAGCCTTTTTTGAAATCTTTGGCATCACCGACAAGCGCGTTGCCACGTTTGAGCTGAATGTCAAGAAATTAGGTGGTGCGCAGGGCTTTGTCGATCTGTTCTGGCCCGGCATGCTACTGGTGGAACAAAAGTCGCGTGGCAAAAGTCTGGATGGTGCGTTCAAGCAGGCGCTGGACTACTTACCCGGCATTGCCGAGCGTGATCTGCCGCAAATCATCATCGTCTGCGACTTTGCGCGCTTCTCAGTGCACCACCTGGCCACCAACCAGACCACCGAATTCGAGCTGAAAGACCTGCACAAAAACATCAAACTCTTCGGTTTCATCGCGGGCTACAAGGCGCTGCAGATCAAGGCGCAAGACCCCGTCAACATCAAGGCTGCGGAGCGTATGGGCCGCCTGCACGATGCGCTCAAGGCCAGCGGCTACACCGACCACCCGCTGGAAGTGTTGCTGGTGCGCCTGCTGTTTTGCCTGTTTGCGGACGACACCGGCATCTTTCAGCCGTCGCAAGCGCTGCGCACTTTTATTGAGGAGCGCACTGCGGTTGACGGCTCTGATCTGGGGTCACGGCTAGCGCAGTTGTTTCAGGTGCTCAATACAGAGGAAGCTAAACGCAGCAAGGCGCTGGACGAGCAGCTGGCTGCGTTTCCCTATATCAACGGTAAGCTGTTTGAAGAGCCCTTGCCCATGGCCGACTTCACCAGCGCCATGCGCGAGGCGCTGCTCGATGCCTGCGCGCTGGACTGGTCTTCCATCAGCCCGGCCATTTTTGGCAGCCTGTTCCAGAGCATCATGAATGTGCAGTTGCGTCGCACATTGGGCGCGCACTTCACCAGCGAAGAGAACATCCTCAAGGTGATCAAGCCCTTGTTTTTGGATGCGCTGTGGGCGGAGTTTGAAAAGGTCAAAAGCAACAGGAACAAGCTGTTTGAGTTTCACAAAAAGCTTCGCACGCTCACGTTTTTTGACCCGGCCTGTGGTTGTGGCAATTTTTTGGTGATCAGCTACCGCGAGCTGCGTTTGGTCGAATTGGCCGTACTGCGTGCCAGCCACCATTTGAGTGGCAACCAGGGGCAGCAAAGTGTCGATGTGCACGGCCTGATTGGTGTCAATGTCGATCAGTTTTATGGCATTGAAATCGAAGAGTTTCCGGCGCAGATTGCGCAGGTTGCCATGTGGCTGATGGACCACCAGATGAACTTGCAGGTGAGCGAGGAGTTTGGTTTGTACTTTGCGCGCATTCCGTTGCGCACGTCGCCGCATGTGGTGCATGGCAATGCGCTCAAGCTGGATTGGAGCGAGGTGTTGCCAGCGCAGCGGTGCAGTTTTCTGGTGGGGAATCCGCCGTTTGTGGGCAAGAAAGAGCAAACGCCCGCGCAAAAGGCAGACTTGGCTCCGGTATTTGCGCCGATCAAAGGTTCTGGCGTTCTTGACCTTGTGGCGGCTTGGTACATCAAGGCTGCGGACTATCTGCGTGGCGTGGCAACGGCGA
>Ga0116172_10004590_pt1 | contig 11170 bp, 3 predicted proteins | sample AD_UKC083_MetaG_FD_89799 | JGI IMG/M metagenome (GOLD analysis project Ga0116172, IMG submission 89799) | Active sludge microbial communities of municipal wastewater-treating anaerobic digesters from USA - AD_UKC083_MetaG | ecosystem: Engineered > Bioreactor > Anaerobic > Digestate | place: USA...
ATTCTAATGGTACGATATATTCGACGATTGTCCATCGGTTCACCCTGTCCTTCCTTGGTCGGATAGTACATAGTGTACCTTATGTGGCAATCGTCATTTATTAATGTGTCCGGTATTCAAATCTTGCATATAAAAAACACAGGTCAAAAAGTAGATGAATTCTCAGTAGAGGTGTCCGGCCTGGAGGCTGACTGGCTGCAAATTCCTGACCCGGTTTATCTAAACCCCGGAGCCATGACGGATGTTGAAATTAAGATCACAATTGCAGTGATCACAATTGAAGACTGTTTATCAGATCCAGAGCAGTGGATTCCTTTCGGAGTAACGGTAACATCCAGCGGTTCCGGCCTGTATAAAGAACTAAGATCTTCTCTGGATGTTTTAAAGGATCCTAAGATTACATTGGTTTCGCCTGAACAGGGCAGTGTTAGCGGCTCGACTTCTGTTACACTCAATTGGCGCATTGAACCCAGCAGTGCCACCGGCTCTGTGGCGATCTATAGCGAAGATGGTGAAAGTGTCACTTATCCATTTGACGCAGGCGATTTCCATACGCAAGCGGTAGACGCCGAGGACTTCTTGGTTTGGGACGCCAGTTATCGATGGGAAGTGAAAGCCGTTACCACAATAACAACAGATGACGGTACCACCATCACTTGTGGCTCAAGCACTGCCACTTCTAACTTTAGCATTGGCAATGGGGTCGTATTCACAAACTATGCCCATAATTACAACACCCCGCGCGACTATGGGAACAGGATTAATGACATCCAGGTGAGAAACCAGGATACCATCCCCTACAATCTCGAAGCCAGCATCATAAATCCTTACGACGATCTGATTGTAAACTTTGTGGAAAACGGCAGCACAGACCAGTCGTTTACATTATTACCTGGTGGTACACTGGCCCTTAATCTGGCCATTCACGCCCAAGATGCTGTCTCACACGACTATCAACTTGTTGCTAAAATAAAAGCCACCCCCGACGACCCCGACGACTCCGACGAGTCTGACGGTCCGGTCATTACAGATTACGCGGTTATCAACCTCCATGTCGAATATAGTGAGTTTATAATTGAACCCCGGGGGAATGATTCATCAACCCTGGGGCAAACCTTCGCAATCATAAATACCGGTGAACACCCAATCACAGACCTGGCTCTACAAGCCCTCGATCTCGACGGAAAACCCGCAGACGTATTCATTCAGCCAAGCCTGGACCACGCGCGCCTGGAGGCTGGCACAGAAATAGAAGTGGTGGTTTATCCCATTTTTGGGCCTGAAGACGTTGGATTAGGCGCCATTCCATCGTCCATGCCAGGGTTGGCGTTATTAGCCTCGCCCGATTCGGCCAATTTATCAGAGTCGGCGGAGATAAACTACAGACTTTTGGGATCCGGCGCTGGCACTACGCGCGAAGCGTCCGGTTCCATTTTATGTCCCGCAGGCGACCAGGTTTATGAGGTGACGTTATCGGAGATGACCTGCTCCTACAGCACCAATGACTGGTACTGCACAAATCGCCCACGCATCATGACCCCGATTAATACACCGGCTTTCTTCACGCAAGAAAACCTGAGTTCCGTAATTTTGGGCATAGACTTTGCCCCTCACGGCAACGTGCTGCCTCACAGCGGCACGATCTCTATGAATGGACTGGAAGTCGGTTCATTTGCTAATGCGGTACCTTTTGGATCATATACCTATCAGATCCCTGTTGAGAATCTGACTGAAAGCCTGTCAGGATCGGCAACCCAAAATATTGAACTGAACACCGTCCATGCCAATGGCGGCCATTATGTCAGTTCATCGAATTACGTGCTGAATTTGAACGTTGCCCAGATGACCGCCTATGCCTGTGCTTCGAGTCCTGAGGCAGCGCAGGCAGTCGTCCAGAGCATCTACTCTTGCGCCAAAACAGAAAGCTTTGACGCCAGTAAAGACGTCTATGACGGCTCTGTTTTTAATGCTGGAGAAATGAAAAACTTCGTCCAGAATATGGAAGCCGAGAATAATTACCAGTTCAGCACCACCAGCTGCACCCAGGACGACTGCGGCGATCCCATCAATACCCGTACGGGCGTCTTTTCCTTTGCTACAACAGACATCTCATTCCCCACATCGGCTGGGAATTTGGTCTTCCAGCGGGCTTACTCTTCTGGAACGACCGAGGCCTATACCCAAAATCTGGGCTATGGCTGGACGCATAACCATGATGCCCGTATCATTTTCCCCACTGACCCACAAGGATTAGCCGGGTTTATGACCTTTAAGGATATGTTAGGCAATCAGTACTTGTTTGGTATTGAGCCGGATGGCAGCTTCGAGCCAGCGGCGGGTGTGTTGGCTACCCTTACACAGGCAGCACCGGATTTGCCATTTATTCTTACCACACCTGAGCAGGTCGTCTTTACAATGGACGCTAGCAGTGGCAACTTGCTTTCTCGCGCCGATGCTCAGGGCCACCAGTTTGATTATTCTTATAACGCACAAGGTTACCTGAGCCAGATTAGCGCTGACCAGGGAACCCGATATATTGACCTGAAATATGATGATCAAGGGCGGATTGTCTCAGTGACCGACCATACCGGAAGGTACATAAGTTATGATTATGATGCCGCGGGGGACCTAACGACTTATACTTATTATACCGACAACCCTGACAATCCCGAAGAACCGTTGAGCCATTCCTGGACCTACACCTATGATGTCCAGCATCATTTACAGCAAGTCATTGATCCGCTGGGTATCCCGACGGTGACAACCGAATATGATATGAACGGCCGTGCCTATCGCCAGTTAGACGGGAATGGACAACTGGTCGTACTGGTAGTCTATCATTCGGACGGCAGCACGACAATTTATGATGCTGCAGGAAACACTCAAGTCCATCAATCAAATGAAAACAACCTGGTTACAGGAAGGTGGGATGAACTATCCCAGGGAACCATCAGCACCTATGATGAGAACTTCCGCCCCACTGTAATAATGAATGCTGCCGACCAAGAACTGCACATGGAATGGAGCCAGGATGGAAAGAATCTATTAAGTAAGACTGACGCGCTAGGCAACCTGACTGAGTACGAATATGATTCACTTAATAACCTGGTTTCCACAACTGACCCTGAAAATAGAACCACCACTTATACCTACGATGGTAAATTATTGACGAGTAAAACAGATTCTATGGGGGCGACGACAAATTATACCTATACGGCTGAAGGCTACCTGCAAACGGTTGAAGATCCGCATAATCAAACGACAACCTATACCTATAATTCGCATGGTCAGGTAACCTCAATCACCAATTCACGCAGTGGAACCACAACCTATACCTATGATGAATTAGGGCGACTAACCGATACGCAGGATTCACAATTGCGGGTGACCCGCAATGAGTATAACAAGGCCGGGCAATTAATTAAAACCATCCGAAATTATGATTTTGAGCGCGAACAGAACGAAGACAACCTTTATAACATCACCACAACTTATGAATATGACGTGCGGGGCAACCAGATCAGTGTTACCGATACCCTGGGCCACATCACCCGTTATGAATATGACCATGCAGACCGTTTGATTCGTACGATCAAATATTTGGAAGGTGCAGACCCAGAAGAAATTATCACCACCAACGCTTACACCTCCAGTGGGTTATTGGAATCAACCACTGGCCCAATGGGGCGGGTAACAGAATATCATTATGACGCTACCGGACGCCGCCTGTATGTAACCGATCCATTACAAAATTCCTCCGGGAACACAGTATATGATATTACGGAAAACAAAGCGACCGTCACCGATGCTTTGGGTCATCCCGCCACTTATTATTACGATGACCTCAATCGGGTCATTAAAGTTGTCGATGCGCTTGGTAATTACACGGAAACAACCTATGATGAGAATGGAAACGTTGCCACGCAGGTAGACAAGTTGGGGCGAGAGACCAGATATACAACCGCCTATCAAGAGAACCCAAATCTCCGGATTGAAACGACGACGTATCCGCTTGGCGAGACGATCACCATCTATGATGCGCTTGGAAACCGCGTCAAGACCATTGACCAGCTTGGAAACCAAACTGAATATACCTACAACACCAATGGCGATCTCTTGACTGTTACCAAAGTCAGGGACACGGAGCCCGATATTGTTATTACGACCAATGTGTATGACGAAAAGGGTAATCTGCTGAGTACTAAGGATGCATTGGATCGAATCACAAGATATGAGTATGACCAATGGAACCGCCGCACCGCCATGATTAACCCTGAATTGCAGCGTACTGAATATGTTTACGATGTGCTCGATCGTGTGGTGAGTGTAACCGGCCCCGAAGGAACAACGCAAACATTCTATGACGCGCTTGGCAATGTCATCGAGCGCATCGACACACACTCACGTATTTCGAAAACCAGCTACGATTCCCTGGGCCGCGTGATCTCTACCACGGATTTTAACGGCGTTACAACTACCAACACATACGACCTGGCTGGCAATCTCATATACACCGAAGACTCTTTAGACCATGAGACCACTTATACCTACGACGCTCTTGACCGCCGAATTGCGACAACAGACACATTGGGCCGGACAACCCGCGTTGAGTATGACAAAATAGGCAACATAACCGATGAAATTGACGCTAATGGAATCATCACACATTATGTCTATGATGAATTAAACCGGCTGGTAGAAGTGATCCAGAACTATAAACCGGGAATTACGGCCAATGCGGATACCAATGTTCGTGTGAGATACGAATACGACGCGGTTGGCAACCGCATTCGGATAACCGACGCCAATTGGCAGGTAACCGAGTTTCAATATGACGAGCTAAACCGCGTCATCTCGAAAAAAGATCCTCTTTTGCGTACCTGGCAGTATAGCTATGACCTGGCCGGTAACGTGACTGCCCGCACAGACGGCAATTATAAGACCACCCTTTTTGAGTACAATGATCTGGGTCAATTGGTTACGATTGACTATCCTACCCCCGATCTTGACTATCCTGCTGACCCCGATACCGATGCTGATGTTCACTTCTATTATGATGCTGCCGGCCAGAGAGTTTCAATGACCGACGGCGTCGGCACTACTTATTGGACCTATGACCTGCTTGGGCGCCTGATATCGGTTACCGACGCGAACAGCAACCTGATCACTTATGAATATGACGAAGAAACCGGCCAGCGTTTGAGTGTTACATCTCAAAATCGGTCAGCGCAGTATGAATATAATGATGCCGACCTCCTGGCTCAGGTGTCGGATTGGAGCAGCCAGACCACCGTATATGAGTACGACACAATGGGGCAGTTGTTATCCATACTGCGTCCCAATGGGGTTGATTCCCACTATGAATACGACCTGGCTGGCCGCCTGGAGTTACTGAATCACGTGACGTCCACAGATACCTGGGCGCAGTATCAATATACCTATGACAATGTCAATAACATAATTCTTGCAGAAGAGCAGGTCTATGGCCTATCTTCTGCCGCCCCGGTGGTACTGGTCACCATCACCGACAACCGCGGCGTTCCCCTGGTTGGCAAAGTTGTAAATGCTTACCAGGGCAGCACCGTCACAGATTACAGCGCCGTGACAGATGCCCAGGGGCAGGCCTCTTTGTCCCTGCCCGAAGGCAGTTACCGCTTCCAGGTTGAGGAAGATGGGGTCCCGTTCTGGAGCGGGACAGAAAACCATTGTGAAATTGGCGTCTGCACTGAAGTGATCATGACGATTCCGCAGGCTGTGCTGATTTCAGTGCTTGATACAGATGGAACCCCCCGAGAAGCGGTTACAATTACCGCCTATGATGGTTCCATATCGGCAAACCTGTCTGCGGTAACCGATGCCAATGGACAGGCTGTTCTGCGTTTACCGCCCGGAAATTATCGCTTCCGCGCCGATTTCAACGGCACTGCGTTTTGGAGCAGCCCCGGAAATCACTGCGCTGTGCCGGGCTGCACCCTGGCTTCTGTTGAGGTGACCGTGCCGGTAAGTGTCCAGGTTTATAACCGTCTGGATCAGCCACAGGAAGGCATAGAGGTATTGGCCTATCAGGGAGGCGTGCAGACAGGTTACTCCGCTATTACTGAATCCACCGGGGCGGCTGTTCTGACCCTGCCAGCTGGTAACTACCAGTTCATGGCTGTTTATGCCGGAGAGCAGTATTGGAGCGGGACAGGTGACCACTGTGCCATACCGGGCTGCACCCAGCTCAGCTTGATTGTAGGCCCTGAATTGCCGACGCCGACGTATACACCAACAGAAACGCTTACCAGCACCCCGACGAGCACCGACACGATTACGCCCACCCCGACACAAACAAACACACCCACCGACACGCCGACCATCACCCCAACGGATGTTCCAACCCACACACTGACCCCCACGTCCACAAATACGCCTACTGACACGCCAACCAACACACTGACCCCCACGTCCACAAATACGCCTACTGACACGCCAACCAACACGCTGACTCCCACGTCCACAAATACGCCTACTGACACGCCAACCAACACGCTGACTCCCACATCCACAAATACACCCACCCGTACCCCAACCAATACACGGACACCCACCCCGACAAAAACTGCAACACCCACACGGACGCCCACACGCACCCCGACAGTTACATCCACATCTGGCCAAAACAGAAATGTGAAAGTTTATGTTCAAAACTTCAGCACCCTTGTCTCCAATGTTCCGGTGCGCGTTTTTGACGGCGATATCGACACCAATATCTCGGGCATCACCAATTCAAAGGGATACGTTATTCTCTCCGTCCCAGAAAACAGTACCTACCGATTCCGTGCCTATTACTCTGGTCAGTATTATTGGAGTGGATTGGTGAATCATTGTGGCCCAGGCTGCACTGAGGCAACTGTCCAGGTTGGCGTTATCATTATAGATCCCACGCCAACTGCGGAGATATCTAAGATGAACGCATTCAGCCTGTTCCCGCAGACAATTATTGCCGGTGACCGGAGCGTCTCCGTGCAGGCAAGCTCCCTCACAGTCACCGTTAACGATACCAGTGGCCTGCCGCAGGCTGGGGTTTCAGTCTATGCCTTTGATGGTAACACATATGCCAATCACTCCGCCGTGACAGACGCCAATGGCCTGGCTGCTTTTGATCTGCCGGATGGCAGTTATCGTTTCCGCGCTGACCTGAATGGCACCCAGTTTTGGAGCGGCGCTGAGAATCACTGCACCACGCCTGATTGTACGAGCGCCGCACTGACCCTTTCCAAACCTGTCACGGTCACCGTAACCGGTTCCGATGACTTACCCGCCGAGAATCTACCCGTTTATGCGTTCAGCGGCGGCAGCTACAGTGGATACACTGGTGTTACAGATGAAAATGGCCGCGTCACTTTGACCCTGCCGCCGGGCAGCTATCGTTTCCGCACGGATTATGAAGGCGTTCAGCATTGGAGCGCCGAAACCGATGCCTGCACCCTGCCTGACTGTGAAACAGTTGCCCTGAAACTTCCCGAGATGGCCGGTACCAGAAAGGTTAGCATCACTTATGAATATGACGCCCTGCGCCGCCTGACCAGCGCTGCCTATACCGATGGCCGGACTTTTGCCTACACCTACGACCCTGCCGGCAACGTCTTGACCTACACCGTCACGGTTGGCGGATTGACCACCACCACCACCTACAGCTATGATGAAGCCAATCAACTGCGAACCGCCGACAGAGGCGACGTGACGTGGCACTACACCTACGATGGCAACGGCAGCCTGGTCCGAACCAGTCCAGCCGAGACCCCCACCAGCGGCGCCAAGCGCTATATCTACAACACTGCCGGCTTCCTGGTGAAAGTAGACACCTACACCACCACCTGGCAGTCGCAGGCCGAAATGACCTACGATGGTCTGGGCAACCGCCTGGGGATGACCGGCTACGTCGATGGTCAAAGCGCCAGCACCGAATATGTCCTGGATGGCGGCAAGGTCTTGCTGGCCACCGCCAATACTCAGACCACCGCCTACCTGTACGGCCTGGGCGTGATAGGCAGCCAGACGGATACCTGGAGCTACCTGCTGCCCGACGGGCTGACCTCATCCCGCCAGTTGGCTGATGCCAATGGCGCGATCACGCAGGCCACTGCCTACACCCCCTGGGGCGACACATTGGCGGTCAATGGAGCCAGCCTGGCCTATGGCTACCTGGGTGGGATAATGGACGCCGCCACCGGATTGATCTACGTGGGCAATGGGCAGTATTACGACCCGTCCACGGGCCGCTTCCTGACCCGCAGCGTCAACCCTGACCAGACCAACCCCTATGTGCCGTGGCGGGGCGACCCAACCAGCCTGCTCATCTCGCCGCTGGCGCTGCTGGCTTTGGTGTACACTGGCAAGCGGAAGCGCAGCAAGCTGGATGTTTTTGTCGCCTTGATCGTCGTCTGCGGCGTCCTCAGCCTCAGCCTGGCCGGTTGCGGCCCCTCAACGCCGGGGGATGGTACGCCTTATCCGCCCATCGAAACGCCTTTCGGGTATACTGACACCCCAACACCGGGAACGGTGAACCCATCTACGCCAACGCCGGGTGGAACACCGATTGGAACACCGACATATACCTGTACGCCAACACCTATAACAACCGAAAACCTTGTAGGCGCTCAACCAACCCTTATAGTTTTTGGTGGCTCTGACCCAGAAAATCCGTCAATGGAAGGACCAGCCGTCCCTGACTCGCACATGACGGCATGGAAAAAATCATATATTGCATCTTTTGATATCTTATATCAAAGATATCAAAATGGTGGAAAAGCAGCTACAGCGTACGATGCAATTAACAAAGATGAATTTTCACAGCAAACAAATGTATCTCTGATTTGTTATAGCGGAGGTACAGAAGCATGCTTAATGTATGCTGAACTACGCCAGAACAAAGATTTAAAAACAGGATCAATAGTGCTTCTTGGAGGGAGCTTTAATACGGTGAGAGACCTTGATGGTAACCCGGCTCAAGGGTATTCGTATTGGAGTGCTAAAATTAGTAAGCTTGTTTCCGAGCAGGGAACCCGAGTTTTATTAATAAATGACTTACAAAACGATACGAGGAACACAGGGTTTGGCTCTGGAGGTGATTATGCTTATCATGATGTAGACATCGATCATTTTTGTGTGAATAAACAGGATGCCGGATGGAACTGTTGGCGGCCAGGGATACATCCTCAAATACCCGAATCTGATTTAGAAGAAACAATTGTTGACAAGAGTACTACATTGCGAGATGCTATACTGAATTGGATCACAACAAATAACTGGACGCTTCCTGAACATTGGCGTCCGTCTCAACAATAAAGAGGAACTTACATGAAGAAACACATGCAAATGCTTTTGGTTTGTCTATTTTTTTTTGTTGCTTGCAAAACACCGCCAGAACATGTACAAGAAACTCAAAACATAGAGCAACAAGCCTATTTGCAACCTAGTTTAAATTTACCATCAACTATAAACGGAAATACCTGTATTGAACCAACATATTCCTTCGCGTATCAGACCAGTGGAGAAAGCCAAAACGAGCCCGAGATGATCCCTGTTCTGCCTCAACAGCCCTGGGTAATTGAGACCGACTTACCGACTTTTCCAGATAATTCAATTCTGAGCACCAGAAGAAACTGGATACTAGGCGCCTTTCCCGCGTCATATGAATCGTGGAATATTTGGGTCTTGCGCTCTTGGTCAAATGATCCCACAAAAGGCGAATACGATTCGATGGATCTCGTTGTATATAACACCGTGACCGGACAATGGACCACCGTACCTGCCCATGTCAGTGAAGTGCAAGCCATAACCGGCGAGTTGTTCATGACGCCTGACGGCGCAATTTGGGCGCGCAATTATCCGGAAGGCTTCTTGACTATTTTTGAACCCCCTCACCGGGTAGGGCTTACTCAGTTCAATTCAGACTCATCCGCAGATATGCCCCTATTGAGCAAATATAATGAAGATGAGAATCAATTTGAGCCTATAGAAAGCACTCAAATACCTGCCAGTCAATTAGCAGGGGAATGGAACAAGGTCCTGTTGGATAATGATGGAACCTTTTGGGTGTTGGTGCAAGGGGATGGCATTTATCGCTTTTCACCCGATGCATTAGCAGTGTCGCGCCATGCTGATTTAAGCTCAGGCGCAATTCGAAGTGTTTTTATGGATTCGACGAATCAGATATTTTTCTCAGATGATTTTTCTGCTGTTTTTCGCTTTTCAAGTGCCACTGGTTTGACAGAAAAAGTAGGCGGCATTCCGCTGCCATTGGATAACCGATACAATTTAAGTTTTCATGGAATTCTGATCGATCATTCTAATCGTCTCTGGGTGGGAAACTTGGGGTGGGCAGAACCCGATGAATATCGCACCTGGTATCAGCTTTTCCCAGCCCCAATATTTGTAACCCGTTCAGAAGGTAGTGCCCTGTATTCTCAGGAAAATCCTCGACTAACGCTGGAGAGTGTAGATGGCAAGTTATGGTATCAATTTACGGGCGGGGCAGCGCTGCTGGATCCAAAAGCTGAAAAATGGTGCTGGTTCACTACCGAGCAATCCAATATTGTTGAGGACCAACAGCATAACTTATGGATGGTTGCTGATAATAAATTATTCAAGCTTTACCTGACGCCATAACAACCCGGCCTTGAAATAACCAGTAAAAGTTATTTCGGAGGATGTTTGACAAATCCCACTGTCGAGTCTACAATCAAACCATCCTGCAATCAGGGCGGTCTTGATGACATGTACCCATCTCCCCTACCTGTACGGCCTGGGCGTGATAGGCAGCCAGACGGATGCCTGGAGCTACCTGCTGCCCGACGGGCTGACCTCATCCCGCCAGTTGGCTGATGCCAATGGCGCGATCACGCAGGCCACTGCCTACACCCCCTGGGGTGACACATTGGCGGTCAATGGAGCCAACCTGGCCTATGGCTACCTGGGGGGGATAATGGACGTCGCCACCGGGTTGATCTATGTGGGCAATGGGCAGTATTACGACCCAACCACGGGCCGCTTCCTGACCCGCGGCGTCAACCCTGTCAATAGCGGAATAAAAAGTCCACAGAATCGCGGGCGGAATGTCCACTTTTTGTTGGGCAAAATGTCCAGTGAGTTTCTTTAAGGTTCATCCAGGATCTGCGAGGTGGTA
>Ga0116172_10004591_pt1 | contig 11170 bp, 8 predicted proteins | sample AD_UKC083_MetaG_FD_89799 | JGI IMG/M metagenome (GOLD analysis project Ga0116172, IMG submission 89799) | Active sludge microbial communities of municipal wastewater-treating anaerobic digesters from USA - AD_UKC083_MetaG | ecosystem: Engineered > Bioreactor > Anaerobic > Digestate | place: USA...
CCAGAATAAATGCGAATATAAGATAAGGTACCGACATGGGGGTCAGACTGAACTTTAAACAAAAGACCAGAAAAAGGCTCTGTATTTTCAGGTTTTCGAGTGAGAACCTCACCAGTATCGACATCAAAACCCTCTACTGGAGGTAGATCTAAAGGTGAGGGTAAATAGTCAACAATGGCATCCAAAATAGGGTGAATGCCTTTATTTCTCCAGGAAGCACCACAATAAACAGGGAAAAGTTTACGGGCAATGGTAGCTTGTCTAAGAGCAGCCTTGAGTTCAGGTATAGAAATTTCTTCATCATTTAAAAATTTTTCCATTAAAGCTTCATCCTCACCGGCAATTTTTTCTACCATCGCCGCTCGGGCGGTTTTAGCTTTTTCCAAATAATCATCGGTGACATCTTTGACGGTAAATTCCAAACCTTCTTCATCTTTATCGTAAACAATCATCTTCATTTCCATAAGATCGATAACACCGATAAAATCATGTTCTTGCCCGATAGGTAAAACTACCGGCACAATGGGGGCGTGTAATTTTTGCTTGATAGATTCCAGAGTATTTTCAAAAGAAGCCCCGATTTTATCCATTTTATTAACATAAGCTATGCGAGGAACTTGATATTTATCGGCCTGACGCCAAACAGTTTCAGATTGCGCTTGAACTCCAGCATTACCGTCAAAAATCATGATGGCACCATCCAAAACACGGAGAGAGCGCTCAACTTCGGCGGTGAAATCGACGTGTCCAGGAGTATCGATAATATTGACACGATGGTTTTTCCAAAAAGTAGTCACACAGGCAGATTGGATGGTAATCCCCCGCTCTCTTTCCTGGGCCATGGAATCAGTAGTAGTAGTACCGGCGTCAACTGAACCAATTTTGTGAATGTTACCGGTATAAAACAAAAGTCTTTCAGTGGTAGTGGTTTTACCTCCATCGATATGGGCGATAATACCAATATTTCTAACTTTGTCCATGGGGACGGTTCGGTTTTTAGTGACTTGAATAGCTTCCGCCATTTTAGATTGAAATAACTAGAAAATTAGTTAATGGTTAATAGTTAATAGATTTTAAACATAGTATCATAGCATAAATGAAGACAAAAATATTAGTGGTCGGAGCAGGAATTGGTGGAATGACCGTAGCTTATCGTCTACTACAAAAAGGTTATCAAGTTACCGTAGTGGAAAAAGATAAGGATTTAGGTGGACTTTTAGGGGGATTTTCCATGTATGGCACTAACCTAGAAAAAAGCTATCACCATGTTTTTAAAACTGACAAGTACATTATTGCTTTGATTGAAGAATTGGGGTTGGAAAAAAAATTAAAATGGTATGAAAGTAAAACAGGATTGTATTATGAAGGAAAAATGTATCCTTTTGCCGGAGCTATAGATTTATTGAGATTTAAACCTTTGGGTTTTATGGATAAAGTTCGCCTGGGGTTAATGAAGATTTATTTGGAAAAAGAAAATAATTGGCAAAAATTTGAAGGTGTTTTGGCTTATAAATGGCTGGAAAAATGGTGTGGTCAGAGAGCTTACCAGATAGTTTGGGAGCCACTTTTAAAAGGAAAATTTGCGGATAGATACAAGGATATTTCAATGGCTTGGATGTGGGCTCGAATCAACACTCGAGGAAATTCCAGTGAGTCTGGGAAGGAACTATTGGGATACATGCAGGGAGGTTTTGATCAGATTACACAAGAATTAGCAAAAAGAATTAAAAAGATGGGGGGGATAATAAAAACTAACTATGGGTTTGGGCCAGCCAAAGCCCTACAGGATAATAAATATGATTTTATTATTACCAGCCAAAATTTAAACAATGTCGATTATTTAGGGGCGATAACGGTGGTTTTTAGTTCGAAGCAAAAACTTAGTCCTTATTATTGGCACAATATCAATGATGTCAACTCCCCTTTTCTAGCTTTTATCGAACATACTAATTTAGTGGGAACTAAAAATTATCAAGGGCGACACATTTATTATGTGGGAACATATTTACCCCAAAATCATCACTATTTTACAGATGCGAATAAAAAAATATATGATGATTTTTTTAAATATTTAGGGAAAATTTTTCCCGATTTTGAGAGAGAACAAGTGGAAAAGAAGTGGATTTTTAAATTCAAAGATGCACAACATATAGTAACGCGAAATTATCAGAAACAAATTACAAGAAATAAGAAAAAAGAAAAAATTATTAGTATAAACTTTGCGAATATTTATCCGGAAGACAGAGGCATTAATTTTGCGGTGCGAGAAGCTTTAAAGACTGTTCAAAGGTTTTCATAGTCACACCCAAATCTTGTTGTAATTTTTGATTACTGATGGCTTGATTTTTACCGAAGGTACGGGCTAAAGGATTATCTTTCAGATATTGTGCCAGGGAAGACTCGTGAATTAAAGAAGCATCTAATTTAAAAGCAGCGGCAACTTTGTGAGCCACTTCAAAAGGAGAATGGAAACTGGAACCGACGACATGATAAATACCCTCAGGATGACGTTGAATCATAACATCAAAAGCCGTAGCCATATCGTCAATAAAAGTAGGGGTAATGGTCTGGTCGGTAAAAAGATAGAGAGGTTCTCTGGCTTTTAGTTTATTGATATAACCCTGAATAAAGTCAGCTTTGGCAGCAAAACTTTGACGAAAAGGAAAACAAATCCGAGCCACGGTAGCGCCGGCATTTAAAGCAATTTTTTCAGCCATAGCTTTGGTTTGACCGTACCATTCGAGCGAATTAATAGGATCATCTTCTGTATAAGGAGTTTCTTTTTGACCATTAAAGACATAATCGGTGGAGATGTGAATGAGATGTTTTTGGTATTTTTGACATAAAGTGACTATATTTTGAGTACCTATGACATTAATTTGGAAACAAGGACCGGTTAAATCGAATCTTTGTTCCCAAGCGGATTTAGTGTCGGTGAAAGCGGCAAAATGAATGACAGTTTTTGCCTCCGGATGATTTTTAAAATAACTTTCAATACTATCAATCTTGGTGATATCGGCCTGGGGATAGGAAATATCGATAAATTCATATTGAGAATTAAGTTCAACGATTCGGGAACCAACTAAACCGGTAAGACCGGTACCGATAACTGTTTTTTTCATAAGAGATCTTCCAGTTTAATATCAGAAAGACGGGGGAAATTTAAATCTTTATCTTTAATAATGATGTCTTCCTTGGGAAAAGGTAAATTGATGGCTAATTTAGGATCAAACACATTAACACCTTTTTCTGATTCAGGAGAATAAATGCCATCGGTGACAAAGTAGGTAAAACGACTATTATCCTCTAGAGCCAAATAACCGTGAGCAAAACCGGGTGGAATCCAAAGTTGATTTTGCTGTTCAGCACTCAGAAGTTCAGTAAGATGTTGACCAAAGGTGGGTGAATTTTTTCTGATATCCAGGGCAATATCTAAAATAGAGCCAGCGGTAGCCATAATTAATTTACCCTGAGTTTCCGGTTTTTGGTAGTGGAGACCTCGAAAAACTCCTTTTTGAGCGTTAAAAGAAGTGGCAACCTGGGTTAAATTAAATTTAATACCAGTAGCAGTTTTAAATTCGGAAATCTCTAATGTTGGTGAGTACCAACCACGATTATCGTTAAAAATTTTAGGTTGAAGTCTAAATAGACCTTTGAGTTTGGTTTCAGTAATCGACAGATAGGGCATTATTTATGGATGTTTTTGTAATCGGCCAGTTTTTGATAAAAAATTTCAGCTTCTTTTTTAGAGTCTTGATACCAGTTTTGATGCTTTTGATACCAATCGATAGTTTGATGTAGGCCAGTATCTAAAGTATATTGAGGTTCCCAACCGAGCTCTTGATGAATTTTTTCCCAATTAACAGCATAATTATCGTGAGCAGGACGGTCAGTAACATATTCGATAAAAGACTCATCTTTACCCATCAAAGAGAGGATGTGCTGGACTAAATCAATATTGGCGGTTCCTTTTTTAAGACCACCAATACAATAAGTTTCCCCTATTTTTCCATGTAAGATAATGGTTTCAATGGCCCGACAATGATCTTCGACGTGAAGCCAATCACGAAAATTTTCACCTTGACCATAGACTTTAACTTTTTCTCCAGCCAAAATATTAGTAATAGTCCGAGGAATCATTTTTTCAGGATGTTGATAGGGACCGTAGTTGTTGGAACAATTACTGATAGTAATAGGTAAGCCAAAAGTTTTATGAAAGGAACGGACAAAGTGATCAGAAGCAGCCTTGGAAGCAGAATAAGGAGAACTAGGGTCATAAGGAGTCAGTTCGTGAAACTGCTCGTCACTACCAAGGGGGATAGAACCAAAAACCTCATCAGTAGAAACATGGTGAAAACGTTTTTGATGTTTTTTAGCGGCACTGAGGAGAGTATAAGTCCCTAAAACATTGGTTTTCACAAAAAGGAGAGGGTCATCAATAGAACGGTCCACATGAGATTCAGCGGCAAAATGAACAATAACATCCACTTGAGAGACAAGGGGATCCACTAAATCCGTATCTAAAATATCACCTTTAACAAATTGATAATTTTTTTTACCTTCAAATTCAATTAAGTTTTTAGGATTAGCAGCGTAAGTAATTTTATCTAAATTGATAATGGAATCGTCGGGATGAGCCAAAAACCAATGCCTAATAAAATTGGTCCCGATAAAACCTAAACCACCAGTAATGAGTAGTTTCATAAAACTATGAAAACTGATTAATGCTTAACAGTAGGCGTAGCAGAAACAGTACTTGTTTTAGTGGGCGTGGCAGTAACGGTAGAAGTACTACTCAGATTGGTGCCAATGAGAATGATCACGTCGTAGCTTGAAGAAGCCGCTAATTGGTCAGTGTCGGCGTCCTGAAAAGAAGTCAGATTGGTGGCAAAGTAACTAGCTGGAACAGAAGCCTTGGTAGAAATCTTGTTGGCAGTAGCTGGACTGGAACTGTTACCAGTAGCAATACTGGTAAAACCAAGTTTTACCAACTCACCTTTGATGGTGGCCGCTTGACCATTGATTTCAGTTCCATTCAGGACTTGGATTTTAATATTTTTATCAACTTCCGCCTGAGTGGGAGTGGGAGCCTCTATTTGAGTATCAGTAGGAACAGGACTGATTTCTTCAGTCTGAGTCTCACCACCAGGATTATTGAGATTGTCTTGACTTTTGTTGTGATTGAGCACATACCAGACAATTAAAGAGGCAGTTATCAAAGTCACTAAAAAGACAGCAATGATAGGTAAAAGATTTTTTTTGTTGTTTTCTTCCATAGGAGGAGTAAATGGGGTATTAACTGTTTCAGTCTTAATTATAGCAGGTGCAGGCTTAATTTTCCCCCCGGCAAAGAAAGCTAAAAGCGGGAGTGGAAAATCGCTTGGTTTTTGAAAACGAGCTATAATTTCATTTTCTCGGTAGTTCTCGTTGGGTAAATACTGGAGAGGTTCCTTATTACCAAAATAGGCACCAGCGTAATTTAGCAGTTTTTTTAGTTCAGGAAGAGTTTTTTTGATGATTGAGGTCAAATACACTTCACCTTTTTCAGCTAGAATAGCCAAATGTTCGGTAGCGGAACTGGGATAGAAAAAGAAATATTGACCGTTATCAATTTGAGAAAAGACGTTAATTAAGGCCTCAGAAACAGTTTTATACTCTAGAACATTTAGGTCGAGTTTATGAAGATTGTCACGAAGAATTTGAAATTTTTCTTGATTAAAAATACTGGTTCTAACTAAAGTTCTATTTTCCTGAGACTTGAGATCAAAGGTAACCGATTCAGCGGAAATAGGGAAATCAACCGAATCTTTGGCTAAAGTAACCACATCTTCCGGATTAAGATGGTTAACCACGGAATCATAGATAAAGGTTTTAGTAACCACGTATTTATCATCTAAAAGTACATAGACGTTGGCAACTTTTCTCTTCTTGAAAAAATAAGCTAGATTTTTAAGAGAATCTTCGTTTTGAAACTGCCAGAGATCGGTTTCAAAAGAAAGATGGTTGTTTTCGCTTTGATTAAAATAAATATCCAGTCCGTCGGCTTTAGGCCAAAGAACAACTTTAGGTTTGGAAAATAATGCCATAAACAATGTTACCACAACCAAGAGGTGGAAAATTGTTTACCAGCGGAGGTGGGAGAAAGCTTTATTGGCTTCAGCCATTCTTTCGACTTCTTGGCGCTTGGCAAAAGCTGCGCCCTCATCATTAAGAGCAGCTTTGAGTTCGGCACTGAGTTTTTCGGCAAAGGTGTGAAATTGTTTATTCGGACGTTTACGAGCAGCGGTAATTAACCAACGAATAGCTAAGGAGTATTGACGACTACCACGCACAGGGGTCGGGACTTGATAAACGGCACCACCAATACGGCGGGGACGAACTTCAACCTTAGGTTTAAGATTTTCCAAAGCTTGTTCAAGAGTAGTCAGAATATCTTCACTGTTCACTTCTTTTTCAAGTAAATCCAAGGCAGTATAAACTTGCTTTTGAGCAGCCTGTTTATTGCCGGAGATCATGGAGCGATTAATCAATCGAGCCACAACTTCGCTTTGAAAACGACTGTCGGGAAGGATAGTTCTAGTTTTGTTTTGACTTTTTCTAGACATAGATTTTAATCATTGCTTTTAGCGGCATTCTTTTTGGCACCGTATTTACTGCGGGACTGTTGACGACCGGCCACACCAGCAGCATCGTATTTGCCACGAATAACATGATAACGAACACCAGGTAAGTCTCGGACTCTGCCTCCGCGGATAGCAACAATACCGTGCTCAGCCAAATTGTGGCCGATACCGGGAATATAGGCAGTTACGGTAGTGCGATTACTGAGACGAATTTTGGCTACTTTACGCAAAGCCGAATGAGGTTTCTTAGGAGTCATGGTTTTGACGACAGTAACCACCCCTTTTTTCTGAGGGTTATAGGTGTTAACGGTAGTATTTTTAATACTATTGTAGTTGTCGCGCAAAGCTTTGGTTTTCAGCTTAGTATGCCTAGTTTTGCGACAGCGACGGAGTAATTGATTAACTGTTGGCATAGTTTTATTTCTGTGTCCGATTAACGGGAATCAGACGTCCGATAATAACATTTTCCTTGAGTCCTATCAAGTTATCGACTTCGGCCAAAAGTGAGGCCTCGGTCAAAACACTGGTGGTTTGTTGGAAAGAGGCGGCTGACAACCAAGAACCGGTAGTAAGTGAGGATTGAATTAAACCTAAAAGGACTTTATGTCCCTTAGCAGGTTTAGCCTCATTATTGTTGGATTTAGCCTTTTCGTTTTCTGCCTCATAGACAGGACGAGTAACTATCTGACCATAAAGGAAGTTAGTATCACCAGGATCTTCGATTTTAAGCTTGTCACTCATTTCTCGAACAATAACTTCAATGTGCTTATCATGAATAGTGATACCTTGAGACTCGTAGACCCCTTGAATAGAATTGATGAGATATCTTTGAGCGGCTTCTAGACCGGAAATTTCCATGATTTCTCGGGCATCAATCGGACCGCTGGAGAGTTGAGTCCCCTGTCCGACCAAATCACCGTCACTGACCAAGAGAGTGGCATTGCTAGGTAACAGATAATTAACGGTTTTTTTAGCACCGTTCTTGTCTTTACCTGTGAGTTTGATTTCGAAACCGTCGATATTTTCCTTAACCTTGACTTTACCGTCAAACTCGGCCAGAGGTGAAGGTAGTTTGGGCATGCGGACTTCAAAAAGTTCTTGAATGCGAGGTAGTCCTTGAGTGACATCAACGCCAACAACTCCACCGGTGTGCTTGGTACGAAGAGTCAACTGAGTACCAGGTTCACCCACGGACTGAGCAGCAATGACACCGACAGGAATACCCAAGTCGACCAGCTTGCGGGTGGAAAGATCCCAACCGTAACATTGCTGACAAAGACCGACTTTGGCTTTACAAACCAACGGGGAACGGATTTCCACCGCTTTAACTTCGGAATTTTCGATAACTTCCAATAGATTGTGATCAACTAAATCGCCTTTTTTAGCGATAAGTTTCTTAGAGGTAGGATCGGTAACATCGGCAGCTAAGACTCGACCTAAAATACGACGACCGAAATATTTTTCCCGACCTTTTTCATTGCGATCAATAGTCCAGGATTTAGTGGTACCACAATCGTCTTCATGAATAATGGAAATATGAGAAGTATCAACCAAACGACGAGTCAGATAACCGGCATCAGCGGTACGAAGAGCAGTGTCAGCCAAACCTTTACGAGTGCCTCGAGCACCGGTAATGTATTCAAAAACAGAAAGTCCTTCACGAAAATTACTTTTGGTGGGCAATTGTACAATTTTACCGGTAGGATCAACCATAAGTCCACGCATACCAGAGAGCTGTTTAATTTGGTCTTTGGAGGCTCGCTTGATACCGGCAGCAGAAACTACACGGATAGGTGAATCAATATTCAAAGTTTCCCAAGTTTTTTCAGCAATATCCTCAGTAACTTCCATCCAGACATTTTGAGAAAGACGTTGTTTCTCTTCGTTACTGATAAGTCCTAACTTGTAGTTATCCTCGATTTCAGCCACCTTTTTATTGGCAGATTCAATCAGATGATCCTTATTATCCAAGTAACCCATGTCCGACATAGACAGAGACAAACCGGAAAGAGTGAAGCCAGTGAAACCAATTTCCTTAAGGGCATCAATGAGCTTAACAGTCTTGAGACGACCGGCAATTTCCAAGGATTTAACAATTAAATCATTGAGGGCTTTGGACCCAGCCATGGCGACATTAATAAAATCGAATTCTTTAGGTAAAATGGAATTAAACCAAACGCGACCATAAGTGGTTTTAACCAGCTTATCATCAATCTTAACGGCAACTAATTCACGAAGAGCGATTTTGCCGGATTGATAAGCAAGAGCCAGTTCTTGAGTGTCTACCATAATCGGCAAATCTTTAAAATCTTCAGTTGTTTCTTTATCAAGATCATCAGAGCGAACGGAAGTGATGTAATAACAACCAACAGCCATCTCTTGAGAGGGAATGGAAACCGGCGAACCGTCTGAAGGTTTGAGTAAGTTTCTGCTAGGCAACATTAATTGCTTAGCTTCTTTTTGAGCCTCGGCAGAAAGAGGTAAATAGACACCCATTTGGTCACCGTCAAAGTCAGCATTAAAACCTTTACAAACACAAGGGTGAAGGCGAATAGCCAAACCATCGGTTAATACCGGTTTGAAAGCTTGAATAGAAAGCTTATGAAGAGTCGGAGCCCGGTTTAAAAGAACATAGGTATTTTCGGTGACTTTTTCTAAAATATCGTAAACTTCATTCACGCGATGATCAATGAGACTTTTGGCTGATTTAATGTTGGCAGCTAAACCAGTATCCATCAGTTCTTTTAGAACAAAAGGACGATACATTTCTAGGGCAATTTCCTTAGGCAAACCAACCTCATTAAGTTTAAGTTCGGGACCGACCACAATTACAGAACGACCGGAATAATCAACACGTTTACCTAAAAGATTACGACGGAAGCGACCTTTTTTACCCCGGAGTAAATCGGAAAGAGAACGGGGTAAGCGTTTACTGCTTTTGCGTTTGTTTTTACTGGCTTTTTGGGCGTCAATCAGAATATCGACCGACTCCTGAAGCATGCGTTTTTCATTACGCAAAATAATTTCCGGGGCACCCAATTTGATTAATTTTTTAAGACGATTATTACGGTTAATGAGGCGACGATAGAGATCATTTAAATCAGAGGTGGCAAAACGACCACCGGTGAGTTGGACCATGGGACGTAAATCGGGTGGAATTACCGGAATATGTTGCATTATCATCCAAGCAGGTGAAATATCATTGTCACCCATGCCATTGAGAATGCGGATCTTATACATAATTTTCTTTTTTTTGAGTTTAGAACTGGTTTTAGCCAATTCCTTTTTCAGGTTTTTGACAGTTTCAGGCATGTCAATTTGACGTAAAACTTTAGCTAGAGCCTCAGCACCCATTTCAGCTTCATAAAAAATGTCAGCCTTAAATTGGGATAAATAAAATTCTTCTTCGTCAGTTAAAACAGAGAGAACTTCAGTACTTTTAATTTTATCTTCCAAGAATTTAATCAAGCTTTCGATGCGGTTCTTTTCGCTGGTAGCCTTATTTTCAATCTTTTGAATATCCTGTTTGAGGCGGACATCGCGCTCTTCTTGAGCAATTAACAGTTGATCTTTATTTTTAATTTTATCTCTAAGAGCAGTTTTTTCTTTGGCCACTTCGCTTTTAAGTTTTTCAATATTGCTTTTGGCTTCAGCGTCAATTTGTTCCTCTCTTTTAACGGAATTAATGGCTAAATTGTTTAAAGCTTCTTTCTTGTTATCATTATCAACAGCAGTGATGAGGTATTTATTAAAATAAACCACCGCTTCTAAATCTTTCTGAGGAACATCGAGAATCACACTAAGAGGTGAAGGAGTATTTCGAAGATACCAAAGGTGAGCTACAGGTGCAGCCAAAGAGATGTGACCCATGCGTTCGCGACGGACTTTACTGGTAGTAACTTCAACACCACATTTATCACAAATAACTCCTTTAAATCTAATTTTCTTGTATTTACCGCAATAACATTCATAATCACGGCTGGGGCCAAAAATCTTTTCACAAAAGAGTCCGTCTTTTTCAGGACGCCAAGAACGGTAGTTGATGGTTTCCGGCTTTAAAACTTCGCCATGAGACCAGGATAAAATTTCTTCCGGTGAAGCCAGTTTAATCTCGATACCGGTAAAATCGAGCATGTTTTTAAATTTAAACATTTTCTTCCTCCTGTGAATCGACAACATTTGTGTCGGTATCGCTAATAACTTCCGCTTCAGTGTCAAGAATGGCAGTATCTGCCGCCTCCTCCTCATTGGAAGGAGTTTCTTCACTGACACCAACTGGTGAAATATTTAAAGCCAAACCAGCTAATTCTTTAGTTAAAACTTTAAAAGATTCCGGAATAGCAGGTTCGGGAATAGGTTGACCTTTAATAATGGCCTGGAAAGCATGAGTGCGACCTTCAACATCATCAGATTTAATGGTCAACATTTCTTGTAAAGTATGGGCTGCGCGATGTGCTTCCAGAGCCCAAACTTCCATTTCTCCAACACGTTGTCCACCCATACGAGCCTTACCACCCAAAGGTTGTTGAGTAACCAAAGAATAAGGA
>Ga0116172_10004592_pt1 | contig 11170 bp, 8 predicted proteins | sample AD_UKC083_MetaG_FD_89799 | JGI IMG/M metagenome (GOLD analysis project Ga0116172, IMG submission 89799) | Active sludge microbial communities of municipal wastewater-treating anaerobic digesters from USA - AD_UKC083_MetaG | ecosystem: Engineered > Bioreactor > Anaerobic > Digestate | place: USA...
CCAAAGGCAGGTGGCCGCCACTGTCGGGCACGCCGATCACGCGGTTTTCTGTCTTGCCCACCTTGGTGAAGTGCGGGGCAAATCGCTCCCATACCCGCGAAATCACCAGCGAGGCCTTGGTGCTGGTCATCCAGCGGTCGAGCGAGGCAATGATGTCCGGATCGGCATGCGAGGCAATGACATACGCCAGTTTGCTGGGTGCGAAATGTTTTGACATTCCCATGAACAGCTCGTTGAAGGCGAGATTGCCGCCGGGGTCGATGATGGCGCCCGTGCCATCGTCGACGATCAGGAACTGGTTGGCTTGCACCGCTTGCCCATCCTCCTCGATGAGGTCGGTGAACATGAGGCAGGCGTGGTGCTTGTCGCGATAGAGTTCCAGGGCCATGTCAATGCTGTGGTGCGATGAAACGCCGACTGTACGATTGCCCCTGTATTCAATGCTTGATGAATATCAAGCTGGCCGTCCTTCGCTTTGGGCGATGGTTGCCGATGGGCGTGGCTGTCAGCGCGACACTGACGCTGGCGGTGCTGGGGGCGCGGGTGAAGGGGATGCCTGGGTAGGCGATAGGGTTTCAGGCAGTGTGGCCCGTTGCCTGGCCTCAGGCGTCCCGGGCAGGTACAGTGGGCCGCGCTGCCCGCAGCCCGTGAGTGCCGCCGCACTCGCAGCAAGGGCAATGGTCCTGACTAGAATTTGGGAAGCTTTCAACATGCGTAAATTGTAATGACCGACCTTGAATTTCTGGATCAGGCAGAAAAACTGCTGCTTGCTGTTGAACGAAGCTGCGATCGTCTGAACGATGCTGGCGATGCGGATGTAGACAGCCAGCGCACCGGCGGCATGGTGACACTGACGTTTCCCAACCGCAGCCAGATCATCATCAATCTGCAAAAACCTCTGCATGAGGTGTGGATGGCTGCGAAGTCGGGTGGATACCACTACCGGTTTGACGGGACCGCCTGGCAAGACACCAAGGGAGCCGGCGAATTCTTTGACCGCTTGAGCCGGGATGCCACCCAGCAGTCTGGGGCAGCTCTGCGGTTCGCGGCCTGAAAAACGTATTTTCTGGGGCGTTCGCCTGGGCGGTGGCTGCGCAGAGGAAGGATGCAGTTCGGTGCATCTCCGGCGGCAGCGTTGCACCCAGAGATTAGCAACGCTCAATTGCGAAAGAGGTCAAGGATGCGATTGCGCTCCTCGGTCGCTGGCGCTTCCTGCGGTGCCACGGCTGCTGAAGCGCCAGACCGATCTGCCAGCCCCACGTTGGCGACCCCAGCGTTGCGTGCATATTCCTCATAGAACCATTCCCCGCCCACATTCACCACGCCCGGCGGTACGGCGGTCTCCATGACCGGCACGCCCTTGAGGGCCCGTTCCATGAAGTTGATCCACACGGGCAGGCTCAGTCCTCCCCCTGTCTCCCGGCTGCCCAAGTTGCGCGGCTTGTCATAACCGATCCAGGTCACTGCGGTGAGTGTGGGTTGGTAGCCTGCAAACCAGGCGTCCACAGAGTCATTGGTGGTGCCGGTCTTGCCATGCAGGTCGGGTCGCTTGAGGGTGGCTTGTGCCCGTGCAGCGGTCCCTGAGCGCGCAACCTCTTGCAGCAGGTTGTCCATGATGAAGGCATTTCTTGCATCAATGGTGCGTGGCAGGTCGCTGGCAACGGGGGGTGGGTTTTCGGAAATCACCCGGCCTTTGTGGTCGGTTACGCGCGCAATCAGCCAAGGGTTGACGCGGTAGCCGCCATTGGCAAACACCGAATAGGCCGATGCCATCTGCAGTGGCGTGACCGATCCTGCACCCAAAGCCATGGTCAGGTAGGCAGGGTGCTTTTCTGCCTCGAACCCGAAGCGGGTGACCCAGTCCTGGGCCGTCTTGGGGCCCACTGCCTGCAGGATCCGGATGGAGACCATGTTCTTGGATCGGGCAAGACCTGTGCGCATGGTCATGGGGCCATCGTACTTTCCGTCGTAGTTCTTGGGCTCCCAGGGTTGTCCGCCGGTCACGCCCGCATCAAAAAAGAGCGGGGCGTCGTTGATGACGGTGGCCGGAGTAAAGCCCTTCTCCAGTGCGGCGGAGTAGATGAACGGCTTGAAGCTGGAGCCTGGCTGGCGCCAGGCCTGTGCTGCATGGTTGAACTTGTTCTTGTCAAAGTCAAAACCGCCTACCAATGCCTTGATGGCGCCACTGCGTGGGTCCAGCGCCACAAGGGCCCCTTCCACTTCGGGCAATTGGGTGATTTCCCAGGTGTTCTTGGGCGTTTTGACCACGCGGATCACGGCACCACGGCGAATCTTGATGTTGGGAGCCGCCTTGTCGCTCAGGCCGGACTGGGCGGGCTTGAGTCCGTCGCCCATGATCTCGAGGGTGTCGCCGTTGGCGCGTGCTGCCACGATCTTGCGTGCCGTGGCTTCCAGTACCACGGCTGCCAAGACGTCGCCGTTGTCCGGATGATTGGCCAGCGCATCATCAATGGCGTCCTCCACCTCCGGTGCAGCCGCAGGCAGGGCCACGAACTGCTCGGGGCCACGGTATGGCTGGCGCCGCTCGTAGTCCATGATGCCGCGCCGCAGTGCGACGTAGGCGGCTTCCTGGTCGCCTGCGTTCAGCGTGGTGTAGACGTTCAAGCCGCGGGTGTAGGCCTCGTTGCCATACTGGCTGAAGATCAGTTGCCGCACCATCTCGGCCACATATTCGGCGTGGACGCGGGTGTTGTCCTGTCCCGTGCGGATTTTGACTTCTTCCTGCTTTGCGGCAGCGGCGTCCTGGGCCGTGATGAAGCCGTTTTCCTGCATCCGTTCAATGATGTAGAGCTGGCGAGCCCGTGCGCGCTTGGGATTGCTGATGGGGTTGTAGGCAGAAGGAGCCTTGGGAAGGCCCGCCAGCATCGCTGCTTCGGCAATGGAAACCGACTCGAGCGGCTTGCCAAAATAGGCCTCGGATGCGGCTGCAAATCCGTAGGCCCGGTTGCCCAGATAAATCTGATTCATATAGATCTCGAGAATCTGGTCTTTGGTCAGCAAATGCTCGAGTTTGAATGTCAGTAAGATTTCGTAAATCTTCCGCGTGAATGTCTTTTCAGAGGACAGATAAACATTGCGGGCCACCTGCATGGTGATGGTCGAGGCGCCTTGGCTTTTGACACGTCCCAGATTGGCCAGAGCAGCGCGCACCATTCCTTTGTAGTCCACGCCGCCGTGCTGGAAGAAGCGGGTGTCTTCAATGGCCAGCACCGCATCTTTCACCACAGTGGGAATGTCCCCGATGGGAGTCAGGTTGCGCCGTTCCTCGCCGAATTCCCCCAGCAGCGCGCCCTCGGAGGAGTAGACCCGCAGCGGCAGCTTGGGGCGGTAGTCGGCAAGGTCAGACACATCGGGAAGATTGGGGTAAGCCATGGCGAGTGCCACCCCGATGGCCAGCAGCAAGGCCAGAGCGCCCGCCAACCCGAGCCCACCGATCCAGAAAAAGATGCGAAAAATCCAGTGTGCCCGCCCGGGTCGTTGACTGGCCACCGCAGCGTCAGGCGTTGGAGGTTTTTTTGGGGAGGTGGAGGGCGCCATATTGCTGCGGAGGGAAATGAGCCACCATTATAAAAAACGGTGACTTCGGAATCGGTCAAGCGGGAAGGACTGCGAATTCACCGGCCACCAGCGGTGGGGTGATCGCATCGAAGGCATTGCTCGGAGGCGCACAATCGTCTGCTTTTGGCAACGCCCTACAGAATGCACGTGCCTAAAACGCTTGGCTGGGGAACTATCTTACTGATAGCATGCAAGTGAAATGTTAAGTTTTGTTGCACCATTTTTGCCAGTTACAGGGGACCAATCTTGATCTCTACGGGGTCTTTTTTTAGTCGCCAGGCCGCGCCGCTGCTGGGTATCGACATCAGTTCCTCCAGCGTCAAGCTGGTGGAGTTAGGGCGTGACAAGGACGGAGGGCTGGTGCTCGAGCGTTGTGCGATCGAGCCGCTGGAACGCGGATGGATCACAGACGGCAACATCGAAAAATTCGACGAAGTCGCTGACGCGTTGCGTCGGCTCGTCAAAAAGAGTGGCACCCGCACCAAGAATGTCGCCTTGGCCTTGCCCCCGACGGCAGTGATCACCAAGAAAATCACCTTGCCTGGGGGCATGACAGAGCAGGAACTCGAGGTCCAGGTCGAGTCCGAGGCCAACCAGTACATTCCGTTTTCCCTCGATGAGGTCAGTCTGGATTTTTGCGTGGTGGGGCCCAGCAAAAATGCGCCCGGCGACGTGGAAGTGCTGATTGCTGCCTCACGGCGTGAAAAGGTGCAAGACCGGCAGGGTCTCGCCGAGGCTGCGGGACTCAAGCCCGTGGTCGTCGACATCGAGTCCCACGCATCCCGGCTGGCTGCCGGACGGTTGACAGAAGCGTTGCCCAACAAAGGGCAGGACGCTCTGGTTGCGTTGTTTGAGGTGGGGGCGCTCACCACCAGCATGCAGGTCATCCGTAATGATGAAGTCTTGTATGACCGGGACCAGGCTTTTGGCGGTGCGCAACTGACGCAACTCATCGTGCGCCAGTATGGTTTTTCCGTGGAAGAGGCCGAAAGCAAAAAGCGCAGTGGTGAACTCCCCGAAGATTACCAAGCATCGGTTTTACGGCCCTTTGTGGAAAGCCTGTCGCAGGAAATTGGCCGGGCATTGCAATTTTTCTTCACCAGTACCCCGCACAACCGCGTCGATCACATCATGCTGGCTGGTGGGTCGGCCCCGTTGCCTGGTTTGACCGAGGCGGTCACCCAGCAAACTGGCTTTGCGTGCAGCGCGGTCAACCCGTTTGATGGCATGAAAATTGGCAGTTCCGTCCGTCTGAAAAAAATGGTCCGTGAAGCCCCTTCGTATCTCACTTCATGTGGTTTGGCCATGCGGAGGTTTCTACAGTGATATTGATCAATCTGCTCCCTCACCGGGAGGCCGCGCGCAAACGCCGGCGTGAGGCCTTCCAAGCAACGATGTTTGCATCGTTTCTTTTGGGCTTGGCTATCGCGGGTGCCATTTACTGGTGGTTTCAAGTGATGATTACGGACCAGCAAGAGAAAAACAGTTTTCTTCAACAGGAAATCAAGGTTCTTGAAGGGCAAATCAAGGAAATCGCATCCATTGAAGACGAAATTGCAGCCTTGCGCGCCCGGCAGAAGGCCGTGGAGAACCTGCAGGCTGACCGCAATTTGCCTGTGCATCTGCTCAACGAACTCGTCAAGCAACTGCCCGATGGGGTCTACATCACCAGCCTGAAGCAGGCCGATCAAACTATTTCTATGCAAGGCATGGCGCAATCGAATGAGCGTGTCTCGGAGATGTTGCGCAATATCACCAACAACACCCCTTGGTTTTCAAAGCCGGAATTGGTGGAAATTGTCGCCAACAATGTGGCGCTGACTCCCCGGGACCAACGGCGTGTGGCTGCTTTCAACTTGAAATTTCAGTTGGTGCGATCCAGCGAAGCTCAAAAAGCCATGGATGCCGCCAGCACGGCGGTGGCTGCCCCGGCTGGAAAGTAGGCTATGGTAAAAAAACAACCCTCAAAAATCGATTTCGCTGCGCTGCAGCGCGATCTGCAGCGGCAGTTTCGAAATCTCGATCCCAAGGACCCATCCCTCTGGCCGACTTTTCCGAAAGCACTGCTCTGTGCGTTCATTGCGCTGGGCGTGGCAGCGGTTCTGTGGTTTGCCTTGCTGACAGATTACGAGGCAGAACTTGAAGCAGAGCGCAGCAAGGAATTGGTTTTGCGTGGCGACTACTCCAAGAAGCTGGTGAAAGCAGTCAGTCTTGAAGGGCTCAAGAAACAGCGCGAGCAGATCCAGCAGTATGTGATTCAGCTCGAAAAGCAATTGCCAAGCAAGGCAGAAATGTCCGCTCTGTTGTCTGATATCAATCAGGCAGGATTGGGTCGAAGCTTGCAATTTGATTTGTTTCGCCCTGGTCAGATAGTGGTCAGGGATTATTATGCTGAACTCCCTATCGCTGTGCGGGTAACGGGGAAGTACCACGATATGGGTGCGTTTGCGTCCGATGTCGCGCATTTGTCCCGTATCGTGACGTTGAATAACATTTCGATTGCTCCTGGAGGCAAGGAGGCAGGCATGTTGACCATGGATGCCACAGCGAGAACATTCCGTTATCTGGATCCCGAAGAGATTCAGTTGCAGAAGAATGCCGGAGGGAAGAAATGATGTGGACCGGCCGCCTTGTCTTGCTGTGTTGTGCTGGGGTTCTGAGCGGGTGCGGCCCCACAGGTGAGGACGAACTGCGCCAATGGATGGCCGAGCAGCGCGCTACCACCAAACCGCAGATCACGCCTCTGACCGAGCCCAAGCAGTTTCAGCCCCAGGCCTATACGGTGGAGAGCTCCGTAGAGCCGTTCAGCCAGATTAAGCTCACACAGGCGTTGAAGCGCGACTCAGTGCAGATCGCCTCGAATGCGACTTTGATTGCGCCTGAAATGGCTCGTCGAAAAGAGCCTTTAGAGGCATTTCCCCTGGATTCTATGGCCATGGTTGGCAGCCTGAACAAGGAGGGCGCACCTACGGCGCTGCTCAAAGTCGACAACTTGCTTTACCAGGTTCGCGTGGGAAATTACCTCGGCCAGAATTACGGAAAGATTATCAAAATTTCTGAAACAGCGATCCAATTGCGCGAAATAGTGCAAGACGCTACCGGAGATTGGATAGAGCGCATCGCATCGCTTGACCTGCAAGAGGGAAAGAAATGACAACGAAAAATACCTGGATGATGAGTCACTACCGGAACGCCGCCTGTGCCATGGTTGCAACGCTTGCGGCAACGGTCGCCATGGCGCAAGGCGCCATCGAGGCGGTGACGGGCACGATGCAAGGTGGTGGGGAAGTGGTGCGCGTCGAACTGTCCGAACCCCTTGCTGGAGTTCCTACCGGTTTTGCGATCCAATCGCCAGCGCGTATTGCGCTGGATTTTCCTGGAACCACCAATGCCGTGGGGCGGTCGGTCGTCGATGTGAACCAGGGGAATTTGAAGTCGATCAACATTGTGCAAGCCGCAGATCGGTCTCGCCTGGTTTTGAATCTCAAACAGGCCACTTCGTATCGGGCTGAAGTGCAAGGCAAGGTCCTTCTCATTTCTCTTCTGCCGGTGAACTCTTCTGCTGAATCTTCGCAAAAGGCTGTTTCCACGGTATTTGCAGAAAATGGAAATAGCGACATGCTTCCTTTGAAGGATGTCGATTTTCGCCGGGGTGCCGATGGCTCCGGCCGCATTGTGGTCGGGCTTGCCAACAGCCAGGTGGGTGTTGATCTGCGCCGGCAAGATAAGGGGTTGACCATCGATTTTCTGCGTTCCTCCCTGCCAGAAGGTCTGCGTCGGCGCCTTGATGTCGCGGATTTTGGCACTCCCGTCCAAATGGTGACAACCTCCCAACAGGGTGAACGCGTTCGCATGGTGGTGGAGCCCGTTGGCGACTGGGAGCACAGCGCTTATCAGAGCGACAACCAGTTTGTGGTGGAGATCCGGCAAAAGAAGGTGGATTTGTCCAAATTGACCCAGGGCCCCGGTTACAGTGGTGAAAAACTGTCGTTGAATTTCCAGAACATTGAAGTGCGGTCTCTGCTGCAGGTGATTGCAGATTTCACCAACTTCAATATCGTGACGTCGGACACCGTGACGGGCGCCTTGACGCTTCGGTTAAAAGACGTGCCCTGGGACCAGGCCCTGCAGATCATCATGGATGCCAAGGGTCTGGGCATGCGCAAATCAGGAACCGTGTTGTGGATTGCGCCCAAGGACGAAATCGATGCGCGCACCAAGAAAGACTTCGAAGCTGCGCTGGCCATCCAGAAACTCGAGCCCCTCAAAACGCAGGCTTTCCAGCTCAACTACGCCAAAGCGGCAGACATGCTCACGCAGCTGGCAAGCAGTTCCAGTTCAGGGACATCTGCTTCGACGCGCTTCCTGACGGAGCGTGGCAGTGCCATTTCCGAGCCGCGTACCAACCAGCTCTTCGTGACCGATACGCCCAACAAACTGGAAGAAGTGCGGCAACTGCTGCTGAAGCTGGACGTCGCCGTGCGCCAGGTGCTGATCGAGGCGCGCATTGTGGAGGCGCGGGACTCTTTTGGCCGTTCGCTGGGCGTGCGGCTGGGCGGCACCGATCTGCGTGCCAACCGCGGTGGCGATGGCGGCTATGGCATTGGTGGAAACAACCGCGTAGCGTTTGGCACCAGTTATGGCAACGCGGTGGCTTCTAGTGGCGCAGGCGGTGCCACCAATACCAGCGGAACCTTTGTCAATTTGCCCGCCAGTGTGTCTGGGGTGAGCAGTGTGGGAACCTTCGCGCTGTCCATCTTCAACTCCTCCGCCAACCGGTTCCTGACGCTGGAGCTCTCGGCCATGGAGGCTGATGGCAAGGGCAAGATCGTGTCGAGCCCCCGCATCATCACGGCCGACCAGACCAAGGCCTTGATCGAGCAGGGTACGGAATATCCGTATTCGGTGACTGCACCGAACGGCGCCACCACCCTGGCGTTCAAGAAGGCTGTGCTCAAGCTGGAAGTCACCCCCCAGATCACGCCCGAAGGCAACATCATTCTCGATCTTGACATTAACAAGGATAGCCGCGGCGAAACCACGACGCAGGGCGTGGCCATCGATACCAAGCACATCAAGACGCAAATCCTGATCGAGAACGGTGGAACCGTGGTGATTGGCGGGATCTTCGAAATGGAAGAAACCAATCAGGAAAACAAAATACCGCTTCTGGGCGATGTGCCGGTGCTGGGTCATCTCTTTAAAAATAACACCAAAGAATCAACCAAGAGAGAGATGTTGGTCTTTATCACGCCCAAGGTCATTACCGACCGCGGTCCAGTGCGTTAAATGATTCTATTATGGGAGGGGAAATGAGAAAACTGTTCAGAATATTGACGCTGTCGTTGATAACCTTGTTGGTGGCATGCGGTGGTGGTGGCGGAAGTTCCGGGACTTCATCTAATGGAGCACCCGTAACTGTAAGCGTTGCAAGTATTATTTATCAGTTGGATAAAAATGCATTGACCAATTCGGGTGTGGACGAGGCTACTTTAACGGTTACTGCTCTGGATGCCGGTAACAATCCGGTCGCAAATGTTGCTTTGGCTGTTTCGGTTAATTCTGGTGTTTATACGCCGGTCGTGACTGTCTCCGATGCCACAGGCAAAGCTTCCGGAAAGATCTCTATCGGAGGCAATAAGGCTAATAGGGATATTGCAGCGGCAATAAAAATGGGAGACAAGACTGCGACAGCAGTGATTCCTGTTACGGGTAGTAAAGTAGCTTTGTCTTTGGTTCCTGCCGCGCCAGTTCCCGGTGGACCGGCCACGTTGTCTATTAAAGTGACTGACGTCAATGGGTCGGGTATTGCACAGGCTCCCGTCAAGTTGGGGGGTACGCTGGGATTCACACAAAGTGTGACTACCGACAGCGGTGGCAATGCCACGGTTCAATTGCAGGCTGCCCCTGTGTCTGCGGGCACTTACACCATTTTGGCGACCGCTTCGGGTGTGACTGCCCAAACGCCAGACGTGCAGGTATTGCTGCCTGGCGGAACTGGTATTCCCAATGCAACGGGAGTGATCAGTGCAGCCAGTTTGGCTATTACGCCCAACACCATTGCGCCCAATGCGGCGGCCTCCAGCACGAATCGGGCGGGATTGAGGGCTGTGTTTCAAAACGGGGCCAACCAAGCTATTGCGAATGTTCGCGCCCGCTTCGAAATTGTTCCGCCAGGGCTGGGCAGTGGTGAAGTGATTTCAACGGGTGTTGCAACGGTGTATAGCGATGCCAGTGGCCAGGTGTTGTCTGAATACATCGCTGGGACTCGGTCCAGTCCTACGGATGGGGTTCGGATTCGTGTTTGTTACGGTCTGACCGATGCAGAGATCGCGAATGGCGCCTGTCCAAATTCTAGGACTGCAACTATGACAGTGGCTAGCCAGCCACTTTCGATTACCTTGGGCGACAACAACGAGCTGGCGAAGGGAGCGAACAATCTCACCTATATCAAGAAATTTGATATTGCAGTGGCGGACGCAGCAGGCAACGCAGTGTCCAATGCGCAAATATCTGCGAGTGTTGATCTGCGTTTCTATGGCAAAGGACCATATGCCAGTCCACGCACTTGGTGCCCGAATGAAGACTTGAACCGAAACGGATTTCTGGATGCAGATGAAATCATTGCAGGTGACGGTGATAATGAAATTTCTCCACGCAAGGCGGATGTGGTTCTGTCCTTTATTGGTGATAAAACAACCGGTACGAATGGTCGCTCCACTGTACAGGTAGAGTACCCCATGAATGTGGCGACATGGCTTGTATATGCCGTGAAAGTGACTACCAGTGTGGCAGGTTCGGAGGGCGTGGTTGAGAAGACCTACACAACAGGGTTTATCGAGGGCGATGACAAAAATGGTTCGTTCTTGACGCCCGCTTATGGCGTGAACAACTGCCGAACGCCAAGGTAAATTTCTGTCAACTTGTGTTCAGCGTGACTTGCGGAGTCGTGATGAATAGGCCTGACATACGCACACAAGTCCCTTATTGGGCGGCACTTCGAAAGTCGGTTCTGCACCAGCGTTTTTAGACTGTGACCGATTGTTCGGAAGGCAGCCTCTTTGGCTGTACTCCTTTTCAGGGTGCTCTTTGATGGGCGCTGATGATGCCTTGCACGGCCACCCTTTGGTGCCCTGGGATCTGCTTCCGTTTGATCCGCTGGGTTGCTGTTGGTCTTCCTTCGCCAAAGGCGTTGGATATGTCCTTGTGCGAGCAGCGGCGCAACCGGGTTGCCCGTGCGCCTGCCCTAAACTAGGCTCATCATGTCCACTGCCATTACCTCACCGAAGTCAGCGTTGCAGCACGAAGGCGCTGCGCCCGCATCGCGCACGTTTCCGGCCTTTGCGTCGATTTCATTTCCCGTCCCGGGCGCACAAACTGTTGCTATTGACCTGGCCGAGCGCAGCTACCCCATCGCGATCGGCACCGGCCTGCTGGGTGCTCCTGCCACTTACACGGCGCTGCCCCAGGCGGCCGCGGCACTCATCGTCACCAACACCACAGTGGCGCCGCTGTATGCCGATGCCTTGCGCGCCACGCTGGCACCTAAGTACGCCCAGGTGCACCTGGTGGTGCTGCCCGACGGCGAAGA